>Ga0209535_1000216_pt1 | contig 39249 bp, 53 predicted proteins | sample LinPmetageLP28_FD_184041 | JGI IMG/M metagenome (GOLD analysis project Ga0209535, IMG submission 184041) | Marine viral communities from the Pacific Ocean - LP-28 (SPAdes) (version 2) | ecosystem: Environmental > Aquatic > Marine > Oceanic | place: Pacific Ocean | collected 2009-08-22
CTGTTGATATGGCTACAACACTAGCAGTAGCTGGCAATGTTGATTTCAATGGTGATCTTGACGTAGACGGAACATCCAACCTAGACATAGTAGACATTGACGGAGCTGTAAACATAGCAGCAGCAACTACTATCGCTACTACTAATAAAATTCAATTTCGTGATACAGCAATTCATATAAGTTCTAGTACCGATGGGCAACTTGATCTTGTTGCAGATACAGAGATTCAAATAGCCGCAACCACTATTGATATCAACGGAGCAATAAACGCTAGTGGCGAAATTATTGCAGCTTCATTAGATATTTCAGGAAACGTAGATGTTGATGGTGTTTTAGAAACAGACAATTTAACAGTTGGTGGAGCACAAGGAACTGATGGACAAGTTTTAACTTCAACAGGAAGTGGTGTAGGTTGGGAAGATGCAAGTGGTGGTGCTACTGATATAAACGGATTATCAGATGCTAAAACATTTGGTACTTCATCCATTATGCTTGGAGATGCAACTACAGGGACTATTGATGCTGCTAACTACAACACAGCATTAGGTGTAGATGTTTTTGCAGCCTTAACATCTGGTGATGATAATTCAGCCTTTGGTTTTTCTGCTTTAAACGATTTAACAACTGGTCAATCTAATACTGCAATCGGAGCATACTCACAAGACGCAACTACTACAGGTCGTGATAACACATCTGTTGGTGTTAATTCTTTAGGAGCTAACACAACAGGAAATAATAATACTGCAATGGGTCATGGTGCAATGGCTGCTAATACAGAAGGGTATTCAACAGTAGCGTTTGGTGAATTTGCTCTTGATGCTCAGACAACAGGAAATTTGAATGCTGCTTTTGGTACGGACGCTTTAGGGACATTAACGACAGGCGTAAGATGTACTGGTGTAGGATATAATGCAGGACGTACAACTACAGGCACAGATAATACTGCTGTAGGTAATAATGCTTTAGGAGCGTGCACAACGGGAGTAGGTAATGTTATGGTCGGGAGTGGTGCGGGGGATGCTATAACTACAGGGGCTACTAACGTAGGTGTGGGAATGAATGCACTTGGCACAATGACAGCTTCTACTTATCCAAATATTGGAATAGGTGAAAACGCACTAATCACAAACAATGGTGGAACAGGTCAAAATACTGGAGTAGGCTATAGAGTTTTTGAGGCATTGACCACAGCAGAAGGTAGCACTGCTTTTGGGTCTTTTGCTGGATTAGTAAACACTACTGGTACTACAAATTCTTTTTTAGGTACGTCATCAGGTACAGCAAATACCACAGGGTCAAATAATTTATGTTTAGGACACGCAGCAGGGGCATACACAACAGGAAGTAACAACATTGCGATTGGTACTTCAGCAGCATACGCAGGCAATCCAGGCGGAGCAATAACCACAGGTTCAAATGTAATATCTATGGGTAACGCTTCACACGGAGCTTGCCATATACAAACAGATTGGACAGTAGCTTCTGATAAACGTGATAAAACAGACGTAACACCATTAGACATGGGATTAAGTTTTATTAACAAACTAGAACCAGTAACTTATAAATGGGATAAACGTGCCAAGTACGAAGAAGGAAATACTCCTGATGGAACGCACAAAGAAAGTTGGACTGATGTAGGTTTCTTAGCACAAGATGTTGAAGAAATAGAAGCAGAATATGGTCATAAGATAGATGATGAAACTAACTTAACAACACACCTGAGCGAAGATAAAAACGCTTATGGTCTTACTTATGCCAAGTTTGTACCAATGTTAGTTAAAGCAGTACAAGAACTTTCAGCAGAAGTTGAAGAATTAAAAATTAAATTAGGAGATAAATAATGGCACAAACAGTAGCAGAATGTTTAACAGCAGCAACAGATAGCGTAACAGTTATTACAGATATAAATACAAATGGTTCGTCATCTAGTCATGCAGCAACGTGTGCAAACCAAGCAGCAATTAATGAATTGGTACAACGTAACGTAGACCATCTAACAGCTATATTAGCGTATGATGGAACAATCGGTAATCAACCAGATATAGCAGGTGCATCAGATGATAAATCATCTTACACAGGTGCAATTACAACTGGCACAGATTACATAGCAGCTAACTAAATTATGAGTAACGTAGAAAACATAGAACCTGTGGAAGTAGAACTTACAGAAAAACAAAAGTACATACAGTCTCAATTAGAAGATTTAAGAAATAAAGAAACAAGACTTATGTTTCAATTAGATCAAATCAAGGCTTCACAACAAGTCTTTAATCAAGCTTTAATAAATGCTTCTAAAGAAGTAGCTGAAGAAGTTTTAGAAGAAAATGGTTAAAAAAACAGTAATGGAAGTTGCTTCACATATAGAACGACATGAAGCGGTCTGTACTGAAAGGTGGTTAGAAACTATTCACCGTATTAAACGATTAGAATTTTTTGTTTTAGCAACTTTAATAACTTTGTTGTTAAGTGCTGGAGCAATACTTGCAGACCAAATATTTTAGGAAATGAAATGCCTCTACAAAAATTTATATTTCAACCAGGAATTAATAAAGAAGGAACTGACTACAGTAATGAAGGTGGTTGGTTCGATGCGAACCTAGTTCGTTTTAGAAAAAATCTTCCTGAAAAAATAGGGGGATGGGCTAAAAATACATTATTTACTTTTCAATCAACTTGTCGCGCACTTCATCCTTGGGTTAATTTACAAAGCACTAAATATCTAGGTTTAGGAACAACTTGGAAATATTACGTTAAAGAAGGTTCTGAATATTATGACATTACTCCTATACGTTCAACTGATTTAAACGTTACTACTTTTGCAGCAACTAATGGTAGTGCTGTTATAACTGCAACAGACACAGCTCACGGAGCCGTTATTGATGATTTTGTAACTATAAGTAATGCTGTTTCTTTAGGTGGGTTAATAACTGCTACTGTTTTAAATACGGAACATCAAATAACTTCTGTTACTGCCAATACCTATACTTTTACTGCTTCTGCTACAGCTAACGGTAGTGATACAGGTAATGGTGGAAGCGCAACAGACGCTGCTTACCAAATTAATGTAGGTCTTGATGTTTATGTGGAAGCTAGTGGTTGGGGTGCAGGACTTTGGAGTGCAGGTACTTTTGGAGGTTCAACTGCTCTTAATGAGGCTAACCAGTTGAGATTATGGTCTCATGATAATTTTGGTGAAGATTTAATTATGAATGTTCGTCAGGGAGGACTTTACTACTGGGATCAATCTAATGGAACTTCTACTCGAGCAGTAGCGTTAGCTGATCTTTCAGGAGCTGTTTTATGTCCTACTAAATCCTTAGTTGTTTTAGTCAGCGACATAGACAGACATGTTGTTGCTTTCGGATGCGACCCTATTTCAGGAACTAGTCGATCAGGATCTTTAGATCCTATGCTTGTTTGTTGGAGTGATCAAGAAAATGCTGCAGTTTGGGAACCTTTAGCTACAAATACAGCAGGGTCTTTTAGATTATCCGCAGGGTCTTCTATCGTAGGGGCTTTACGAGCAAAACAAGAAACTCTTATTTGGACAGATATTTCTATGTATTCTATGACTTTTGTAGGTCAACCGTTTACATTTGGGGTAAATTTAGTAAATGAAGGGGTTGGTCTAATAGGTCCAAACGCATCAATAAATACTGCCAAAGGAGTGTTTTGGATGGATAAAAAAGGTTTTTATAGTTATTCAGGAGCTATTGCAGAACTGCCGTGTACTGTTCAAAATTATGTGTTTAGTGATTTAAATGAAAATCAATCGTATCAAGTTTTTGCTTTTTTAAACAAAGAGTTTGACGAAGTAGGTTGGTTTTATTGTTCTAAAAACGCAGAAGTCATAGACAGATATGTCACTTATAATTATGAAGAAAATGTTTGGGCTATTGGTCAACTTTCACGTTCAGCGTGGTTGGATGAAGGAGTTTTTAATAATCCGTTAGCGACTAAAAGTACTTCAGACGTAGGGTATCTCTATAACCATGAGACAGGAAATGATGATGACGGTTCTCCTATGGAAAGCGTTTACATCGAGTCAAGTGACTTTGACATAGGAGAAGGAGAAGAGTATCAGTTTATTAATCAAATAATCCCTGATGTTAAATTTACAGGAACTGGGGGGTCTTCCCAAACAATTAATGTTGTTTTGAAGAAAAGAAATTATCCAGGAGAATCTTTAACAACTTCTTCTACTTCAACTTGTACAGCATCTACTACTAAAATACAGACTCGTTTACGAGCAAGACAAGCAGTGCTACGAGTTGAATCTGATGACGACGCAGATATTTCAGAACAAATAGGAGTAGGTTTTAGAATTGGGGCTACTCGAATGTCTCTTCAACCTAATGGAAAAAGATAATGTCTAAGTTATTACAAACTAAACTGCCCATAGCAGTAGGTGAAATATCTTCGGACACGTTTAACCGATTAGTTAGAGTTTTAGAATTAAGTTTAAATAAAGTAGATTTAGACAGTACTCTAACAGTGAGTTTTGAACAAAGAAACGAAAATAAATTTAATGATGGAGACATTGTTTGGAATAAATCTAGTGAACAACTTCAACTTTGGACAGGAAAAAAATGGATAAATCTTTACAAAGGAAACGAAGACGGAGTAGGCGCAGTTGGTGGTTTAGGGAATCTCAGTGTTTCGACAAATGGAAATACAATAGTAAACATAACAGTCCCGAACACAGGCTACAACACAGAGACTTGGTACACCTGATGAATAAAGATAAATTAATAGAAGAATTAATTATGGACGAAGGTTATAAAACTGAAACATATCACGACCACCTTGGATTTCTTACACTAGGAGTTGGTCATTTAGTTTTAAGCTCAGACCCTGAGTTTAAAATGCCAGTAGGTACTCCTGTTGCAGAAGAACGTATTAGAGAGTGCTTAAATAATGATATTGATACGGTTTGTGAAGAACTAGATAGAAACATGTCATGGTGGCGAGGACTTGATAGTGTGCGACAAAAAGTTTTAGCAAACATGTGTTTTAATTTAGGTTATCCTAGACTTAGTAAGTTCGTTAAATTTATAGACGCGCTTCAAAAAGGTGACTGGAAAAAAGCAAGCGAAGAAATGATAGATAGCAAATGGGCTACTCAAGTGGGAAGAAGAGCGATTAGGTTACAACAAATGGTAATACACGGAGAAAAATAATGCCAAGTAAAAAAACACATAAAACTAAAGACGGCAGAACAGCTACAAAAGGTCTTTATTATCATATGAATAAAAGAAAAAAAGCAGGAACAAGCCGACCAGGAAAAGGAACTGTGTCTTCTAAAGCTTTAAAAAGGTCTGAGAGAACGGCTAAGAGGTAATGGCTACTAAGCGTAAGGAAAAACCTATACGACGCACTACGAGCGGAAAAGGGGCTAATTATCGCAAGACTAAATCGGGCGCGGGGATGACCGCTAAAGGTGTAAAAGCCTATAGAAAAAAGAATCCAGGATCTAAATTAAAAACAGCAGTAACAGGCAAAGTAAAAAAAGGTAGTAAAGCAGCAAAAAGAAGAAAGTCTTATTGCGCAAGGTCAGCAGGGCAAATGAAGAAATTTCCTAAAGCTGCAAAAAATCCTAATTCTAGGTTGAGACAAGCAAGAAAAAGGTGGAAATGTTAATATGAAAGGTGTAAATCATTATAAAAGAGACGGCTCTGTTCATAAAGGACAGATGCATAAAATGTCAAACGGTTCACTACATACGGGTAAAACTCATACTCAAAACAGTAAAGCGTTGTTTCATTACGGTGAACTAAATAACAAAGGAAAAACTAAAGCTAAAGCTTCTTGGGGAAAGAAGTAATCAATGGAGGAATTGACATGTACGAATATAGTTGCGAAGTTAAAAGGGTGGTTGATGGTGACACTATGGATGTTATTCTTGACCTCGGCTTTGATATTTTGTATTCTTCTAGGGTTCGTTTGGGTGGGATTGATACTCCCGAGTCGAGGACTCGTGACTTGGATGAAAAAGCACGAGGCAAGCTTGCCAAAGCTTTTCTTCAAGAATGTATTAAAGAAAAAAAAGTTGTATTGAAAACAAGGTTAAAAGACTCAAGAGGAAAATTTGGAAGAATAATAGCCGATGTTTGGGTTGAATTTGAAAAAGGTTCGATGAAAAATGTTAATGAATTAATGATAAAAGAATGCCACGCAGTTAAATATAATGCAGAAAATAAAGCATTAGTAAAAGAGGCTCATTTAGTTAACAGAGCAATACTGATAGAAAAAGGTTTATTTATTCCAAAGGAGAAGTCATGAAAATAGGTGGATTATTAAAAAGTGTTGTAGGCGCAGTCGCTCCTACACTGGGTACTGCATTAGGTGGACCAATGGGAGGTATGGCGGCTAAAATGATTTCAGAAGTATTAGGTGTTCCCAATACTCCTAAAGCCATAGACAAAGCAATACAAGAAGCTACTCCCGAACAAATGCTTGAGCTTAAAAAAGCAGAACAGCAATTTGAACTACAGATGAAAGAACTTAGTGTTGATGTGTTTAAGTTAGAAACTGCAGACATACAAGATGCTAGAGGAAAATTCAGCGGTGACTGGACAGCTAGAATAATGGGCATACTTGTTGTGGGTGGATTTATGGGTTATATATTTTTAGTAACTCTCCAACCTCCCGAACAGAACTCAGAAGCATTAATAAATTTAGTCCTCGGTTATTTAGGTGGGTTAGCAAGCGCTATTATAAGTTTCTATTTTGGAGCATCTCATTCAAAAGAAAGTAAATAAAATCATGTATAAATTTTGGATGGGTTTTATTGCTGCTAGTTTATTTTCATTAAATATTAATTCTGCAGTAGAACAAACAGGAACAGGGTGTGCCAACGGTACGCAGTATTGTGAAAATAATACTTTAGAAACAGAAAATACTACTACCACAACGAATACAAATACAAACACAAATACGAATACTAATACGAACAATAATACGAATACCAGTACGAACAACAATACGAATACGAACAACAGTACTAACGCGAATACGAATACGAATACGAACACTAATAATTCAACAAGTACGAATGCGAATACAAATGCGAATACAAATGTAAATACTTCTACTAGCATGAATACGTCTAATGTCAGCCAAGACGTTACAAACAACAGCACAACAAATAATACAAATAATTCTACTAGCACAGCAAACAACACAAACAGCAACACCAACATTAACAACAGTACTTCAGATTCAAACGTAGAAACTAACAATACGAACAATAATAATTCTAATTCGGTTTCAGATAATACCAATAGAAACATTAATCAATCTAATAGTACTCAAACTATAAACCAAAACGTAACTACAAAAGCTCCACCTGCTAGTGCTATCGCACCAAGTATTATGAGTTATTCACAAGACTTATGTACCGTAGGTAGATCAGGGGCTTATCAGGGTCAAGTGTTTGGTTTCTCTACAGGAAGTACAGTTACAGATCAAAACTGCGAAAGATTAAAATTGTCTAAATACCTATACGACACAGGAATGAAAGTAGCTTCTGTCTCCATACTTTGTCAAGATCCTAGAGTATTTAAAGCTATGGAAATGGCAGGTACTCCTTGTCCATATAATGGTAAAATAGGTAAAGAAGCTTCAGCAAAATGGGCTAGTAATGTGGAAGATAGACCTGACTATGAGGAATACAAAAAGAAGAAAGAAACTAAACAAAAACAAAAACGTAAAAAAGAAGCAGAAAAACAAAAACGTAAAAAAGAAATAGCTCAGTATGAAACGACAAGATTAAAAAGAATTGAAGATCAAAAAAGAAATATTTTTATAAAACAGTGTAGAACAGAAAGAACTGTTAAAGGATATAAAAAATCTAAACCACTTTGCAAAAAAGAATGGAAAAGCCAAGTAGTAAATTAGATCAAATACTGTCAGATATAATAGTGACAGGCTCCATGGTAGGGATAGGAATTCTTGTATTAGTTATTTCTTTAAAAACAGAAGCTTCTTACATATACGAAGCAAATCAAAATTTATATGATTTACAAACTAATTCAACGGGTTCAACAGGGCTTGGTTCAAATGATGATGCGGTATCTTCTGCATTTAACATAGGATTTACTTTTGATTTTTATGGTCAGTCTTTTACTCAAGCTAGAATGGCAACTAATGGTTGTCTTCACTTTAAAACTTCAGGTGCTTATTGTAATGACTTTACCCCCGATCCTTTATCAGGGCAACACACTTATACCTTATACCCTTTTTGGACTGATTTAATAAAAGACAATGGTTCAGGTATGAGAGCTAAGACTTTTGCTGACTATACTATTTTCGGTTGGTATAAGATGAGAGAATATAATGAAGCTAATACGGATAATAGTTTTGAAGTTTGGTTATACCCCAATGATACTTTTGAGTTTAGATATGGCGGACTTGATATTGATAGGCATGATGTACTTATTGGAGAAATAGGAAGTGGCAGCAAAGAAGTCTATCAATATTATTTCCACGATGAATGTAATACAGGATCTACCAACGCAAGTAATTGTGTAAATACAAATTGGAATGACACCTCTACAAACAATCTGTTAGAAAGTGGCGGGTCTTTGTACGGAGCAGGTTCTGGAAATGGTATAGACTGTACTGATGCATTAAACAACGTAAACTGTCCTAACTATGAAAACGCACTGTTTGATTATAACTGCCAACAAGACACTCAACACGATATAGCTTGTCCAGGATATAGACTAGAAGATTCTTATGCATATTACAATGAAGATGAATTTGATTATGGTTATGAGGATGAATTTAACAATAATGACGATCCTTATGCAAATATGGAATTTACAGATGAAGAATGGTACGACATAGATATTCAAGAATTTGGTCAAGAACAAGTTGACGACTGGTATGGAGCAGAAGTTCAATTTAGTAATGACGGAACAGTGGTTTGGGACACTACACCACACACTTCTTATAATGACGTTGATATGTTGTTACAAGAATACGATGAACAAGTAGTGTTAAGTGAGATAGAAACATACGAGATACTTTCGTTTGATGCATTACCTGTGTTGGAGGATTTACCTGAGTTGTTTGTGTTTGAAACATTAATTAGAGAGGAGTTAGAAAATGAAAATATTGAAGAAATTGAAAGAGAAGAGTTTGAAACTATGGAAGAACTTGAAGAATGGTTTGAAGAAGAGCTGGCAGAAGCTGAAGACATTATTGAAGAACAGCAGGTTGCAGAAAACCGTGAAGAAGTTCTTACCGAAGAAGACCGCCAAGAAGAGCGCCGTGAAGAAGCCGTTGAAGAAGACTTTGCCGAAGAACTCTTTGCCGAAGAAGAAGGTGTCCCGAATCAAGAAAGAAGTTCGGTAAGCCGTTCAGCTTTATCTGTCGTAGCCAGTACTATTAGAACTGCAAACAACAGTTCAAGAACTTCGGGAACTAGTTATTCGGGAGGCAGTTCGATAACAAATACTTCTAGCGCTTCAAGTAGTTCTAGTGGAGTAAGTACAAGCAATTCTCCTAGTGTTTCTGATCAGATAGCTTCAGCAGCCGTTCAAACTAATCAAATTTTATCTATGAGTTCGGGAGGTATGGGAAATGTTTCTGTAGTTGTTACTCCGATGATTAGTTTAGATAATAATCCTCAGATAGTTATGGCTGAAGTGCAAGTTCAAGACATGCAGGGAGATATAAATACTGCTGTTTCAGGAGTAATGACCGCAAGTGAAGCTGATCAAATAGCTGATCAAATAGTTGCCCAAAATATAAAATCTCAAAAAGAAGAAGCGGAAGAAGAACAACAAGAGACTGGGAAATACGGGGACGAATCAACATTGGTTGCTTATCTAGGTTATGTGCCTTCTTTTGAAGTTTATAAAACTGTGTCTATTCCTCAAGCTGAGACTTGGTACGAACCAAGAACTGTTTATGGTGACGCATATATATCAGACAACATTACAGCTTTTTATGGTTTAGCTAGTAGTAATTTGAACCAAATCAATAGTATGATAAGACAACAACCAAATTTATAGGAGACAGCATGGACTGGTTTGAGAATAAAACAACACAACTTATAGCTTTAGTTGGGATAATAGGAACTCTTGCGGGTTTCGGGTACACAGGAGCAACGTATGTAAATAGGTTAGAAAACCTTGAAGCACAAATAGGTGGTATAGGTGATACAGAAGATGCTCAAAAAATTATTGAAGAAAGATTTGTAGCTATAGAAACTTCTGTAGAGTACATGAATAAGTCAATAGACGGTTTAGTTATCCCAGATAACAGCGATCTTAAAGCAAGTGTTGCTTCGTTAACAAGTGATGTTGAAAGAATTTGGATAGAGCTAGATAAACAAGACGATAATCCTTTGGCTAATTGACCTATATGCTATATAATCAATTTATCAGTTCTTTACTGCAGCCTTCGGACATGGCTTTATCCGCTAATACCTATATTGGAAAATATTACACAAGGAATAAACAGGAAGAAGATGTTAAATAAACAAAAGGTTAAAAACTAGTTATGAGTGTAGAAGCCGTAATGGCTGCTTTTACAGCACTGCAGGCTTTGTCAGGAGCTAAATCAGCTTTTGATCCCGATAGTAGTGGAGGCGGGGGTGGTGTTTCTTCTAAAACATCTTCTGGAAATAATCAAATAGAATTTAACCCTGTGGGCATAGAAACACTACAGGGAATCACTCCTTTTGAATACGGTCAAATGCAACAAGAATTCGACAAAGAACAAGCCCAAAATATGCAATACGGTGGACCGCTGTACGCAGCTGAAGGAAACTCGGTAGATTTTAAAACACAGATAGCCCAAGATATTTTTGGGCAAGGTATAAAAGACATAATGCCTGGCGGGATTCTTGGCTTGTTACTTGCCTCGAATTTCTTAGACAATAAAGACGATGAAGAAGAAGAATCTATTGTTCCTGGATTAAAAGACGGCGCAGCTATTCCCGTTGTTTTTGACACTAATTTATATGACCCAAAAATAATAGTTTCTGAAGATATTAATGCACTTAGCCCCGATAGTGAAACAAACAAAAGATATCAAAAAGATTTTGAGAACAAACTAAAAAACGATATATTATTAGGACAACTAAGTGAGTTATTTAGTGAAGGATTTAATCCACTTATGGCTGTGTTAGATAGTAAAAATAAATCAGATGCAGCTCGAAAAAGAACTATTAAAGGACAAGGAAATATTGTTCCTCAAAGCGGTGGAAGAATAGCTAGACAACAAAGACAAAAAACTGCGTCTAAAGGTGTAACACCTTTCGAATATAAAGCTATGCAAGGCGGAGGAGCATTAAATAGAAAAATGTTTATGCAAAACTATATGCCCAACGGCGGAGATATTCGTGGTCCAGGAGGTCCAAAAGACGATTTAATACCTGTAATGGCAAGCAACGGAGAGTACATGCTTTCTAAAGCAGCTGTTGATCAAGCAGGAGGAGGCAACCACTCTAAAGGGATTGCTAATTTAGAACAATTTAATAACAGAGGTAACAGACGTTATGGCTGATAGAACCACGCGAGAATATTCAACACAAGCTCCTGCAGGATATGTCGGAGATTTTCTACAACAGGGAATTTTTCCTTACGCACAAGGTTTTTTAAAAAGCCAGTTCGATAATTTAGGAGCACCTAACACAAACCCGTACACTTACACAGGTCCACGAGTTGCTCAATTTGACCCTAGAGAACAATACGCTATGGATATGTCTGATCAAGCGATTGGTTCTTATAGACCTTACTTACAAAATCAAAGTGGGTTACTGAGGGATGCTTCGAGATCTTCAGCACTAGGGACAGCGGCAGGAGCTAGGTCTTTAACAGAAGCAGAAGAACGATTAAGCACTCTTAATAACACTTATGACCCTAGTCAAATTGCTTCCTATATGAACCCATATACGGAAGAAGTGTTAGATAGAAGTATTGCAGATATTAGGGAACAAACAGAAAAAGGTAAAATAGGGGCTAGGGATAGAGCGGTTAGTTCTGGAGCTTTCGGAGGAAGTAGAGGAAGATTAACTGAAGAAGATGTTGAAAGAACAGGACTGCGAAGTATTGGAGATATTTCTTCAAAACTTAGAGCCGCAAATTATGAAAATGCTCAAACACAATCTGTTAATGAATTTGCTAGACAACAAGCTGAAAAAGCAGCGACAGCTTCTGGTTATGGGCAACTAGGAAATCAGTTTGCGCAGATGGGAAATCAAGCAGCAACAACTTTTGGAAATTTAGGAAATCAATACGGAAGTATGGCAAATGCATTACCTGCTTTACAGTCAGCCGATATAAACCGTACTATGGGTATGGGTGGATTAGGTAGAGGCAGACAACAGTCTCTAATGGATTTAAACTACCAAAACTTTACAGGTCAATACAATTTACCAATGCAAACATTACAAAATGTTGGGGCACTTACTGCTTCTCTTGGACCAATGGCAGGTGGTTTTGGGTATGCGGGAGCTAACTATGACGCTGATTTACAGCTACCCGCAGGAGGCAACTATGGGGCACAATTTAGTCCAAACAATTCTGATATTGGTATTCCTGGTGGGGGAATTATGAGCACTCCTTCTGGTGGAGGAGTTCCTGCAAATCCTGTTATGGGTAGTTATGGTGCTCAGACAACTTATCCTAATTATACTGGGGGAACTTACGGTAATAATATGCCCGTAGCTTAGAGAAGAAAATGGCACAACGAGATAACAGAGGAATAGGTGGTTTTCAAGGACCTGCAAATATTGGCGGTGAAGGTGGTTTAATACCCACTATTAAAATGCCACAAACTCGTATGAGTTTTCCTACTCCTCGTAGCGGCGGTGGAGGAAGCCGTAAAGTTAAACCTCTTGAAAGACTAGCAGGCATAGTTCCTTACGGTATTGAAGCAGCTTTTAATGCTTTTGAAGAGCCTCCTAAAATACTTTCAGAAAAAGAATATTACGAAACTATTCGTCCAGAAGGAGCTCCTGTCCCAGAAGAGCCAACTGAATTAGAAAAAGCCCGTTACAAAGCTTATCAAGTTGTTGGACCTAAAGATACACAAGATAGATTTGACGCTGAAACTATTGCTATGCTGGCGGGTAGTTTAGCCACGGGCAGAGGTTCTGACCAGTACAATCAAACACTCAGAAACATACGGTCGTCTAAACAGGCGGCTAGTAATACAAAAGAAAATAGGCGGGGGGCTATTATCCAAGATAATTTACAAAAAATAACGCCTAAAAATATGACGTTTGTCGATATAAACTCGTATAAAGAAAATGGATTAACCACAGATAATGTTCGTAAAGGTTTTATGGCGGGTAGTAAAGCGGCTCCTGAATATTTAATAGAGCAAAAAAACCGAAAAGGATTTATTGATGCAAATAGCGACGAAGCTCTTAATTATTTACTTGATAATAAAGGGCAAGGCACCGTAGCAAATTGGGTTCCTTTTACCACGATAGACGAATTTAAAGAAATACCTACTACTGCTGCTGCAAACACAGCAGCAGATTTACAAAAATGGGAAATAGGTTTTGCACAAAAAGAAACATCTTTATTAGACGTCCATAATACCGCGGGCGCGATAGTAGAACTCATGAATAAACAAATCGCTGGCGAAGAAATAGGTGGTATTGGTTTTCAAGGAAAATTAACTCAGGCAATAAATAACGGTTTTGTTAATGTTGTCAAAACATTTGAAACTATAGCTAAAGTGAGTCCTGAAAAAAGTATGTTCAGTAAGAAAGCTTCGGGAGGAAATGTAGGTAGACAGGGAACAGGTTACCATGCCGAAACGTTGTATGAATTATTACAACAAGACATGATGGATCCTGGAAGTGTTGATGACCAATTAGCAGCAGCTATGTCTGAGTTTGAAGGGGCAACTAAATATAAATTTATAGATAGATTATCGAGTGGTTCCCTAGCTACTATCGAATATAATTCTCGTTTATTAAAATTAGCGTATGCTGCTGCCGCTGCTGCGGGTCAAACAGGTCGTACTTTATCCGATAAAGATTTACAATTTTTCTTAGAAATGGTTGGGGGAGGAAGTAACGACAGTCCTGAGGTTCAAAGAGCGGTTATACGAAATTTTGTACAAGATATTACTAGGGAAGTAGATAACGATCCGAGGGTTATGTTGAATAAAAGAAAAATTAATAATCAATACGACATGAATAACCCAACACAACGCGGGATTATTAAAACGTATTACGATGAAGTTATAGATGATGAGACTGGAAAAATAACTGGTTATAATTTTGTACCTTTTTATGGACGATACGATAGGTCAAATCCATCTATTAAAAGATACATAAACTCATTAGGCAGCTATAAAGGTGGCGAAGCGTTGGATCCATCTGAAAATACTAAAGCTGAGGTAGACGATTTACGTCCTGATTCTACCCAATCGATATACGACTATTTTAATACTGGAATCTAACATGCCAGCATTAACCAAAGAACAATACGAGAACTGGAAAGAAACGGCTACTTTCGAAAGTGAGTCAGTTGAAGAACAGTTTGGAGCTGATTTACCTCTGAAAAATTATTTTGAAGATGGTGAACTCCAAATTTTAAGTTTAATTAGATATGACGCTGCCGCATTACAAAAATTAAGAAACAACCCAGCAAGTTTAGGGATTAACCAAAACACTGGCGAACCGTTTACTAAAGAATTTATTGATAACAAATTAAAAACCATAGGGGATAAATACAATTTTTATAACCGTCGCCCAGTTGACCCTAAAGGTGATCCACAACCTTTTGGAAATAAATTATTCGAAAATGTACAATCTTTGTTGAGTACTCCTATTGCTCAGCCTGGATTAGCTCCTCCAAGTGTTTCAATAAATTCCCCGCAATACAATGTTATTGACGAAAGTGTAGGAAAACTTCAAGAAAGGGGTTTTTCGGGGTATAAAGAATACGACGACCCCAATAGAAATGTTATATTTAAAGGTTTTGATTTCGATTCTGTAAAAAACCTTAGTTATTTCATGCCTAGAAATAAAACTCCACGAGACCTTAATTTTGCGTTAGGGACTGTTTCTAAAAGAACAGGGGTTGACCAAGGTACAGCCTACTGGGCAGACCCGAGTAACCCTGAACTTGGGATGCAAATTGAACATCCTGGGTCAAAAGAAGTCTCTTCTTGGAATTTACCTCGTTTCACCCCTGTCCGAGATTCTATAGATTTTCTTCAAACGGAAACACCTGCGTTTATAGGTGAGTTAATATTTTTTAAATATGGAAGAGCGGGTGCTAGGGAAATTTTTGAAAAACAACAATATCCAGGAGGAGTAGCCAAAGTATTAGAGTGGGGAGGAACAGCTACAGGAACAGGTTTTAGTGCTTCTTTAGGTGAAACTTTTAGATTAAGTATGGGCAAACTCATGGGAGCTCATGACCGATCTTATCCTGAAATATTTGCAGAAGCAGGTCTAACTGGGTTACTTTCTACACTTTCTGTAGGAACATTAGATGGTCTTGCGAGAGGGCTTCCTTTAATAAAAGACATGCTTAAAGGTGAACTACTTCCTGACGCCGTGTTTGGTGAATTAGACGAAGCTATAAAAGCCGCAAGAAGAAGTGATGCTGGAATACAAACTAGGGGAAAAGTCGAACAAAACATTAATGTGTTGCCTGATGGAACAATTAGATTCGACGATGTAGGTACGTCTGCTCAAGAAGTAACAACTAAAGAAATAAACGAAGCAGTTGCTAAACTCGTTCCCGACTCTCAATATTTTTTAGGGAGAGATACTAATTTAACCCTAGCTCCTGCTGCTTTAAGTGAAGCCGCCGCAGATTTTGAAATAATGTTTTTAAAAAATTCTACAGATCCTGAAATAAGAAAAATATTCCGAAATATTTTAAACGGAGACCAAGTCTTAATGCAACGTTTTCTTTCTTCTTTAAATAGAGAAATAGGAGGAGGTATTGATAAAGATTTATCAGGTAATAGTATTAGCTCTTATTTTAAAGACGGAGCTTTAGAACGGGCAGATGACTTACGAGCTGCTACTGCGTTAGCTATGGACAATGTTTTAAATGCTATGGGAGGTTCTAGTGTGGACGCGGGTGGAAATGCGTTATATAAAAATGTTCCTAATGCTAAATTAAGTACTGACTTACAAGAAAGAAGTCAAACTCGTTTTAGAGAAATATCGGATGAATATGTTAGTGAATACAATACCGCATTTAAAACTGCATTAGAAGATCCTCGTTACGCTGGTCTTACTACAGGAGGAGGAAGAACAGCTAAAGCGGCAGAAGCATGGGAACAAATAGGTAATAATACTGATGCATTATTTAGAGATGTTGAGTCTTCTGCAGCTCGAGAAGATTTTTATGAACTTTTAGGGGTAGATTCAAAATCAACTTTAGCTAAACTTAGAGGTCGAGCACCTGTTGAAAAAGAAGTACGTGATAAAAGAAATCCTTTTACTTTAAATGAAAAAGGACAAAAAATTCCTAATTATATTACCACTGTTGTTGCAGGACCTTATGCAAAACCTAATTTTACTTTAGACGAATTAAATACAGCAAGGGTTACTTTAAACAAACATGTAGCTTCTACAAACAACGAAGTTTCTCGGAAAAAAGCAAGTGATTTAGAAAGAGCATTAAGTGATCAAATGTTTCAATTATTAAAAGAAGGTGCTAGTGCTGAGTCAAACATACCGTTGACGTCTAACAAAAAATTAATGGAGTGGATGAGTGATAATAATTACGGTTTTAATATTAAGCAAGCTTGGACGCAACAAAAAGATGCAATCTTAAGAACTAAATATGTAGCTGAGATTGCGAATGCCCGAGCAAACCCAGAAAGTTTTGTTAATAATTTATTAGCTACAAATGTACCAGGATCATTAACTAATGAAAAAATAACAAATTTAGTTTATATTTTAAATGCTACAAATGCTCCTGAATTACGAATTCTTCAAGACTCAGTAATAGCAAAAATAACAAACACAGTTAATGAACTTCCTAAAAGTGGAGTAGCCCCAACTCCTTTCCAAAAAGGTTTAGCGTATAGAAAGTTTTTAAAAGAAAACGAATCAACTATAAGAGCTTTTTTCCCTAAAGATGATTTCAAAAGTATTAACACTTTTAAAGATTTTGAAAAAAATGTATTACCTCAGTTAGAAAAAGAAAACCTTTTAATAGATCAAATAACAACACAAGCAGGTGATTCTAATTACACTAATGTTGTTAAAGGTATTTTAGAAATGGGAGATTCTGCAAAAAGAGCCGCAGTGTTTGAAGATAATTTAGCGTTTATTAAACCGTTTTTAGATCAAAGTCCTTTATTACAAAAAAGAACTTCAAGCGTTGCTAAAAGTTGGTTAGTTTCAAAAATTATGAAACGAGGAAATGATGGAATTTGGAGCTTAGACCCTGAAGAATTAAATAAAATATTGTATGAAGGATTTGGACCTGCAGAAACAGGAAAAACTTTTTCTGATTTATTTTCTCCTTTAATTGGTGCAGAAGGAAAACAATACGTTAAGAATTTAGAATATTTAGATTTAATGGCGCAACGATATCAAATTAGACAAAATTCTATAGAAGCAATCGACGCCGCCGCCCTTGTTCCTGGAACAGGGTTATTTGAAAGAATGTTTAACCCTCCTCTAACCGCGAGGGGAAGAAGAATAACCGCTATTAGAAACTTAGCCCAAGTAAATTCAGGAAAATACATTGGCGAACTTTTATTAGACCCTAAAAAATTAGATAAAGCTATCAAAGCTAGAAAAGCTAAATTAGATTTTCAAGCAGCCCTCAGAGTAATGACAGCATTAGGGGTTAATTCGTATATGGATCCTGCCGAAGAATACTCTAATTATGATCCTAAGACAAAAAAATATTTAAACTCGGCACAAAGCAAAGCTACTCGAAATGCAGTTAACGCAATAGAATTTATAACACCAGAACCAACAGGAGCAATGAACTAATGTCTTATAATTTAGAAGACAGAGCATTTGAAGATATTCAAAAAGAATTTGGAATAAATAGTTTTGCAACACCTAATCAACCAGAACTAGATTTGTTTGTTCAAAAAGCAGCTGCAGACGAAGAAACTAAAAATGCAACAAATCAATATGAAGCTGATGTTGCAGAATATAAAACTAACGAAGCACAGGAGGGAATAGCTAGTTTAAAGTTAAAAAACACTCCTGAATCTTCATACGAAGATGCTAATAGAGCATTTGAAGATAATGATAGAGAAGTTTTTTATGACCCTGAAACTGAAACTATTACTCCTGAGGATCCAATAATTCCTAACATAGTTATTCCTCCTCCTGTAACTAATGTGTATACCGACGCTTTAAACAATAATGATCCAACAGGTACAAGTACAGGTACAACTGATCCAACAGGTACAACTGATCCAACAGGTACAACTGATCCAACAGGTACAACTGATCCAACAGGTACAAGTACAGGTACAACTAGGTCTACAACTTGGACAGTAGATGGATATACTTTTACAAATGAAGCTGATTTTGTAACCTATATGCAAAGGGCTCATCCGACTCTTGGTTATGGGGACACTAGAGAAGTTCCATATGCTTCAGAAGCAGGTAGACTCGCTGCTAGAAACTCAGCAGGAATTCCCTCAGCGTTTAGAAATAATACTGTAGACCCCATGCAGCAGTTAATAGCGTCTCAAAGACGAGCATATAATAGTATTCCAGGACAAAATATTTACAGCGCAGTAGAAGAACCTTCTGTCACAAGTTATACAAGACCATTAAGTGCTGAAAATTTTGGGAACCTTGACAATGATCCGTATCAATCAGTTGGAGAAAATTTAATAAACTCATTTGCTCCATTACCAACAGACGGCTCGGAAACAGCCGCACCTACTTCTTTAAATAGAGGAGGGTCTGTGAATTTAAACAACAGTTCAATGAACAGGGGGATAGAACAGTTGCCCCCGATGCAACAACAAGATAAACTAACACAACTGTTTCAATCAGGCTTTAGAGCTAGGAGATAAAAATGCCAGGATATAAAAAACCAATGAAAGGATATGCAAACGGAGGCGCACCAGGAATGGGACAACTCGATAGTATTATGATGACAGGAGGACCTTCTGATGTACCTATGGGCGCACCAGGAATGGGTGGAGGACAACCTCCAATGCCCTCTCAAGGAATGCCTATGGGTGAAGACCCTATGATGGCGCTTATGGACAACGAAGCTATGCTTGGAGAAGGCGGTATGGAAAGAGGTATGGAAGCCCCTATCTCTATTGAAGAAGACGCAGGTGCTTTAGCCGAAGCCGTGGTTGGTAGAGCCGAAGGTGATATTGGTGCTGCGGTTGCTATATTAGACACCGCTAAAGCTATGTTAATGAGTGCTGGTGAAGAGCCAATGATGGAAGATCCTATGATGGCTAATATGGGTAGACCATTAATGCGTAGTGGGGATAGAAAACCTGTTGGAATGTACGCTGGTGGTGGTGCTCTGACTAACGAAGACGCTCGTAAAAAATACTTTACTTAACCGATCCAGTTTTTCCATTTGTCGTCGCCTAGTACTTCTTGTGCTAGGCTGAGCTTGTCCCGTAACGCTTTAACAATTTTTTCATCTACCGTATCTTTAGAGATCAGATCAATATAAGTTACCTTATTTACCTGTCCGATACGGTGTGCTCTGTCTTCAGATTGTAGCCGTTTTTCTAAATCGTAGTTGTTGCTGTAATAAACTACGTTACTTGCTTGATGAAGCGTGATCCCGTAACCACCTGTTTGGGTATTACTTATTAAATATTGTAAATTAGAATCAGGATCCTGGAATCGATCAATAATAGGTTGACGTTCTTCTTCAGGTGTTCCTCCGTAGTATGTCGCAACAGCATCTACTCCCACAATATCTTGTAACTTTTTAAGAATACGTTTAATATCGTGTTGATAGTTAGCCCAAATAATAGTTTTACCCTGTACTTCTTCTAATACTTTTAGTAGTTCTTCTAAACGGTTGTTCTTTATTTCTTGTTCTTCGCCGTTATCGTTCTTAACGAATCCACAAACTACTTGGTGTAGCCTAAGTATTTGAGTAAGTACTGAAGTAACACTAACCATTTCTTGTGAATCAAGTTCAGCTATCGCGTAGTCTTTTATTTGAGTGTAGATTTTCTTTTGTTCAGGAGTTAGTTCTACTTCTCTACGTTGGTATACTTTATCAGGAAGGTCTAAACAGTCTTTCTTTAATACTCGGTACGAGAATTGACTTACTTTTTCTGTTAACTCCTCTAGGTTCTGATAACCGACAACTTGTCTAAAAGTACGTTGCCCCATGCTTCGGCTAACCACTTTTGCGTAATGGTTTTGAAACGTGTAGAAAGAACTATAACCTAATAGATCAACGCAAAGAAATTCTGCTTGAGTATATAGGTCAAGAGGGGATTGTGTAACGGGGAAACCTGTTAATATTCTTCTGTATTTACTTTGTAATGCCAACTTTACGAGGCTCTTGGTTCGTTGTGCTTTGGGGTTTTTAATAGTAGTAGACTCGTCTATTGCCATTAAAGCGTTATGAGTTAGTAAAAATTTCTCTACAAACGCAACTCCTTTTTTAGTACTGAAAGCTTCTACATTAATAACCAATATTTTTAAATCATCAGTTACTTCAAATAGTTTTGTTAATTGTATTTTTTGTTTTTTAGTTGGGGCAGGGTTCCATACTCCAACATGTCGTAACACATGATCAGGCATGTGCGCGGGTATTTCTCTTTCCGACCAGTTTTTATACACCCCTTTAGGTGCTACAATAACTGCGGCATTAATAACCCCTCTGTCATATAGGACAGCTATGTTGTCTACTAGGACTTTTGATTTGCCTGTCCCCATTTCCATGAAGTAGGCATACTCTTTTTGATCCCAAGATCTTTTTAAAGCCTCAAGCTGATGCTCATAGGGCTCCGTCTTAAACTTATATTTCATACTATTACTTTCTAATTTCTAATACGATATATTATATTAAATACTATATAGTTAAAGTCCAAACCATTTAATTTCTTCATGCCCTCTCTTGTTTTTAATAGATTTCTAGAGTTTTAATAGAATTCGTTTGAAATCTAATAGATGTAAACCCTTTGTTTATAAGAGTTTCTTTAAAAATCTATTAGATTATTAGAGTTATTAGTAGTTTTAAGAAAAAATTTTCAAAAACTTTTTTAATTTCTAAAAGTACTATAAGTAATATCCCTTTACTTTGACGGAATTGCTATATATTATTTATTACTTAGAAATAAGAAAGGAGAAAAATGACAGTATATGTTATACAAGAAGTAACGGGGCGCAATATCGCATCTGCTAGGCAGTACGGTGATTTTGAGGTACTTTTACCTTCTAACACTAATATAATGCTAAGCTCAGGTCCTTCAGTAAGAAGGATGAAAAGGATTCTTCAAGACTTTAAGGAAGAAGACTACTTATTATTAATTGGTGATCCCGCAGCTATTGGCGTAGCGTGTTCGATTGCTGCATTGTTTAATCGAGGTCGATATAATATCCTTAAATGGGATAGACAGGAAGGTATGTATTATCCTGTATTTATAGACCTCAACCAGAAAGGAGAAATATGATAAATAAAAACCCTACTTTTGAAGAACTTATTGGAAGCGAAGATGTAGAATCTTGGCACAATGAGATCAACGAAGGAGAACTTTCATTAGTTTCGGCTTTAGCCAATAAACAAGTTCAACTAGCTCAGGAATTATCCGCGTTAGAAGAAGGAGTTAAGGCTAAAAAAGAAGAGTTTCGATTGACTTCGGAGCAAGAGTTACCAGAGGCTATGCAAGCCGCTGGATTAACTGAGTTAGTACTTAGTTCAGGTGAGAAAATCACCATAACTGAGTTCTATAATGCTCATATATCGAAGGCAAATCAAGACACAGCGTACAACTGGCTTATAGAGAACGGTTACGCGGGCTTAATTAAGAACGAAGTTCTACTTAAGTTCGGACGTGATGAAGATATAATTGTTAAAGAAACAGTTTTAGCTTTAAAATCACGTGGTTTGTCACCAGACGTACGACAAAGCATTCATCCCAGTACATTAAAAGCTTTTGTAAAAGAGCAATTAACATCAGGGAAGGATATTCCATCAGAACCTTTTGGAGTCTATATAGGCTCTAAAGCTATTATTAAGAAGGACTAATATTATGGCAGAAAATAAAAATAAACTGGCTGAAAAGAAAGAAACAGCTATCGCTACTTATGATGATGATTTATTATCGGGTGGCACAGGACTTGAAGAAACTACATCAGAGGATTTCGCAATCCCCTTTATTAGAATTCTTCAGCAAATGTCTCCACAGCTTAACAAACAAGACGGGCGTTATTCTGAGGAGGCACAAGCAGGAATGCTTGTTAACACGGTAAGCAATGAAGTCTATGACGGAGACACAGGTGTTAGGATAGTTCCATGCGCTTACGTTAAAAAGTATATCGAGTGGGTTCCTCGTGAGAAAGGTGGAGGGTTAGTAGACGCGTCACATGACGTATCTATTTTAAAATCTTGTACTAAAAATCCCGAGACCCGTAGACTGTATTTGGATAATGGTAATGAGATTGTAGAGACCGCACAGTTTTTTGTGTTAGTCCTGGATCCTCAACCACAACAAGCAGTTATAGCCTTTAGTTCTACACAACTAGGAGCTTCACGAAAGTGGCTCACTATGCTTAGAATGGCTAGAGTAAATACGAGCCAAGGAACTTCGGTTTCTGCTCCAATATTTGCCTATAACTATACTTTAGGTACTTTAACTCAGTCAAATGACAAAGGTACTTGGCATGGTTATACAGTGAACCAAGAGGGTCCTACTGATGTTGAAACAGCACAACTCGCAAAAGAGTTTATGACTGCGGCAAGATCAGGAGACGTAGAAGTAAAAGAAGAGCAGCAACGTGACGGTAATACACAATCGTCTGGAGATGCTCCGTTTTAATTTAAAGGAGATATCATATGTCGTTAGCAGAGGAATTTGCTACACGTTATGCTGGTTTACGGCAAGCATATGGAACCTTTACAGCTACGAATGAATCACGAGAAGATGGAAAGGAAGGTGGTAGAAACGTTACTATATCTAAACAGTTATCTGAAAAAGATCTTTTAGAGTTATGGGTAAAACACCTTTCAGGAGAACAAAGCATTGGGCTTGTCCCGATAGACGAGAACAATGCTTGTGTTTGGGGTGCGATTGATGTTGATGAGTATCAACTAGATCTTAAAGAACTTGCTAAAAAATTAGCTAAACATAAGTTACCCTTAGTAGTCTGCCGTAGCAAAAGTGGAGGGGCACATATATACTTGTTCATAGAGGAACCAGTACCCGCGTCATTATTACAGAGAAAACTGAGGCAGTTAGCCGCATCTATTGGATATGGTCAAGCTGAAATATTCCCAAAACAAACTCAGTTATTATTAGACAGAGGGGATCGAGGTAGTACATTAAACATGCCATATTTCGGAGGAGAAAACTCCACTAGATATGCGTATGGATTAGCTGGAGAGGCTCTTACTCCAGAGCAGTTTATAAAAAGAGTAGAAGAAATAACATTAACTATTAAAGAAATAGAGAAATTAGAGGCTAGTCCTTTAGTTGAAAAGATAGATTGGTTAGATCAATCACCACCTTGTATACAACATCTCGTTGTTCAAGGTTTTCCTAAAGGGACTCGTAACTCGGGGCTGTTTAATGTAGGAGTGTTCTTACGAAAGAAATACCCAGACGAATGGGAAAAACGATTAGAGTTAACAAACCTAGAGCATATGCAACCCCCACTAGGGGCTCAAGAAGTGCTTACGATAGGTAAACAATTAAAAAGGAAAGATTATTTCTACAGGTGTAATGACCAACCGATAGCAAGCCATTGTAACAGCCCTTTATGTAGGACTCGTAAACACGGTATAGGGGCTAACGGAGGAACACCGTTGTTTAGTAATTTAACAAAACAAGACAGTGACCCACCTATATGGTTCCTAGATGTAGAAGGTGGTCGCCTAGAGTTAGAAACAGATGATCTTTTAAATCAAAATAGGTTTCAACGTAAGTGTATGGACGCTTTAAATAAGATACCGCCGAAAGTAAAAGAAAACGTTTGGCGTCAAATTATTCAACAGTTACTAGATAGTTTAACCGTAGTAGAAGTACCAAAAGAATCCTCTACCGAAGGTCATTTTTTAGAGTTGCTTGAAACGTTTTGTACTGAAAGACCTGCTCGAGAAAAAGATGAGCTACTACTACATAAACCGTGGACAGAAAATGAAAGAACTTATTTCAGATTAGCAGATCTTATGGAATATTTACATAGAAATAATTTTAAAGATTACCCTAGAAATAAACTAACTTCTAAATTAAAACAAATGGGAGGGAAGCCTCACTTTTTCAATATAAAGGGTAGAGGTGTAAATGTTTGGTACATAAATGAATTTATATCTCAAACCGAGTCACACGACTTACCAGAATTTAATGAGAATCCAATATGAAAAAATTTATTAAAGGAGCTTTACACGACTATTACCCAGACATACCTTTTTGGGATGACCCTGTGGATAGAGAGTTTAATGGTGAAAAAATCTCAGGAAGACCAACTAAAGCATATGGTTCTAAGGATTTCAAATACGCAGGCAAAGTATATACACCCGAACCATGGAGTTATTCTATAGAACCTATTAAATGGTCGGTAGAAACCCTAGTTTTTAAAGAACTAGGTAGAGCAATAGATTTTAATTTTTGTCTATGTGGTATGTATAAAAACGGAAACGTATCGATACCTCATCATTCAGACACTGTCCCTAGACAAAAAGATTTAGTCGTATCTATTTCGTTTGGTGCTCCTAGAGTATTTGAATGGAATCAATATGGGTATAACATTAAAAAAGAAAGTAAGACCAGCAAGATAGATATTTATGGAACGCAAACTAAAACTACAACCCAGTATTTAATGGAACAGGGTGATGTATTTATATTTGACGGAAAGTCTCAAATGACAGCTACCCATGCTGTCCCACCTCTAAAAGGAACAGGCGAACGAATTAACCTAACCTTTCGGAGTGGAATATGAACTGTTGGCATTGCCGTGAAAAATTAATTTGGGGTGGAGACCACGATATAGATGAAGAAAACGAAGATTACAACATGGTTACTAATTTATCTTGTTCTAATTGTGGTGCTTTTGTAGAAGTGTATAATAAGAAATGATGTTACCCGCACACACTCAAGTAATTCTTGGACCCCCAGGAACAGGAAAGACAAGCACGTTACTTGGTCTTATAGAAGATGAACTAGAAAAAGGAACAGACCCGACCCGAATTGGTTTCTTTACGTTTACTAAAAAAGCAGTAACAGAAGGTAAACAACGAGCAATGGAACGTTTCGAATTAACTCAGAAAGACCTACCATTTTTTCGTACTCTACATTCTTTGGCTTTTAGACAATTAGGTCTATCTAAAGAAAGTGTAATGGATTTAAAAGATATCCGAGAGTTAAACGAGATTCTTAATATACGGTTAACAGGCGGTTCAAGCGCTGATTCAGGGCACTTGTTCGGGATGACCCACGATGATCGATTAGCCTTTATAGAAAACTTATCTCGTATGAGACAAATATCATTAGAAGATCAGTGGCATGAGGTCGACGATGCAGTAGGTTGGTTTGAACTAGAAAGATATGCTAGAGGTTTAGAATTATTTAAAGAGGATAGGTTGTTAGTTGATTACACAGACATGTTAAAACTATTTTTAGAAAAAGGGGACGTGCCTAAATTTGAAGCAGTTTTTGTTGACGAAGCTCAAGACTTGTCTCCTCTACAATGGGCAGTAGTTCGTAAGATTATAAAAAATGCAAATAGAGTTTATGTCGCTGGTGATGATGATCAAGCAATATATAAGTGGGCGGGAGCTGATGTAGATTATTTAATTAAGAACGCGGGCAACGCTACAATATTAGAACAGTCGTATAGGATTCCTTCAGCGGTACATGAATTAGCTAGTCGCTGTATTAGTCAAGTTAGATCCAGGATACATAAAACATGGCTTCCTAAAAAAGAAACAGGTTTAGTTAGGTGGGAACCTTCAATAGAATTAATCAATATGGAAAAGGGGGACTGGTTAGTGCTTGCTCGTACTAATTATTTACTAGAACAAATAGATGAGCATTGCAGAAACGAAGGTTGGTTTTTTGAAGTTAAAGGTAGACCGAGTATTTCTGAATCAAAAGTGCGGGCAGTATTAAATTGGGAACAATTATTAACTGGAAAAGAATTACCCTTATCTGAATGCGTCAATCTGTTAAAGTATATAAAAGTTCGTAACCCTAACTCCTTAGATGTTTTAGACATTGACGTAAGCATCACCCTTAAGGGTCTTAGGTACAGGTTCCCTGACTTACCTGAAGGTCATTGGTACGATGCGTTAACTTCATTAAGCCCAAAAGACATCAGTTACATAAGAGCCATGCTTCGTAGAGGAGAAAGAATTACCAAAGAACCTAGGATTCGTTTGTCAACGATCCATGCTGCGAAAGGTGGGGAAGCAACTAACGTAGTATTGCTTACCGATATTACTAAAAGAGTTTATAAAAACTATCAGGAGAACCCTGATGACGAGAACAGAGTGTTTTATGTTGGGCTTACTAGAGCGAAAGAAAACTTGTATTTAATTGAGCCCTCAACAACGCGCTGCTTCCAAATATAAAAACTTCTTTACTTTGTATATAAAAGTAAAGGATAATAATAGGGGTAAAATTAGAAAGGAGAACTATGAACATATTTTATTTTGACGAGGATCCTTACGTCGCGGCTCAGGCTCAACCTGACAAGCTGCTCGTAAAGATGCCTTTAGAAACTGCACAGATGTTGTGCACCGCCCACCGCGTAACGGGTTGTGAGGATTACGCAGATGAACACAACTTATATAAGACTGCTTATATGAATCATCCATGTACTATTTGGGCTCGAGAAAACCAAGCTAACTATTCATGGCTTTACGCACATTTTCTTGCGTTAGGTAATGAGTACACGTATCGCTACGATAAAGTCCACGCTAGTTTAGAAAAACTAGCCGATGCTTTATTAATGCTACCAACTGGCTTGTGGGACACGAGCAAACAAATGTCAGATATACCTCAGTGTATGCCTGATGAATATAAAAACGACGACCCGATAACCGCGTACCGTGATTACTGTATAAATGAAAAGTATTACGCTAAGTGGGAAAAGGGTAGAAATAAACCAACTTGGTGGGAGGAACCATGTCATCAATAAGAAAGAAATTAAAAGTTAATGAAAACGATAGTAAAAATACTCGTATGGATATTGCTAGCGCAGGTGTTTTGGGAAACTGGAGACCTGATGAGCTCACCCATATCAGTAGATTCGATAAAATTGCCTCTCTCTGTGTAGAAGAAGCTAAAAACTTAGAAAGACCCATAACTGCTATGGAAGTAGGTTGTGGAGAACTCTGGGCGCTTAGAGTTTTGTATAAATCATACACGGTTAAGAAGTCTGATATTATTGAATCATATCAAGGTTTTGATATAGACCCCGCGTGTGCTATAGAAAACCCATTCTGGTCTAATGGAGGAGAGCCTATTGAAAACTCAACGTGGCTTAAGAACTTTAATGCCACTATTACTATACAAGATGTAACCGTTCCTAGGAAAAATAAAGAAGGAGATCAATATGGCAACATGTTCGATATACCTTCTGAAACTATAGATTTTTTCTGGACGACAGAAGTTATTGAACACATGGAAAGAGAGTTTGTTCCTATTTGGTTAAAAGATGCGGCAAGATGCTTAAGACCTGATGGTCTAGCGTATGTTTCTACACCTAACCACGACGGTTCTAACGATAAACTACCTGAAGACCATATTTATGAATGGGGTTTTGACGAGCTTAAAGAAGAACTAGAAAAACATTTTCATATTGAATCTGTGGTAGGAACTTTTATGCAAATGCCTAATCTAAAGAAAGCACAAAAACAATATGCAGAACCCACTGTAGATGGATTACCTGTTAATTCTTTTAACAAGTTTCCTCAAGCGTGGACAACTGAACAGTTACTAATGCTTAGAGAAAGATTTGGTAAACAGTTTTTAAGAATGGTAGTAGCTACTCCCTATCCTGAATATGCAAATAATTGTGCGTGGGTTTTAAGAAAAAAATAATGACAGAATTTCTACCAAAAGAATTAGATACTTATATCTATTGGATTCACGAAAGAGAAGTGATACGAATAGCTAAAGAAGATTTAAATCTAAGCCCTCCTTGGACAGATGACAAAGTTTTACAAAAGTATAAATTTTGTCAAGTCTTCCGAGAAGATGACAGAACTACTCGTTGGTTCTGTGAACACATCAGAGAGCCTCTTAAAGACTCTACTGACGTTTTTATGGCTACGGTTATTTTCAGGTGGTTTAATTACATAGAGTCGGGAAAGACATTAATTAAGCACGATCTTCTTTGTAATTGGGATAGAAAGAAAGCTATTGAAGAAATATCTAAACAAAATAAATGGGTAACGGGGGCTTATATAATCAAAACTCCAAACCGAATGAATAAAGTAACAGGAGTTGCTGAATGTATTTCTCACATGTGGAAAGATAAAAATTATTTAATTGATAAAATGAATTCTACACATAGTTTAGAAGACATTTGGAATGTTTTACGAGATTATCCATACATGGGACCGTTTATGGCATATGAAGTAGTTACTGATTTAAGACACACATACATAGGATATGGATGCGATGATATCCTGACTTGGGCTAATCCTGGACCAGGAGCCATGCGAGGGCTCAATAGGCTTACGGGCAGAGAACTTGGGTTTTGTAAACGTAGTCATCCTTGGAACGAAGAAATGCAAGAATTATTAAAAATAGCCCACGAAAGGCTAAACAACAATATTATCGATCTTGATAAATTTGAGATGCGAGAAGTAGAAGGAGGACTCTGCGAGTTCGATAAGTACTCGAGGACTGTAAAGAAAGAGGGTAAAACACGCAGTATCTATAAATATAATAAAGATCTTCCATTGGTTGAAGGTCTATAAAGGAGAAAGAAATGAGCGAATATAAAGATCAAGCGATTGAGCTATTAGAAGAATACGGAGACACAGTAGATGTTTATTACACACAGTTTTTGGAAGTAGCGTTTTTTCTTAAAGTTCCAGCTAACTATGGATTAGTTATTGGATTCTTAAAAAGGAAACTACCTCAGCTGACTGAAGAACAACTAGGTTTTTTAGTTGGAGAAATTACCTCAGCCTATCATGATTCTGTATGAAAGTTATTAACGCGAGAAACGTGAATGATGCTCTTTTGTTGGGTTTAGATTTATTTCAAGACCCGAGAAACTTTAGGGAACAAGAAAGTAGAAACGGAACTACTTATGAAGCTTTAGAACCTGTAACCACCGTTTATGAAAAACCTTGGGAACGAGTACTGTTACTTAAACTGAGAGACGCTAATCCTTTCTTCCATTTTATAGAGGGACTTTGGATGCTGGCAGGTCGTAATGACCTAAAACCTTTAACTCATTTTGTTAAAAGCATGGAAAATTTTTCAGATGATGGCGAGACTTTATGGGGTGCTTATGGTCATAGATGGAAAAGTTATTTTCATAAAGATCAAATTAAATTAGTTATAGAAATGTTAAAAGCTAATCCTGATGATAGAAGGTGCGTTTTACAAATGTGGGACGCTAATAAAGATTTAAACAAACAAGGTAAAGACGTACCCTGCAACACTAATATTTATTTTAAAATACGAGATAAACAATTACACATGACAGTATGCAATCGTTCTAACGACATGCTTTGGGGAGCTTACGGAGCTAATGCAGTACATATGTCTATGCTACAGGAGTATATAGCTAGTCATCTTAGAGTAACAATAGGAACGTATCGACAAGTAAGCGATAGTTTTCATGTGTATCACAATGAAGTTTGGGAAAGAGTAAAAGGAATAGAAATAAATCCTTGGACTTATTCAGAAATAAAAAACCCTTACGATCTTTTAGAAGGGACAGTTTACACTAATTTTATGACTCGCCCAGAAGTTTTTGATTGGGAACTAGATAGATTCTTTAGTATGGATTTTTACGAACCTTATGAAGATGCTTGGGAAAATCCTGGTTTCAAGGATATTGCTATACCTATGTTAAAAACATTTAACGCACATAAAGAAAGAGATTATGCGAAAGCATATAGAGAAGTAATGAAAATACTTCCAAACGATTGGATGACAGCTTGTTTCGATTGGATAAAGAAACGAGATGCGTCTTGGACACTTAATAATAACGGAGGAAACAATGGCGAATAAGTGGGAACGTATGCGCGATATAGCGCAGTTGGATTTATCAGCTTTAAAGAAAGCTGAAGAGTCCTATGGGAATTCATGGAGGCGACGCGGTGGTGTGGGTGCTTTTATGATGTTGGCTCGTAAATTTGATAGAATAGAACACCAGTCTGAAAGACATGGGTGGGACGTATTCGAGGCAGGTGAAGCATTTAAAGGCGAAGCAGGTCTACTTGATGATATACGAGATTTACGAAGGTATCTGATATTGTGTGAAGAATTTATTCTTAACAATCCAGATGAAATTAATAATGAAAAAATGGAGGAAACAGAATGGGAATACTCGACTGGTTCAGAAGAAAAACAACAAAACCAAGAATAGCTGACGCGCAGGGAAGAAGTCCTTTCGAACAAGCTAAAGAAATTTTGTTACAAAATAAAACAAAGGAAGATTTACTTTCTGCTCAAATGAAAGAAGCTACTGTCAAACTTGAAAAGTTTGAAAAGATTTCTGTTGTTGAAGCAGATTTGCCAAAACCTAAACGTGCTAGAACTAAAAAAGGCATATATAAGGCAGACGACAAATCAACTCCTAATGTTAATGAAGCGTGGGAAGGTGGAAAAGCACCTGTTAAATCTAAGGTAAAAAAAGCTAAACCTACAAAGAAAACAGTAAAAATAAAAAGGGTAACAAAAAATAAATAATGCAATCCCCTATATTTGCTCCTGAAAGTGATTGGGTTATCCCCGATATTTTCCCTAAGTTTGCAGAAAACGAACGTATTGCTGTAGACTTAGAAACGTATGACCCCCACCTATTGACCTCTGGTCCAGGGTGGGCTACAAACAGAGGTCACATGGTTGGAGTTGGTGTCGCTACTAAAGATTGGAAGGGTTACTTTCCAATTCGCCATGAAGGCGGTGGCAACCTTGATGAGGCAGTAGTCTTGCGATGGTTACAGAATACTCTCTCTTCTACTAAAAGAGAGGTTATTTTTCATAATGCACTTTACGATGTTGGATGGTTGAGAAGAGAAGGAGTAGACGTAAAGGGTAAAATCCTCGACACTATGTTTGCTGCTCCACTCATAGATGAGAACCGATACTCTTATTCTCTCGACGCACTCGGACAAACGTATTGTGGAGAAAAGAAAGACGAGTCGCTGTTGCAAGATGCTGCTTTAGCTTGGGGCATTAATCCTAAAGCGGAGATGTATAAACTACATTCTAAATACGTTGGGTTTTATGGTGAACAAGATGCAGCACTTACACTTAAACTCTATGAAAAATTAAAAATAGAATTACAAGAACAAAACTTAGAACCAATCTACGATATAGAGTGTAGATTAATTCCTTTACTTTTAGAAATGAGGTGGAGGGGAGTTAGGGTAGATGAACAAAAAGCTGAAGAAGTCAGTAAAAAGTTATCTCTACAAGAACAAAAGTTACACATAGAAATAAAGAGAAAATACGGAGAAGATGTAAACCTATGGGCGAATGCGTCTTTACAAAAAGTTTTTGATAAAAACAATCTACCGTACCCTAGAACAGAAAAAGGCATGGCTAGTTTTCAAAGACAATGGCTAGAGGGTCATGAACACGAACTACCCCGAATGATTGTAAAAGCCAGGAAATTGAATAAAGCACGAACTACGTTTATAGATAAAATGATTTCAGAGCACGCAGTTAATGGAAGAATACATGCAGAAGCTCATCCCTTAAGAAATGATTCAGGAGGAACGGTTAGTGGTCGTTTTAGTTACAGTAACCCTAACTTACAACAAGTTCCTGCAAGAGATCCTGAACTAGGCACAATGATTAGATCGCTGTTTATACCTGAAGAAGGATGTAGGTGGGGTCTATTCGATTATTCTCAACAAGAGCCTCGACTTACGGTACACTACGCAAATAAGATGGGTTTAATAGGGGCTAAGGAAGCCGTAACCGCGTATAGGGATAAGAACGCAGACTTCCATCAGATAGTTGCGGACATGGCTAATATACCCCGTAAACAAGCTAAAAATATAAACTTGGGACTAAGCTATGGAATGGGAAAACAAAAATTAATTAAAGAACTTGGTTTAGGTGATTTAGAGGCTCAAGCTCTACTTACTAAATACCATGAAAAAGTACCCTTCATTAGAGGTCTACAAGATCAGTGCTCTAGAGTAGCACTTGACAGAGGGTACATTAGAACTCTTGCAGGAAGACGATGTCATTTCGATTTATGGGAACATAAATATGATAAGACTATGCCTTTACCATTAGAAGAAGCAAGAGAAAAATACGGAGATGTTTTAAAAAGGTCTTATACATATAAAGCCCTTAATAGACTGATTCAGGGCTCAGCGGCGGACATGACTAAGTTAGCCATGCTGGGTTTGTGGGAAGAAGGAATAGTTCCCCACGTCCAAGTCCACGATGAAGTGGACATATCTATTGAAGATGACGAACAAGCAGCGAAAGTTTCACGAATTATGGAAAACTGCGTCGATCTTGCTGTTCCTCTTACTGTAGATACAGAACTCGGTACTAGTTGGGGCGAAACGGAGGAAATTTAATGCGAGGTATATCTAAAATAAAAGCTGACCAAATGGCGGCGCGTTACAGAATCATGTACGAAAAATGGAATAAAGAATCAGTAACCTTACAAGAACTTGGTAAAGGTTATGGGATAACTAAACAACGTACATGGCAAATTATTACTCGATGCAAATTAGGTGATGGTGATTATTATTACGGAGTAAAGTTAGCCAGAGATAAATGGTCTGAACTCTACTCTACTTATAAAGACAAATCTCAAACACGTTTAGCGTTTAACGAATGGTTAGAGGGTAATGAAATTAAAGTGATTGGAAACAACAAAACAACAGCACCCCACACAGGATGGGATTTGTTGTAATAAGGTGCTTTACTTTCTCCTTATTGGTATTTAAAGTATAGGGGTATGGGTAATAAGATAAAAAAAAGAATTTGTGTGTTTTGCGAAGACGAGTTTGAAGGAACATCTCAATATTGTAGTAAAGAATGTCAAAACAACCAAAATTATGCAAATAACAAAAATCCTGTAGGACATGTAGCTCGTAAAGAGGGAGTACTCGGACAGTACGATTACCAAGAAGAACAACATTTATCTCCAGAAGTACAATGGGTACTAGATAACGACGAGGGAGACACTCCTAGGATAACTGAAGATCAGCGCTATATTCGTAGATGTTTACACGAATTAAGTTCTGCTACTTATTCAGATGGAACAAAATTAATTGAAACTACTGGGTATAAAGAGAGAAAACGAGATTCACTTAGAGTTGGGTTTTTTCATATAGCAGGTGAAAACATAAAAAGAGAAAAATCTTTTAATAATAAGACTGGTCCCATAAATGATGGTGTAAAGTACAAACAATACACAACTTTCGACGAAAAAATAGAAAAACTAAAAAATTCTCAAAAGAACTATACTGTATTCGACGATGACTAAAGAAAAAAACTTTTGGTTACTCCTTAGAGAAAACATTAAAGATATTCATTGGCAACGTATTGAAACAGGTATGACAGGTGCGGGTATACCTGATGTTAACGGTTGTGCTAAAGGCAAAGAGTTTTGGGTCGAGCTAAAAGAAATTCACTCGGGCAACTCACTCACTCTACGACCTATGCAAGTTTCCTGGCTCGCGAAACGTGCAATGCATGGAGGGCAAGTTTTTGTTCTTGCTCGGAAAAATAATCAAATAAAGCTCTACCATATTGACGGATTAGAACGGGCTCACGAGCTTGTAAAAAATGGTTACAAATCTGACGCTTTACTTACTCTCGATATTCCTTACGAGTGGAGTGCTCTTTACAGTGCTTTACTTTCGTAACGCTGTACTATTTAATATACGGGTAGCCTAAAAAGCTACGGTGATTAAACAGTGCAATAAGAAAGGAGAAATATATGGCACATAATGTAGAAACAATGGCATGGACAGGTGATAAACCTTGGCACGGATTGGGTGTTGAAGTATCAAATGACCTAACGCCATTACAAATGCAGGAAGCAGCACAGTTAGACTGGACAGTTAGCAAACGTCCTAGTTATACTTTAGATGCGCCTGAATGGGGCGAAGATGTGGGGTTAATCCAAGCGGAAAGTACCTTCCACATTGTTCGTGATTCTGATAACCGAATACTTAGCCATTGCGGTAGAGACTACGTCCCTATTCAAAATGAAGATGTATTTAAGTTCTTTAAACGCTTTACTGAAGCAGGACACATGAAAATGGAAACTGCAGGTAGCTTAAAAGACGGCGGAGAAATTTGGGGTTTAGCCAAAATATCTGAAGACTTTGAGTTAGCGGGCGAAGACCTTATTAAAGGTTATCTTTTAATAAACCAACCGCATATTGTTGGTCGCTCACTTACTATTAAGCTGACGCCTATTAGAGTTGTATGTAACAATACACTTACTATGGCATTACAGCATGGTGGTACAGCGTCTTTCCGTATGCCCCACGTTAGAGAGTTCGGTGATGATGTTATGAAGACTGCTGAAGAAGCTTTAGGCTTATCTGCAGAGCGTATGACAGCGTTTAAAGAAGCAGCAACTTTGTTATCTAAGAAGAAAACAAAGCACTCTAACTTCCTCGATTTTGTAGGAGAGTTGTATCAACCTGATATGATCTCTGCCTATAGAAAAGAAGCCGAGTTAAAGGCTCAAGGTAAAAAGATAGGCGAACAAGCCCCTCTTATTGAGCAATTTAATACTTACCCTAGATTAGTTGTTGAAGCTCTTGAGCGTCAGCCAGGAGCGAATTTAGCTTCATCTAAGGGTACTTGGTGGGGTGCATTAAACGCAGTAACCTATGTTGAGGATCACTTACGTGAGTCTCAGACCCCAGGAAACAGCCTTCACAGTGCGTGGTTTGGAGCGGGAGCGAATCGTAAAGCGAAAGCCCTCGACCTAGCTATTAAATACGCGAAGGTGGCTTAATGGCAGATAACCCTAAGAATTACTCCCTCGACGCTGAAGTTGCGGGAGTTATTTGGGCAGCATTGTTTGAGGCAGGAGATGACGAGTTAGCTCGTCTACTGTCTGATACGATGATAGCCCAAGGTTGTCAGGAATTGGCGGGAGTTAGCGATAGCTCCCTCATCCTGATGTTTTGGAAAAACCACTTGGTAGAGAACGGCTATATAGCCGTCAGACCAGGAGATAAGGAGTTAAATTAATGGCTAGTGCAAATGACTTAGGTCAATATACAGAAAATAAACCCGATGCGTTTTTAGATGAAGACACGGGTATTCAAATAGATATAGGAGTACCTCTACCTGAAGATACAAGATCAGGTGCGAGATATCCTTTTGCTAAAATGGAGGTAGGTGACTCTATCTTTGTTTTACTTAAGGAAGGTGACAACGGTAATCGATTGAAAAATCGATTATCCCAAGCTACTCGGACTTACGGGAAAAAACAAGACCCCCAGCAACATTACATTATACGGTATCGTTTAGAGAACGAAGTATCGGGTGTGAGGATCTGGAGAAAAGACTGATGTCTGCCTTGTATAAAGAAAAAGTAGTTATGGAGCTGCGCGAAAGTATTAAAGAACTACGCGAAGCTTTAGATTATTTAGCGTGTCAAGTTGACGAAGATATCCCTGCAGAAAATGGAACTCATCATCTCTGGGAAGCTGTCCGTAATGCGCACAATCTTGTTTGTGGTCCAACGTCAGTTTATGTGACCCAGGATCCTGAGTTTGATAGGCGCTCGTAGGGCTGCTTTACTTTCGTAATACTCGTAGGTAAAGTAGTTAGTATGTTCTACCGCAAGGCGGAACTTTATTGCACCGAAAGGTGTGTGTGTTTAGAAAGAAGAAAGGAGAATAGATATGGCACAAGCATTATCTGCTGCTAGTGTGAAAACACCAAGTAGAAAAATCTCTGCTAAAAAAGCACCAGTCAAAGCGAAAGCTACGAACGGTTCTGGCAAAATAGGAACAACTGTTCCTAAGCCGACCACGACTGGAAAAGGAGCTACTCGTAAACAATTTATGTATACGGGCAAGTACCCTAAGTCTGAGGAAATAGATAAAACTACTCCTCAGATCGTTGCTTTAGTCGACACAGCTGAGTCTGCAGAAAAAGGAGAGATTGATCCCTCCCGTTTCACAGCTCAAGAGTTAGTCGCGTTAGCAGTGAAGAAAGGCTTTTTATCAACGAGACAAGATCCTCTTAGAATCTTTAGGTTCTATAAGAAACGTCTTATTGATGAAGGTTATTTCGTCGAGTTGTAAAACTATCGGAGTGTTGCCCCTACTCTGTAACTCAAAGGGGTGTATGATGTTGTACTGAGATAAAACAATCTCAGTACGATATTGTTACTTAACTAAAAAGGAGAATCATGCAAATACAAATAACAAAAAACGACGGAACGGTCGTTACTACAAACATAGAATCTATTGCAAGACATTTAACAACAGGCATTCAAGGGCAATCGAAAATTTCGGGAGATGTTCTTTTTAATTTTATATATGATGAAATAGAAAAACACATAAATAATAAAAATGGATGAAGAAGTAAATATATTAAATATCGGGGAACTTCCTGATATGGATAAAGAAGTTTCTTTAAAAATAGACTTCACGACTTTAATCATAGTTTGTACAGCAATGACTATGTACAGCGATTATATCCTAAATATGATTGAAGACGACACATTACCCACACCAATAGGGGAAACTATGTTACAAAACGTAGATAAAGTAATTGAAAAGTTTCATCATGTCATGGCTATGGAAGGAAACGAGATATATAAAGCACTTTATGAAAACACTGTAAAAGAGGGGACAATACAATGAGTGATGAAAAAATGAGAGAATTATACGCAGTTTGGAAAACTACACGACCAGAAGAAGAGAATTATGTAGTTGTTCGTAAAAGTCGTTTTACTGCTTTACTTTCGCGTAATTCGTAGGTAAAGTATTTAGTACGTTAATAAACTTTTTTCTTAGGAAAGTTTATGACTAGAGTGTAGACAGGGGATGTGCCTTTGTAAAATCCAGAAACTTAATAGGTGAAGTAGGTGAAGTAGGTGAAGGCGGAATTAGGGATAGGCAGGAACCATACCCGAACTATCTACACTTGATTTATTATTATAATTAGAAAGGAGAATGATATGAAATGTGTTTTATGTGGAGAAACTAAAGAGGAGTTCGGGCATAACCCTGAGCCCATTGCAGAAGGTAAATGTTGTACGGACTGTAACGCAGGAAAAGTTATACCTGCCCGAATGAAAGAATTAACTGATTTTTACAAGTCTTAAAGATTTTAAATAAATTGACTCCAAATCACATTCTTTGTATAGCAGAAGGAATGATTAACACAAAGTTGAAGAGGGGGGAGTCAGCCCTAGCGGTTATTTCATCCGCGTCTCGGGTAGTTAAACGCTCTTCAACACTGCTTTATTTTCGGTTTGTTGCCCTTTAAACTATATAGGTAACTAAAAAAGAAAGGAGAAAGATATGGGAAAAATTTACGGAAGTATGGATGTTCAAAATAGAGTAGATCATGTACAAGAACTTATTGAAAAAGATAAAGCTCATCGTGAGAAATATCCTTCATTTAAATTGACAGGTACTGTTAGTGACCCTGTTGACACTTCATACAAACAAGAAATTAGCAAACAATACACTGTTGCTGTCGCGTACAATAAAGGAGGGTATCAAGTAATACCCAAAAGTCAGATAAAAGATATCGGGAGAAAATAATGAATTCTAAAAAAGCTAAGAAAATAAGAAAAATGCTTAAAGAACAAGGAGTAGATTGGAATGAATCAAAACCTGTTCAACAAGTAGTAAAAGACCATGAAGGTAACGAACAACGCTTACAACGTATATTCCAGGATCCGAAAGGCGGGCGAGCGTTGTACCAAGCTATGAAGTCTGTCGTAAAGTCACAAGGCTCGTAGCAGTGCTTTACTTTGGCTATTTTGGAGAGTAAAGTAGTTAGTATCTTATAAATAACTAGAAAGGAGAAAGATATGAGTGTAAGCATTAATTTACATACGGTGACTGAAATAGTTGCTGAGAAACCAAGGCGACTGCGCCCAGAAATCAAAGGGGACAATACATGGATAACTGATATTGTATTCACGCACCGAGACGGGGAAGAACTAACGATTGGTGTATTTGCTGAGTCGGAAGAAGCACTGTTTGTACATACCGATGGGACTGTTGTAATAACAGGTGACGAAGATGAGTAGAGGTTGTTGCAACGAATGTGGCTATAAAGCTGATTATATTATTGATAAAAATAATTATGAAGATAATGGCTATAAAGATTTAGACCAAGTGCCTATAGATAAAATGTTATGTGGCGCTTGTTATGAAGCTGATAAGAAGAGCGAAGATGAGTAAGCCAACAGAGACTATTGCAGACCTAGTACAGGAGCAAGTCGATAAACTTATGCACAACGAAATAGAAGAAGTGCGTATAGGTGCAGTTACTTACATCTGTGACATTATTGCAGATAGTGACCGCCCTAATGATCCGTTCCAAAACCAGATACATATGTTAGTTAACGAGTATCTACATATTATCTACGGCAAAGATATAGACCAAGCCCGCAACAATGCGCAGTGGGTCAAATTTGCTTTAGAACAAACTTTTAAAGGGAGAATATAAATGGGAAATAGAGCAGTAATAGCATTTAAATCAAAACAGTTTGAAAAAGATCAATCGCCCGCCATTTACTTACATTGGAACGGGGGTAGGGATAGCGTAGAAGCTTTTTTACGCGCAGGTAAACGATTAGGTATACGAGGTGGTGACCCCACTTATTGTATGGCTCGATTAACACAAGTTATCGGCAACTACTTAGGAGGTACTCTATCACTAGGTGTAGGATGTTATGGCAACTTTGGAGATCCAGGAGATAACGGAGTGTACTGGATTAAAAAT
>Ga0209535_1000217_pt1 | contig 39178 bp, 36 predicted proteins | sample LinPmetageLP28_FD_184041 | JGI IMG/M metagenome (GOLD analysis project Ga0209535, IMG submission 184041) | Marine viral communities from the Pacific Ocean - LP-28 (SPAdes) (version 2) | ecosystem: Environmental > Aquatic > Marine > Oceanic | place: Pacific Ocean | collected 2009-08-22
CTCATCTTTTGTGGATACCTTCCCCCAAAAGATATAGAGTCGTGCCTGAAAAGATACGACACCATACCCTAATAAGTGTTAGTACACAATTAGAAATCCTTAGTGGTCGCTAATGTAGGACATTGTAATGCTTGAGTCAAAAGCGAGGTGTACTAGCAACTGAGTATCATAACTCGCTAAATTACAATAAGACTGACAGTACGGAAAGACGACTCCCTTAGGGGATAACTTTAAATAAATAAATTATGGCAAATTATTGTTGGAATCACGTAGTGTTTAATGGAGACGCTGCAAAGATTAAAAAATTACAAGAAAAGTTTTCAAAATACGAAGAGACAAATTACTTTACAGAGTTTGGAGATTATGTTTTAGACAGGGGAAAGATTGGTGATGATGAAGAAACACTAAAGCAAAGGCACGATGACTTAGGATATTCATATGGAACAAGGTGGTGGGACTTTACAATGGACGACATATACCCCTCAGGAATCGCAGAAGACACTGAACTTAAAATCATGGGCGACAGTGCGTGGTCACCTCCTATTATGTTAATAAGTGAAATCTCAAAAGTATATAAAGTAAAGGCAGAAATAGAATATGACGAACCTGGTATGGACTTCGCAGGTAAATTTACCTGGAACGAATTAGGTGCAAAAACTAGCCAATGGGAGGGTTCATCATGCGAGATGAGATACAATGAGGATAAAATAGGCTGGATAGAAGACAGAATGTTTTGTTATGAAGGTGAGGACAACTCAGAGTATACCTATAAGAAGCTAAGAGAAGACTATCCTTATGCCACCAAAACACACATCAGAAATTTAAGAGAGCAAATAATTAAACTAAATGAATAAACCAATAATAAATGATAAAGGAATATTAGTGCAATAAATAAAAATAAATTTGCATATAAATAAAAAATAACTTATTTTTACTAAACAATAAAACTATACTTTATGGGAAGATCAAGTGAAGAGTTTATTAAGCAAAGAGAGAGGGAGAATAACTCACTACCTCCCAGTGTCATTGAAGACATTTGGACAAACTACTTTGAATTCATAAATCAAATAAAATCAAATAATGAAAAGAGGAATATTTAATAAATATGTAGACTACATTTGTCAAGAGATGAATGTAAAAAGGGCACAGCTATTTTCTAAAAATAGAACAACCAGAGTTTCAACAGCAAGGTTTTTATTATACAGTATTTGTTATCAGCGACCAATGACAATCGTTCAGATTGTAGATTTAATGGCTGAAAACGGATACGATATAGCACGATCTGGAGTGGAGTACGGCATTAAAAAATACGAAAACACTGAAGATGTGGATGTGGATTACTTCATAGACACAGCAGCTAAGGCTTGTGAAACAGAAAGTTTGTATGTATAAGCATAGTATGAACACTCTTTGGCAAGATGTTGTTGAAGACTCTAAGTGTATAGCTGTTCATGGAAACAAACAGAAAGCATACATATACAGAGGAATCAAAATAATTAATAACTCAGAGGGTATTAAAATATATAATACTAAAAAATCTGGACTTAATTACAAAGAGATAACAGAAGAACATTACTATTATTTTTTACAATATGGGTTTAAAAAAGGTGTGTCTATAGTTTTAAAGAAAACTTACACAGAACAAATCGACAAGCTCAATGAGAAAATACAAAGTGAAGTAAACAATCGTAATAACAAAAAACATTACGACTCTTTAAAACAAAGAAGAGAAACATTAATAAATAAATACAGTAAATTAAATTAAATTATGGGAAACACAAAATCAACATTCAAAGAACTTACCTCAATAAATGTAAAGGGTAAAGTAGAAAAGAAAGGAAGATTCGATTACTTGTCTTGGGCATATGCTTGGGCAATAGTAAAAGATATGTATCCAGATGCCAACAGAAAAGTATATGAGTCAGAACACACAGGACTTAATTACTTTAGTGATGGAAACTCAGCCTATGTAAAGGTTGGAGTAACTATAAATAATGTAGAACACATTGATTACCTGCCTGTTATGAGTAACAACAATCAATCATTAGGTATGGACAAGGTAACTTCTTTTGCAGTAAACAAAACTATTCAGCGTAGCACAGTTAAAGCTATTGGTATGCATGGATTAGGTTTATCATTATGGGCAGGAGAAGACTTGGTTGATGTTAGCGAGTCTGCTCCAACAGTAAAAGCAAAATCAAAAGACACCCTTAAAAAAACACACGCTAACTGGGGTAGTGTAGTAGATTATGTGAAGAGCAAAAGCAATCAGCCTTTCTCAACTACTATCAAAACAATCGAGCAAAAATATACAATACCAACTGCATTAAAAAAAGAACTTGGAACATATGTCAAATAATATAATAGAACAACTCAAAGATGACGCAAACTATTATGGAAAACTTGGACAAGAATACTTGTCTAACTCAGACATATATAGTTTGCTTAATAATCCTAGGAATTTTAGGAATACAGAGAAAAGCTTACCTCTTCTTGAGGGAGGATATTTTCACACAGCAATGATAGAGCCTCACAAATTAGATTCATATACAGTTATGGATGTTTCCACAAGAAGCACTAAAGCATTTAAAGAGTATATAGAATTACATAATTTAGATCCTTATGACGTTCTACTAAACAAAGAAGTAGAAAAGATTAATAAATGGATTGATGCAATGAAGTCTAACCTTACAATGTACCAAGATATTTTTGCGATGAACAATATATATGAACAACCAGGTGTAGCAGAAATATTTGGTATGCAATGGAAAGGTAAGGCTGATATCATTACAAAAACTCACGTAATTGACATCAAAACTACAGCCAATGTAGACAAGTGGAAGTGGAGTGCTAATGATTATAATTATGATAGTCAAGCATACATTTACCAACAAATTTTTGGTAAGCCTGTCATATTTTATATAGTAGATAAGAAAACTTTGAAACTTAAAATAGCTACACCATTAGAGGAAACTATATTAAGAGGTAGAGAAAAAGTTATTAAAGCTATAGACATTTACAATAAATTCTTTAGTAAAGATTCTAAGGAAGATTTAACTCAATACGTTGAGTACGAAGAATTTTAAATAATGGAGATTGTGCTGCTCCTTTACAGCATTAACATTTAAAAACAACACTATGAGTATTTATGAAAACAAAGCAGGTAGTTTTTCCCTGTTTAAAAATGAAAACAGAACTGATGATAACAACCAACCACATTATAATGGCAATGGAAAAGATATGAATGGAAAAGACTTTCAAGTATCTGCTTGGGTAACAACATCTAAGGCAGGTACAACTTATTTTTCTTGTAAGATGCAAGAGCCTTATAAAAAAGACAAAACTCCTGATTTAGAAATTGCAACTAAGACTCACTTAGAGCCTGACTTGCCATTCTAACCAACTAGAGAGAGAAATAGGGGGGTTTCGTGGTTGACTTCCCCCTTATTTTTTGTCTTGTCTATGTTGAAAATGTCAATTATTTTCCTTAGATGTGGCAAAAAAAAATAAATATAATTAATACACAATATATATATATATAGTAAAATAAAATCGACATGGAACAAAATCAAAATCAAGTTACTATATTTAGGAACATTAGGGATACCTCTACCCCTTTCTTTCGAGACCTAAACTCTATACTAGAAAGAATAAAAGATGGTAAATCAAAAGAGTTAATAAAGCAAATACGTTCTGAGAAGAATAAAGAAGTAAGGCAAGAATTAAAAAAGAATTTGCCTGCTATATGTTTTTCTGGAACATTCAATAAAAGAAATGATGATAGCTTAATTGAACACTCTGGATATATATGCTTAGACTTTGATGGATATAAAACTAAAAAAGATATGTTGTCCGAAAAAGACAGACTATCTAAAGATAGGTATGTGTTTACAGTTTTTGTTTCGCCTAGTGGCAATGGATTAAAAGCTGTAGTTAAGATACCTAAAGAACCTGCAAACCATAAGAATTATTTTATGTCATTAGATAAGTACTTCAATTCACAGTACTTTGATAAGACTAGCAAAAATATTTCAAGAGTTTGTTATGAATCTTATGATCCTTTGATTTACATAAATATAAATTCTAATTTATGGACAAAGATAGAGGAACAAGAGTATAAAGTTGTAGATAAATATTCATCACGACCAACTATACCAGTTACAGATGAGAATAAAATTGTAGACATTTTAATGAAATGGTGGACTAAAAAGTATGGGTTAGTTGAAGGAGAACGAAACAATAACGTCTATATACTTGCCGCTGCTTTTAATGACTATGGTGTTAATAAATCTTTAGCTGAGTATATTATGTCACAGTTTGAAACTAAAGGCTTTACAATGCAGGAAATAAAGCAAACAATAAATTCTGCATATACACAAACACAAAACTTTGGTTCTAAGTATTATGAAGATGAAGATAGGGTGAACCAAGTACGGATGAAACTAAAACGTGGAGTATCAAAAAAAGAAATTCGTCTTCAACTATCTGACTCTCAAATTGAAGACGCTGTAATTGATTCAGTTATAACTTCTATTGAAGAAGATGAAACTGATAAACGTTTTTGGAACAAGAGTGAAAAGGGAGTTATAACTATAATACATTATTTGTTTAGACAATTTTTAGAAGACCATGGGTTTTATAAGTTTTGTCCACAAGGTAGTAGGAACTTTATATTTGTTAGAGTAACTAATAATTTAATTGATCACACAAGCGAGGAAGAAATAAAAGATTTTGTGTTAGGTTACTTAGAAGACTTAGACGATATGTCTGTTTATAATTATTTTGCAGATAAAACAAGGTTCTTTAGGGAAGAGTTCTTATCACTATTAGGCACTGTTGATGTTTACTTTATTGAAGACGATAAACATTCAGCTTATTTATATTACAGAAACTGTGCTGTTAAAGTTACTAAGTCTAAAAAAACCGCTATAGATTATTTAGATTTAGGAGGTTACGTTTGGAAAGACCAAGTCATTGACAGAGACTTTGATATGTGTGAGTCTTTTAATTGTGACTACAAAACTTTTATAGAAAACATAGCAGGTAATAATAAACAGACCGTACAATCTATGAGAAGCACAATAGGATTTATGTTACACGCATATAAAAATTTATCTTATTGTCCTGCAATAATTTTAAACGATGAGGTTATATCAGATAATCCAGAGGGTGGTACAGGTAAAGGTTTATTTATCAATGCTTTATCTCAAATGAAAAAACTTGTAGTTATAGATGGGAAAGCTTTTAATTTTGAGAAATCTTTTGCATATCAATTAGTAAGTGCTGACACTCAGATACTTTGTTTTGATGATGTAAAGAAACATTTTGACTTTGAAAGATTATTTAGTGTTGTTACTGAAGGATTAACTCTTGAAAAGAAAAACAAAGATGCTATTAAGATACCATTTAGTAAGTCTCCAAAGGTTGCTATTACTACTAACTATGCAATCAAGGGTAGAGGAAACTCTTTTGAAAGAAGAAAGTGGGAGCTTGAGTTTAAACAATTCTATACTAAAGACTTTACACCACTTGTTGAGTTTGGAAGGCTTTTGTTTTCTGAATGGAACGAAGAAGAATGGTGTGCTTTCGACAACTATATGGTAGAGAATTTAATGTTCTATTTAAGTAAAGGACTTATCAAGGCTGACTTTAAAAACTTAACAATAAGAAAGTTATCAGCAGATACTTGTCACGAGTTTATAGAATGGTGTGGATTGGTTGGGCCAGAGAACCCTAACGAAGCCATAAGGTTTAATGAGAAAATATACAAGAATGATTTATATCTTGAATTTATTCAAGACAACCCTGACTTTGCACCTAAAGCTAAAAGAACAATATCTAGGACAGAGTTTTATCGTTGGTTAAATTCATTTGGAGTATTCAAGACAGGATTCAAGCCTGAAGAGGGTAGAGACCTCAACGGAAGATGGATTACATTTATTACTAATACAGAAACAAAAATAGAAAATGAACAGATTGTATTCTGATTTAAAATGGTGCATAGAAAATGACTTTCAAGTTTATATAAAACCTGTAACAAATACAGGTCAATGCAACATAGCAATTAGAAAAGGAGGCATCTCAACGGAGGGACTGCCCTCAAAATATAACGAAGAAAAAGGTTTAACTTTGTATAGTACTGAAACTATTGGAAGTGTTACTTACAAGAATCAAAAAGAAGCTAGTAAAAAACTTCCTGAAGTGTACAAATATCTAAAAGACACCTATGGAAATGTACGATGAACACGATCAAGTTTATCTAGGAATGTTAAATTCCTATGACATAGTAGTATACAAAGTGCCTTATTCTGAACTTGCCATTACTGATACAAGTTTTTTTATTCATGATATTACAAAGCCCATCACCACTGACGTGATTGATGACCTTATGTTTTATTTTGAACAAGAAGAAGATTATGAGAAATGCCAAGCATTAAAAGATATAAGACATGAATACATTTCAATATAGAAATTATCAAACCCAAATTATAAAAAGGGGAGCAAGTATCCTGGAGGAACAAGGCTTTGTGTACTTGTCAATGGAGGTAAGAACAGGTAAAACTCTTACCTCTTTAGGAATCCTCAACAAGATGATGAGTGTGAACAAGGTGTTGTTCATCACGAAGAAGAGGGCTATAGGAAGTATAGTCCGAGACTTTGATTTACTTAAGCCAAGATTTGAAATTGAAATTATTAATTATGAAAGCCTACACAAAGTTGATCAAAAAGGTTGGGATGCAGTAGTGTGTGATGAAGCACACAGTATGGGAGCGTTCCCTAAACCAAGTAAGAGAGCTAGGCAAGTCAAGACGTTGTTGTTAAGAAACAATGCTTTTGTAATTTTATTATCTGGTACGCCCACACCTGAATCCTTTAGTCAAATATACCATCAAGTATATGGAATACCGTTAAATCCATTTAGCGAGTACACTACATTTTATAAGTTTGCAAGAAAATTTGTAAATGTTACTCAAAGAAAAATAAACGGATTTATGATTAATGACTACACAAAAGCAAAAGAAAATGTTATAGATGAAATGAAACCTTTTATGATTTCATACACTCAACAAGAAGCAGGCTTTGAAACAACTATTGAAGAAAAAGTTCTTTTAATAGAGGCTCCAGAAGCCATACATCACATGTGTAATAAGCTTAAAAGAGATTTAGTAGTAGAAGGTAGGCAAGACGTAATATTGGCTGATACGAGCGTAAAACTAATGCAGAAGCTTCATCAAATGTATAGTGGAACTGTTAAATTTGAAAGTGGCGCGTCAATGGTGTTGGATACATTCAAAGCTGAGTTTATAAAAGATTATTTTAAAAATAAAAAAATAGCTATATTTTATAAATTTAAAGAGGAGTACAACGCATTAAAACAAGTCTTTGGAGATTCAATTTGCAACACCTTAGATGATTTTAATAACACAAAAAAAAATATTGCACTTCAAATAGTAAGTGGTAGAGAAGGAATATCTTTAAAAGAAGCTGACTTTTTAGTCTATTATAATATAGACTTTAGTGCCACAAGCTATTGGCAATCAAGAGATAGAATGACTACTAAAGATAGATTAAAAAACAATGTGTATTGGGTTTTTACAAACAAAGGTATTGAGCCAGATATATATAAGTCGGTAAAGAAAAAGAAAGACTATACTTTAAAACATTTTAAACGAGATTTATTAACTTTAAATTAAATACAATGAAGTTTATAAAATTTTTATTAATTTGGATTAGCCAAAATTTAGCTATACCTTTTTGGGTGGTAGGTCACATACATTTATCATTTCACAACTTTCATGATGTGGTTGAAATATTGTCATCAATAGGAATGAATTTAATAGTGGCAATTGGGTTCATATTAGATTATAAAAATGACAGAGCAACAAATACAAGCAAAAAGAATTAAAGAGTTGGAGGCTGAAGGTTATTATGTAATCAAGCTAATAAAAACAAACAAAAATGGTATACCAGATATAGTGGCTATACCACCAAATTGTAAAGTAATTTTTTCAGAGATTAAAAAACCAAATGGCAGAGTGTCTGCCATACAACAATATAGAATTAAAGAACTAAATAAACATGGAGTCAAAACAGAAATATATAGAGGATGAGTTTGAATTAGATGAGTATTTTATTAAACAAATACATAGATTTAGAAACGGTTCGTCTGTAAGAATTGCGTCACAAATAGACAAAATGTTTGGGTTTAAATCTACTAACGGAAGAATGAAAAACATAGCAGGACATGTTAACGATCATTTTGACAACCCAGTTTTTTTTATAATAGATTATTATAGAGAGGAAGATGAATCACCTTTAGTTCTAGTTGATATAAGACCAACTGACGTGGATAAATATTTAGACTTTATAAACTTAAACAAATATATAAAATGAAAGTTTTAAGAACTTCAGGAACAGTAGATGACAAAAGAATTATAGATGCTGTAGAAGCTGCAACAGGTATTCAAAACATAAGACTTACTACTAGGAAAAGAGAATATGTAGATGCCAGAAGAATTGCATACAAAATTTTTAGAGTAACTAAAATGTACTCATATTCAAAAATAGGATCATTATTTGACAAAGACCACGCAACTATATTGTTTGGAATTAAAACAGCAGAAAATTTATTAGATACTGAACCTAGTTTTAAACATAATTATTTAGAAGCTTTATCAGTAATAGGAGGCCTGGAGGGCAGAAAAGCAAGAATTATGGAAAGAATTAATCAATTAAAAAAAGAGTTATTAACAATAGAAAAAAAAGAAAATGGAATACAATTATGAAGATATTGAAAAAATATTAAATTTTAAAAGTTGGACAAACAAAAGAAAAATTGATGAATTATTGCAAATAGATTGCAATATGTATACAAACATGGGGATAGATAGTTCAAAAAAAGACCGACAAGATACAAAAAAACGTTCTAAAGCAATTTATAAGTCAATCTCTAAAGTTGACGAATCTATTGGACATAGTCTTATAAAGGCGATGGATAGTTAATAACTTTTAGGTGTGTTGTTGTTTATTTTTTTGTAAATTAAAGAAACAATAAATCAATGACTATCCAAAAAAACAATCATAATTCTATAAACTTCATCAATCTCTTGATGAAAAGAATTAATTCATTGACTGATGATGTTTATGAATCCTTGATGGACGAGGACTATGATATGCTCAAGACTACTATTAAAGAGCTCAATCTTGTTTTAAAGGATACTCAAAAACTTGCAGAAGATGAAATATAGACCTCGCTTAAGTGAAGAGGAATATGCTTTAGTTACAAAACACAGAGCTCTACAAAAAGAATGTGAGCTTTCAGGAATTCCTGTTAAAGATGTAAACCATTATTGGTATAAAGGAAAGCATTTCTCATTACACGTTAAAAACAAAGGAGTTTCTCCAGAGGAATTGAGAGATGATATTATTAAGGCAATGGATAAACATTCGCCTACTTATTACAAGATTAAAAGAAAAAAATTAGAAAAAGGTCATCTTTTAGTTATAGATCCTGCCGACATACATATAGGAAAACTTTGTTCTTCTTTTGAAACAGGAGAAGAATATGACTCACAGATTGCAGTTAAAAGAGTTAAAGAAGGTGTTAAAGGAATTTTAAATAAAGCAAAAGGTTTTAATATTGATAAAATACTTTTTGTTGGTGGTAATGATATACTACACGTTGACTCCCCTAGAAGACTTACAACATCAGGAACACCACAGGATACTGATGGCATGTGGTATGAAAATTTTATGACTGCAAAAAAATTGTATGTAGATATATTAGAAATGTTAATTAGTATAGCTGACGTTCATTTTGTATACAATCCAAGTAATCATGATTACATGTCTGGGTTTATGCTTTCAGATTCAATACAGTCGTGGTTTAGAAAATGTAAAAACATTACATTCGACTGTTCAATTGCACACAGAAAAGGTTTTAAGTATGGAAGTAATTTAATAGGAACAACTCATGGAGATGGAGCTAAAATTCCTGACTTGCCATTAATTATGGCTAATGAATTTGCACAAGAATGGGCAGACACTAAACACCGCTATGTGTATACACATCATGTGCATCACAAAACAAGTAAAGACTTTCATGGTATAACTGTAGAAAGCTTAAGGTCTCCAAGTGGAACAGACTCCTGGCATCATAGAAATGGATATGGAATTGGAGGAGTAAAAGCAATTGAAGGATTTATACATTCAAAAAAACATGGGCAAGTAGCTCGATTAACACATATATTTTAACAATGATAAAAAAAGAATGGCTATTTATGAATGACACTAAAAAAAACAACAACGCAATAAAAAATATTATATTAAATCAAGTTCTTCAAGAAAAACAAAAGGAACATCCTGATGTTAATTTGATACGAAAACTTCAACAACTATTAGATAAAAACAACAAATAATTTATTTGTTCATCATTTTTTTTAATCTTTCTTCTTGCTCTTTAAGTTTCTCCATCTGCTTTTTATACTTTGGATTAGATTCTCTTCTTTGTTTATTCTTTATAAGTTTTTCATATCCTTTTGGATCAAATTCTTTCATCTCCTTTAAGCTAAATGGCTCTAATTTACCAGGCTCTTCTTTATACTCTTCTTCCAAAAATCCTCTTCTTATATCTCTATAAAAAGGTACGCCACCAAACATATTAGCTATTTCAATAGCTGTTCTCGATGAAAATAATTTATCTAAGTTTTCCTGTTTACTTTCTTCTGTACTGTTGGAGAGGCCTCTGGCTAATAACTCGCCACCTCTAATTGCTGATTTCATGTATGGATTAAAAGGCCCAGACGCTTGAATTAGAAGGGCTTTTGATAAGTTTCTTTTTGCATTATCTGGATTTATTGTTGCATATAAAAGAGCATCTTCAAATCCATTATATTCTTCTTTTGACCTTAATCCTAACTCATATCCAAAGTCTTTATTCAATTGCTCTATGGTAAAGTTAAGAGGCATCATAGGAATATTTCCAGCCACACCTCTACTCAAAAGAGAAGTAGCTGCTCCTACACTTTGACGAAAACCTAACTCTTCATAATCTGTATCATCTTTATCATCTCCAATGCCTAACATTCCAAACATACCTTGACCAAAATATCTTAACAACATAACATACATTGTCATTCTCAATCCTACTCCAGCTAATGTGCCTGCGCCCCTTACAACTCCTAGTTGTCCTTGTCCCATCATTGAGGCAACAGCTTGTCTTGCTGTGGCATATTCATTTAAACTAAATTTAGACATATATGAATTAATCATTCTATAAAAATTCAATGCTCCTTCCCCATCCTGAGCTTGATTTTTTAAGACAGCAGAAAAAGGATCGTTAGATGTAGCAGCCATAGTTACAAACCCATCTGCTTTTCTTGTAGCTTTTTTTATTGCATCTGAATATTTATTCATATAATCCGAATCTTTATCAGCTATTTTATCAAAGTTCACTTCAGTCCCTGTTTCAGCTTTAAAACTTGTTGCAAAAGTTCCAAACCATAAAGGTCTTGAAATCATTTGATCAGGCTTAGTTATTAATACTTCTCCAATTTTATTTACTACTTTTGGAATATATTTTACCCCTGTATTTCTTGCTAAAATTTCAGCAGCTGATCCTAATTTGCCTTTAGCCTTTGGAGATGATTTTTTGCTTTGAACCCCTTGTGTTTCTGCTTTTGAACCACCTAATTGTTCATCAGCATATAATTTAGTTTGGCTAGTTGAATCTACATTTTCTACTACAAGTCTACCTCTATTGTTATTGTTTGTATCCATACTGTAAGGAAGATACTTAGTCATACCTAAAGTTATTTCACCAGGGGCAGATAATGCTGCAAAAGCAAGGTTAGATGCAAGTTCAGCTCCAGCTCTTGGAATAGAAGCTAAAGTACCATAGTACCCTAAAGTTTTAAGACTATTCATAAATTCACCACCAATAACTTGACTACTCATATTATTTGATACAACATTATTAAGTGATTCACTATATATTTTATTTAAATCTAAAACAGCTTCATTTAATTGGTCTTGCTTTTTAGATGACAATTTATTATTTTGTGTTATGCCTTTAAGAGAATTCATTGATTGTCTTGTGGAAGCTATTTCATTGCTTAAATAAAAATCCATACCTGTGGATTTCGTTGCTCTTAATGCAGTATTTATAGGATCAAAATCAATAGCAGTATTATTTGTTCTTTCAAAAGAAGTTTTAGATTTTGTTCCAGGGTTGTTTATATAACTTACAGCGTCTTGATAGCTAGCATCATTTCTTTCCTGTCCTTGAAATACTGCTTTATGATGAACGTAATTATTAATCAAATCAATTTCGTTTCCTCTAACAATTCTAGTAGCATATGCCTGCTTACTACCTAAGCCTGCGTAAACTTTTTCTAATAATTGCAATGCTCTTTTTGTTTTAGTAGACATTGATTCGTCCATTTTTTTAAGTGAAATTTGACCATTATCACTATATTTTTTTGCTATCTTAGAAAGTATATCAATACTAGCTTGATTATATTTGCTAGATTTTTTGTCACTATTATATTTATCTATAGTTCCTTCTATAAACTTAATAGCAGGATTAGTTCCTTTTTTATTTGAATTAGATTCAAATTCTTTTTGAAGAAGATATGTAGTCAGCTCAAATCTTCTTTGAACGGCATTGTTTATACTTTCTGTTCTGCTTGGAGCTATTAATGACTCGACTGCGTCTATAATATCTGTTTGTTCATTCATGAAGTTTTTAAATCTAGCATGAGCTTCAGCAGTAGGTCTTATAAGATTTTCATTAATTGCATTGTTCTTGTAATTACCAAACATATTGTCTATAACATTTAAAGGATTAGACCTTATCATTTGCCCTACAACTCCAATTGATTTAGAAGATTTACCTCCAACTCCAGCTTTACCTAAAGAATTTTTCATACTAGCAACTGCATATTGTCTCATTGTAGAAAATTTACCTTTAGCTGTAAACATCTTATTTAACACAGGAGCAATATTTACTGCTCTTTGATTTCCTTCTACTTTTTGTGCAATTTTATTCGCGTAGTAGGTATAAAAACCTTCAGATATATTTTCCAAATGAACATCTAATTCTGCTAACTCACTTCCTGTTAACATAGCCAACTGTCCTTTGTTTAAATTTTTCAAAGTCTTTGGCCCAATACTTTGTTCTAAAGAAATTTTGCTTAGACCATTGTTGAGGTTTAGTTTTTTAGATTTTTTTGCAGTGGTGTTTATAAGAGATGCTCTGTTTTTTGCGTAATCATTTACAGCTTCAACAACACCAGAATTGCTTTCGTTTTCAGATGAATTTACTTTATCAACTAATATTTCTAAAGTACCAGAGTCTAAAGCATCTAATTTTTTTTCTATAAATTCAGAATTTTCTTCTATTAATGTTTCACCACTTATATCTGGATTTAGTATTTTATTGATTATTTTTTGAGTTCCTTCTTTATAAACAAACTGTCCTTTTGTTTCATCAAATTCTATTTCAGATTCAGTATTAATTTCTTGTGGCTTAGTAGATTTTAATAAATCATTAGCTTCTTGAACTAACTCGTTATTTAGCTTAGTAGTTTTATTTTGTTTAGCAATTTTAGCTAAAAATTCATTGTAAGATTTTAAAGTAGCAGGATCTAAATCAGTTAAAGGTGTAGTAACTAATTGAGATACAGCTGCCTCTAAATTAGAGTTATCACTCAGCTTTCCTGAATTTAATCTTTTAGTTGTTCGAGCAGCAAGATTATTTGCTATGTCTAAATCATTCGCATAATCTGCATTGCCAAATATTTTTTCAGCATACTCTTGAACTCTTTTTACTTGAATAGGGTTGTCTAAGTTTACCTCGTTTATTTTATTTATAATAGCTCTTGTTTGTGCTGGTGTAATAGTCCCTTTTCTTTTCTTTGCATAAGCTTTTATACCATCATTTAGACTTTTCCTTTTTTGCTTCAAGTCCATTTTCTTTTCTTTGGCAGACTTATTCCAAGACTTCCAAAATCTTTTTCGTTGAGCATTTTCACTTTCTGGCTTCGCCATGTCTTGTCTAGTCGTGCTCTTAGTTGAAGCCAGTATAGCCTTATATGTTTCTGGGGTTATAGTTGTGTTACTGGTTTGACCAATTGCTTCAACCTCAGCTTGAACCTCAGCTTCAGAACCTGCATACAAATCTATGTCTGCATTTGAAAACTCAGTATCTCCTCTAGCTATTTTTATAGCTAAAGATCTTTCTCTTGATTTATCTTTAGGTACATTTTTTTTCTTTTGGGATACAGCATTGTCAATAGCTTCTTTGTTTTCTGCATAAAACTGAAGAGCATCTTCTGAAAAATCTTGAGTACCATCTTGCTCAACTATTCTATTAGCAAATGACTCTACCGAATTTTCATTGTTCACACTCATCACTTCCTCGTTAGTGGATGTGTCCACTGTGGGGGAAGGTGTTGATTTAGCAGCATCATTCGCTGCAATTTTTTCGGCATAAGCTTTAGCCTCAGCTGAGGTTTTAAAGTTTTTAGTTAAAGCTTTGCTTCTAGTCATTTGACCACCTTGATTTGTATTAACTCTTACTTGAAATCTATAATCAGTATCTTTGCTAGTAGATCCTTCACCTTTATCATTTTGAGCTGAAATAGTTACTTCCACTTTATCAGAAGAATAGTTTTCAAATCTACCCTCTGAACCAGGACTATTAGGTGTTAGAAAATCTTTTGTTTCTTCAACCTCCTCATCAGTGGATGTGTCCACTGTGGGGGAAGGTGTTGACTTAGCAGCATCATTCGCTGCAATTTTTTCGGCATAAGCTTTAGCCTCTTTAAAATTTGAAAATTTCTTCGAAACGGTCACACCATCTTTTGTAACCTCAACATCAAAACCACCAGTGGGTGCATTTTTCTTATTAGTTTCAGCGTTTAAATACACCTCGGCTGTATCTGAAACATAGCTTTCATATAAACCTGAAGATTGTTGTGAATTTGGTGTTAGTAAATCTTTTGTTACTTCAACTTCTTCTTGCGTTTCTTCAGAAGACTCCCGTACTTCTGTCTCCACTTCTTGGCTATCTTCGGATGATTGATCTGAAGATATATTTCCTGTTTCTTGCTTTTGAACGGCATCTTCTTTTGTTTTATCGGTTTTTAAATCTGATTTATTTAAGTCAGTATATTCCAACTTAGTGTCTACATCCATAACATTAAAGTTATCTATAGCTCTTTGAGTTATAGCTCCATCACTTATAGTGTAGTTTGTTTCTCCTCTTTCCTCAGCTTCTTGAACAAGCTCTTTACCAGCTTCATCTTTTAATTTTAATTTTCCTTTAGAATTAACGTAATCAAATTGAGTTCTACTTCTTATCTCATTTCTTAAGTTTTGTATCTTTTGATCTATTTCAGGGTGAAAAGATTTATCTCTCTCTTTTTTTAATTGTTCTTGTTTTTGAATTTCATTAATGCTATTCATAACAACTAATGATGTTTCTGGAGATAAGTTCGTAGGAATACTATTAATTGTGTTTACATATAAATCAATATCTCCAAGCAAATTAGAAACTTGTTCTTCAGTGTAAACATTTTGCTGCACCATACTGTTTAAAAACTTAGTTGTTTTATCAACATCTTTAGACAATCCATGCAAAGCTTCCATTCTGTCAATTGCTGCTGCTCCTGGGTTAAAATTAGCTTTAATAGATGTTGACGTAGCAGAAACCATGTCTCCACCAAAAGGCATTAATAAACCTGCTGCCCCTGCTAAAATAGTTGTGTTAGTGTACTCAGCACCAGTAATAGTGTTGTTCATTATCTCTCTTCCAGCTACCTCATTAACATTATCTGCTATAACAAACGCTTGACCTGCCTGCTGAACATTTTCTTGAAAAACTTCTTTTCCACTTTCTTGAATGTACACAGGGTAGTTTTGTATTATTTTCTGTTGTATTTTTTGAAAATAAGCATTTAATCCTTTATCTCCACCTTTTTGATATGCGTCAACAAGTCCTTTTGTAACTTTTTCAGTAGCTTTTGAACCAAATATTTTATTCATTGCTACAGCTTGTGTAGATATTGGCGCTGTCATAGTTCCTAAAGCAAATCCTTGCATCCCTGCTTTTTGTCTTAATTCTACTGCTGTAGCTTCATCTAAACCATTTGAAATAGCTTGGTCGTAAGTACTACTGGCTAAGTTTGTTGAAAATAAAGTTCCTTGAGCAATCATAGCTGAAGCTGTAGTTGCCTTCATTGGAATTGATTTTAAAATGTTTACGGCTTTAGTTCCTTTATCAAAAGATCCCAAAAGTGCAGATCCACCTCTTCCAACATTACCCACTCCACGCGTTAAAGCAATTTGAAGCAACATATCAGTAGCTATTCCTGTTGTGGCTATTACTGTACCTGAACCACTAATGCTTTTAAATGTATCATTGCTTTGACTTACACTATTTTTTATCGAGTCAGCCATAGGCCCACTTAATACATTTGTTACATTTTTTTTAATTTTTAAATCATATATTTGACCTCTCTCATCAATACCATATTCTCTACCATTAACAAGTGCTTTTTTTCCACTAGCATAAGCATATCTCATAAAGTCATCTCTTTCTAAATCGTCCTGAGCATCTCTCATTCTTATTTCATCAGCGACACTATTCATTCCAATAAAACCATATACTCCTTTTGAAAAGCTATGTATTCTATCTTCCACTGAACGCCATCCTTGTTTGACAGATTGAGTAAACCAAGGATTTTCACCATCTAAATATTTTTGATAATTTTCTTGATTTTCTACGTCTTGATTTTTTAATCTAGCTGTTAATGAAGGAAACTGTTCTTCTATGTAAGTAGCCAAAGCAATATCATCAACTCCTGTACTAAAGTTTAATTGAACTCCGTCAAAAGATGGATGCTTCCCACTATTATCAGCTTGATATTGTAATACTTGTGACTCAACATTTCTTTCAACTTGATTATTTATATAATTTGTTAAGTATTGAGCCTTTAATCTTTCTGATGCTAGAGTGGGATTGTAGTTTCCAGACATATCATAACTTCTACCGTCTTCTGATATAGTCTCATCTTCTAAAAGCTGCATATATTTATCCATATACCCCTGCTCTTTTAAATACCCATCAAAATCTTTTATATTAAAACCTTTTACGTTTTTTAAACCTTGACTGTCATACATCATATGAATGTCAGAATCTTCAAATCCCGTTGGGGTATAATCATCTTCTACTAATTCATATTCTTTTTCAGTTACAAAGTTTGGATCATCAGGTCTATTTATAAGAGCATTTAACTCATCCCCTGTAGCATTTGGATTTTTTGCTTGAAGCCTCGCACTTTCAGCATCGTAAGCTTTAATTTTATCTCTAATAGATTTTTTAGCTTCAGCTTCTCCTTCAGGAGAAACAAACTCACTTAACTCTGAAGAGGATTCGTATGCATAAGGAACATTTAATTTTTTAGAATTTAATTCTTGCGTATAGGTTTCAGATCTTTTTACAGATAACTGTTGAAGTTTTTGAATAGCATTTTGATTTCCTTTAAGAGCTGACTCAATAAGTTTTTCGTCTATAACTCCATTTTCTAATGCCTTTGATATATTAAAATCAGAAAGTAATTTTTGTTTTAAGACTGGATCAATTTCTTTTTCTTTAACAGGAACAAATTGAGGGCCATCAAAACCTTTACTATAAAACACTTCTTCTTTTGGAGGATTATTTAAAATATTAAATTCATCTTCTAAATAATCATAATCGTCTGTAACAACAGGTTGTTCATCGCTTCCCTGCAAAGAAGCCAAAGAGCCAGGACTTGTTTCCGTTTCTGTAATGGATTCCGTAAGAACCTCTTCCCCATTTGAAGAAGTATCGATTGGATTTTTTTTTTCAACCTGACCTGATATATTAACTTGATCTTTATAAGAAGGATACTTTGCTATAATTTTATTTGTAAGTTCAAGATTATCCATGTCTTTATATTGAGGATATTTTGCTTTTATTTTTTCAGCAAACTCATCTACACTTAACAAGCCATTATCCGAAGGTGGATCTTGAGTTATTTCTTCTGTGGTTGTAACTTCTTCAGTCATATTTTATTGTCCGTTTATATCTAAAGGATCAGGATTAGAATCTTGACCACCAACTTTTTCCTTAATGTATTTGTCTAGTTGCTTGCTAATTTCATCACTATCAAATCCAGCCATTTTCGTTTTATCCCCTTTAAGTGTTTTAACAACTACACCGTCTATCTTAATTTCAAGCTCGTTGTTATAAGGGTAGTTATTGTCTATTTCTTTAAGTTCAAATCCACTTAAGTTAACACCATATTCTGATTGTGCTTGACTAATAATTTTTTGAGTCGCACCTTTTAATTCATCTGCTTTACCATCTGCACCAGTTAATAAGTCATTACTTGTTACCATAAGACCATCTTTTTTTCCAAAAACAAACTCATCTATGCCTCCATATGTGCTTGTACTTCCAGAGAAACCTTCAAAACTAGAAAATCCACTATTTATGTTTCCGTCACCTGCTTTACTTTTTGTTTTATATACGTTCGGATCTAGACCAAATTCAGCTGATATTTGTGTTCCTACATCTTTTGCAGCTCCTGAACTAATATCTATAGGATTTGTTTTGTCTCCGTTTGCCTTAGTAAACACTATTCCATCCGATGTAATCTCAAAGCTTGAAATATTTGGATATGCTCTTACAAGAGCCTCTAAACTATCTGAGTTACCATCTCTTACAGCCTCGTCTATCAAGATTATTTGATTTTTATCCTCTATGTTCTTTCGATAATTCGGATTACTATAAGGACTAAATTTTGTTTTTTGTGTACCTTTTGTAATTTTCTGCTGAAGACCAGATACTAAACTTGTTCTAACATGTGCTTCGGTTGCAGCAATTTGATCTTCGTCTACTTCAGGAACAATAGCATTGTTTTGATTAGCAGCAGCTACTTTTGCATATTTTTTATAAGTATAATTTTTTTCTTTAAAGTCTTCATCTAACAAAGTAACAGTAACAGTCTCTGCTTTTTGTTTATCAGTTAAATTATCCCATTGCGTAAAAGAAACTAATTTACCACCAAACCCATTTTCTTCTGAAAAATAACTTGCAATAGCTTCTACATTACCAGTTAAAGCTCCAACTTTATTTTTAATTAAATTATTTAATTGAGGATTATTTCTTGCATTATCTTTTACATTTCCAATCATACCGTCTTGACTAAACATTGTCTGATAAGTTAACATTGTTTGATCTGAAAAATTTGCAACATCATTAATTAAATATCTTCTATCAGATCTAGTGTTTGCTTTGTGGCTTAATGCCAGTACACTCATGTTTGGTTGTGTATTCGCTAAAGGTATTTTATTTCCATCTGCATCTCTTTTTGGTTGGTAAGTATGAGTAGTAGGATCTACTTCCATTTGAAAAAATGTAACATTACCCATTCCCTTTTCAGTAAAGTTTGTTTCTATACCTTGCAATGTTCCAATTTGTGTTTGAATTTCTTGTTTAATGGCTTCTAAATCACCAGATTCTGGCGGTACAAAAGTTTGTTTTCCAGTCTTTTCATCAGTTACATAATAACCTTCAGCTCTTTTTTTAGTAAGTTGTAATTCTTCATCAAAATTATTAACCATATCGGCATATATCTCAAATGTTTGTTTGCCGTTTTCAAAAAATATTAAATTTTCCTCTGGTTTAATAGCGCCATTACGAACCAAGCGTTCGTTCATAAGCATCTGATCTTTGTATTTTGATAAATCTGCTAAGATTCGTGTTTTTGCCGTTTCATCTTGCGGCATATTTTCGTAAGCATATTTTTCTGCTTCACGAACTTGTGTTGCTGTATTTTGTTTTAATTCAAGACGTTGTTTATCAATATTGTTTTTCCAATCATTGACACCTTTAATACCTTTGTCTATTGCAGCAAACTTAGATTCTAAAGGATTACCTCCAATAAATTTAGCGTCTACTGCTTTTCCTACTGCATTTAATGCGTTACCCATAGTTTATTTTTTATCCACCTCTTAGCTTTGGTATTGCTGAAAATTCAATAGAAAATCTAATGGATTAGATTTAGCTTCTTCTATTTCTTTATCTAAAGTATTTTCTAAGTAGTTTTTGTTTTTAATGTTAAATATGTCCATTGCACTGTTTTTTATTCCTTTTAAACCATCTATTAATTGACTTCCCAAAGGATCTTTACCATTAACATTTTCATAACCTATTTCTTGAAGCATATCAGCCTCAGGTGTGGTAAAATTAAATGATTGTAATTGAGGTAATTGAGGATCTAAATTATTTCCAGCTTTTGAAGCTAACCCAGTCATTGTTCCTGATTTACTAATTTGTCTTAAAGCTTTGTTTCCTAATCCGTCTACCATATTAGTAGCATCAGTCAAATTTCCAGCTTCACCACTATCGACTAATTTTTGAGCTGCTCTTCCTTCTGCTCCACCAAAAGCTCCTATTCCCGCTTTCAATGCTGAAACTCCTGCGTCTATAAAAGCACCTGTGGAGGCTGCACTTAATTCATCTGCTTCATTTCTTTTAGCTTTCGCTTCAAGACCTGCGGCAGCTGCTCTATCATCTTGCAATGCTGCAATTCGAGCTGCATCCATTTCAGATGCTTCTGCTCTTTTCATGTCAATACCTAATTTTTGCATTGCCATTTTATCAGCAATTTGCCCAGTACCTACATCTTGTACTTGCTTTACTTTACCTGCAGTTGCAGCTACTCCCCTCTGGTCTCCTTCTTGAGCAGCTTCTAAAATCTGAGAACCCTGTACGTTTGATAGTTGAAGTTGTTTGTCGTAAATATCGGTTGTAGCTCTAATTGCATCATAAAAGTTTTGCTCTAATCTAGCTACTGACTCTTGCTCAAGTCTTTCTTGCTCAATCTCTAATCTTCCTGCAGCTCTTGCAGCATCTTTTGCCGCATCACCTGCTAAAAAACCTTTTGCAGCTTGCCCACCCACTGCGACTGTTGCTGCTGCTATTGTTGTAAATGCTGCCATATTATAATAATTTCATCATTTCTGCGTTATATGTATCGGCTTTTATGTAGCCGTTTTTTTCATAAATTTCAATTAAAGAATCTGCTTTTAATAAGGCATAACCATATTTGCATTTGCTTAACTTTAAAGTATGTGTTAACATTTGTACTAAAAAAGCTAAAGCTTCTTTTCTTTTTTTTCTGTCTTTATATTCAAAATTAGATATGATCCAATCGCACCATCCTACTTTTGAATTAGTTACATATATGTATCCTGCACAAACAGGTGTTTTTTTATCGTAAACCATAAAACCACCTTTTCCATTTTGTGGCAAAAAATCTTTAGGTGGAGCTGTCCACTTCCAATCTTTCCACCATTTTAGCAAAATAGTTTCATAGTCATTTTCATTTAATTCTCTTATAGTAAATTTCATTCACACAAAGATACAAAAAACTAAGGATTACTTTTAAACACTTCGGAATCAACTGTAAAAAGTTCTACAGCAGCTTTATTGTCATTTGTTATTTTGAACTCTAAATAATACCCAGTCGCTCCATAAGACTCTGCAACAGGATCTTTTAATACTAATATATAAGCATTTGCAGGTATTACTGAATTTAAAGGTAAAAAGTCTGTAGCGTCAACCGATAAAGTTAATCTGTCGCTAGTAATAGCTGTTACCTCTCCAACCGAAGTGGGATTGCTGTAAGTATTTCCTGCAAGTGGTAAACTATAGTTTAACTCATCTCCTATACAAATCATATTTGAAACTCTTGAATTAAAAGTAACTGTTATGGTACCTGGTGAAGCTCCAGTAGTTGAAACAAAAGTTCCTATTCCTTGTGTTGATCGTAATGCTAAATTTTTAGAACCTGATATTCTTTTAATAAATGCAAAAAAACTTCCTTCTTTTAAAGCAAAATCAGAAGATGGCATAAACCCTGCACCTAAATCTGTAGTAATGTTTATATCCCAAGAGTCATCACTTTCTAGTTCAATAGTTTTAAAAACCTTTACAGTAGTAGGCTCTTGATTAAACACCCCTGTTAAAGTAGAATCATAATCCTCCTCATAATATCTATTTCTAATATTATTTGTATTATGTCTGTATAAATTTCCTTGCTTAAAAGTATACAAATATTGGTTCATTCCTAAAATAAAATCAGGGAAGTAGCTGTAAAAAGATGGCCACCCTTGAACTGTTTCACTATATGTTACTGTATAATTTTTTGGCATAATTTATATTTTATGTTGGATCGCAATTTTGTATATTGCTCACTACTCCATTTGTTACTGTTATTACTTGGTTATTATCCATTATATAATTTTGGTCTGTGGCTCTGTTAACCCCATCGTGGTCTAAAAAAATAGGGTTATTTAATATAGGATAAGCATTAGTAGCGTTTCTAAACCTACCAAAATAAAAAGTTGTTGTAGAGGGCGAACAAGCTATAACACCTACACCTTTTGCCTCTCCAGTAAAAGAAGGTAACGCAGCAGGACAATCAACATCTAAACTCCACCCTGTCGTACCACAAGGCCCTAAAACTTGAACTGAAACAATCCCTGGTGAAGCATTTGGCTTAGGAACAATTAAAAGATTTAATTCATCTTGACCACCTCTAACATCATCACCTGTTTGTATTGTTACACTTTGAGGTGAAGGCGCGCCAAGATTCCAAGTTCCACCTGTAAATCCTTGATAAAAAATGTAATTTCTAGTGTCTGGAGCTGTAGGAACGCAATTGTTTGCTGTATTTCCTAATATAGTAAATGAATCTGCAACCCCACTTGTGCTTTGTCTGTTTCCATTAGTAGGAGATGACAGTCTATTATAATACACTCCATCATATAAAACTCTTATACCATCTGGAACAGAAGCTGGGTTAAAATGTATAGATATAGCTCCTGTATCTGAAGCAGTTTGGCCTGCATCAAAATCTAATTGATACAATCCTTGTGCTCCATTTGGAGGATTGACACCTGCGCCGCAAGGATAAACACATTCTTCGCAAGTTACATTTGGGCCTAATAGACCATTTAACTGTCTTCTGTATATTCCGTTATCTTGATAATATCCATCTGAAGATTTAGTAATTAAATTTACGTCTTCATAAACAGCTGTTGCTGTTGCAAAAGTAGAAGAATCAATATATTTATTTTGTAAACTCATAATTTAATTTTTAACTTATGCACAGTCACAACAGGCATCTGATGGACTGCTACTGTCATAACATAATTCTATTAATGTTGGTTCTCTTAAATCCCAGACTAAATACAAATAATCTTCCTGTGGAGTATATACAAAGCTAGCTTCATATTGCAAACCACTTGATGTAATTGGAGTTGCTGTATTTAATAATGGTAATAATGTATTTATTTGATTTTGATTGTAATTTACATCACTTGATAAATATTTAAATTTATCTTTTAAAGGATCAAAAATAAAACTTTGCCCAGCATCTTGTCTTGCTTGCATTATTACAGTTGCACCATCAGGTGGTAAAGATCCAAAAGAAGTATCTCCTGTGTTTTCTACAAACAACGAAACACCTGTATCGCTCAATACAACACTGTTAGTGCTATAAGGACTTAAATCTGAGTTAAGTTGCCATCTATATCTTATAGTTGTAGATAAATTAACATCTCCATTAAAATTTATAACTATTTTTTTAACTGTTACTTGTGGTGCAATTGGACAATTAAACACAGCAGTGTAACTAGCTGTTGATACAGGAGTTATTTTTACTGATGCATTAGCAGGATAATTTAATGTTTTATTAAAAGTAACAGTACTTAATCCGTTTATATTTCCACTAAACACTTGAACACCATTCCACTCAACCTCAACTTTAATTACGCCTGCAGTTACATTAAAATCAAAATTAACAGGGCCTATAATTGTGCTCAAGTCAATTAATAAATCTTGAGCTATATCTGATTTGTTTACATCTAAAGTATATCCACAATTTCTTTCAGTAGGAAGTTGAGGTAATAATGTAGTGTTAGAACTTAAAACAAACTCATTCATGTAAGGATCAAATCCTCCTAATTTTTGAGTTTCAAAATCTTCTACAAATAAATCTCTAAACCAAGATCTCATTCCTACTCTAGATATTAAAGTAAGTTTGTCGTTTTTTGCAGAAGTTCCTTTTAGTTGAATTACAGAACTTCTTTTAGCGTCAGTAAAAAACACATCATAACCCCAAGATGTAAAACTTTCTGGGTTGTTGCTTATTCCATACTCCTCTGGTCTGGCAAGTTGCGTTCCTAAAACTTCAGGAACTGAGGTAATTGCTCCTCCAGCTGCAGCATCTGATAATAAATTTTTTCCTACTAATAAATTAGAAACCTTATCTTCTTGTAAAACTAATATATCTGTTTGTCTAGCGTGCATAACCCTAATTGGCCCATAGGCTTCTTCAAGAGTTTTAAAGTTTGCTAATGCTAAATTAAATTGATTTAGTTTGTTTAAGTTAGTTTCTTGATTAAATACCCCACTATATGTTACGTCCGTTGTTCTTACAGCTTTTTGATATTGTTCTTCTGAAACTGATGTTACTTTTTCACCTAATTGCAAATATGGTTTAGTCAGTCCTGATAATACAAAATTTTCTTCAACTCCATTGCCAAAAGTATAGCAATTAAAAAATGTTAAATCTATTACTGCTGGTAAAGATGAGGTTTGATTTTGATCGTTATCACCTGTTCCAGACATATGATATCCTCCTACAACATCAAAAGCTTGTTCATTTTCATAATAAAGTTCATCATTTGCATCTAATGGTTCAGTTTCAAAAACAGTTAAGCTAGATGCTCGTTCGAGTGTAAACGCTACACTACAATAAGATCCTCTTTTGTCAGGTGAGCTACACTTTGGAGTACCTACTGACCACCATAAAAATAATTGATTAGTATTAGGTCTACCATCTGCGCTTGATGCATCTTGTCTTTGAAAACCAATATAACTTTGCCCATTGGATCCTCTTACAGAAAAGTCAGCAAAACCTTTTATATCATCATACTGATTAACTTGATTTATAGTATCATCACTACCAGTCGTAATTCCATTAGCAAGATTAACTCTATCTCCTACAACCCAAGAATGTAAGTTATCGTAATCTCTTGAAGATACAAAGTTTTTTTCATAAGCATACTTTCTACTACCACATTTACTACCTCTCTTTCTTCTATTTGCATTAATTCTAATTTGAATTAATGAACCTGCAGGAATATCTATATCTATAAACTGAGTACCTGGTGCTCCAGTAGAATCAGGATTATCAAAAGAACAACTAGCGGTAGCAATAGGATAATCATCTCCATCACTACCTTTCCTTTCTACAAAAGAATTAGGTGGCTTGTTAGCTGCAAAATTAGAAGGCTTTAATCTCATGTAAGTTCCAGTTGGCTGTCCACATGTTCCTTCTACCACTTCATCATCTCTATTTCTTCTACATAAAAAATCTTCAGCTTCACTACCAAAACCTAAAACTTTAGTAGATGCGCAATTTAAAACAGGCCCATTAGTATCTGATTTAATAAATAAAGTATCATTATCTTTTACCTTATCTCTATTGTCTCCATCTAATAAATAATAAGCATCTCCTGTTTCTTCTTCTCTAAAAAATATATTACTATAAATTGTTCTATAAAGACCTTTAGATTCCTTAATAACAAATTTATATTTAGTTGCCCAATAAGGTGGGTAACTATTCATTGTTACTCTAATATTGTTTTTATCAATAGATTTATCACATCCTACAAATACCGTATTATCAGTATCAACTAAGGCAGTTGATGCTCTACCATAATCATCTAAATACACCACTGCAACTTCATAGTCTCTATTACTGTGTAAAGATTCTTTTGAAGAACTTTGAGAATACAAACCTGTTGCATTTACGCATTGTAAATATTCATATGCAATAGCTTCTGGAACTACAGGAACTGGAGGATCTACCGTTTGATCAAATTGTTGAAATTTAAGAGCTGGTAATGTAAAGCTAATTTCTGTACTACCTTGAGTTGCACCTATTTGAATTGGTTGCGGAGTTGCAGTAAGTCCAAACCCAACTTTTTCCCATGTGTTTTTAGAAACTGATCCACAAATAAATAAATCTGTAAGAGATGTTCCTTCATTTTCTAAGCCTGCAGGAAATAAACATGGGTTGTCTACAACAGGAACAAAATCTTGTACCGCAGAAATAAATTCTGCACTCGTTGCCATTTCAAAAACACTTGAATAATCTTGTTGTAAAACAAATAAAAATGTTTCTACAAATTCATTCGCAGGCTCTGTACCATCACTATAAGTAGCATCTCCTGTAAAACCAGCGCTTGTGAAATTAAAATCTACACCTATTTGAGCACCTTCTTCTAATATAATATTATCTCCACCAAAATCAATAGTTGCTGTAGCATTTATAACTACATTAGAAATATCTATACTATATGTAAAATTACTAAGAGTTCCAGTTATTTCATCAGCAGTTAATGATTCGCTAATTAATTCTAAATCGTAATCTAAATATATGTCTTTGTCGTTTTCATCTACAATATCATATCCATCAACATAATTTCCATACATTAATCTATTACCCATTATTGTTTGAGCTTGAGATTTTAATGGTACATTATCAAAAAGCCTTAATAGTTGCGCTTCTGGTAAAGTAGTATATATTTTTTTGTTATTAAAACTTATTGATTGTTCGGTATTATCTAACCAACCTTCATTAACCTTGTTAAATCTTTCTATTACATTAACACTTTGGCTTGTGCTAAATTTAAAAATAACATCTAAATCTTTAACGTTTTTACCTCCAGTATTAAAAATTATATCTACTGTGTTAAAAATATTTCTCATTCCCTCTTGATTGTAATTGCTGTAATCAAATTGAAAAGGGCCTGGAGTAAATGCATATCTGCTAAAAGGAGACATAGCAGAGTATTCTCCATCTTCATACTGCCATCTATAAGCGAAACTAATTAAAATTTCTTCTAAATAATTTTCACCTCCACCTACTTTGTATTGTTCTATTTTTGGAGCATTTAAAGGTGGAGCTAAAACAACTCCTATATCTTGTTCGGTTAAAGTATCTCCTGCTGCTGTTGGCAATGAATAATTTCTGGTAGTATTTATTTTTCTAGGAGGATTTAAATTGTCAGTAAAAAATAATAAATCACCAATAAGATTTATACCATTAATTAAATAGTCTTTGTCAAAATTTAATATTGACGTAGAAATAACATGATAAATTAAAACAAATGTTCTTGTATTGTAAGAAACAATCATGTCAACTACTCCAGTGGAAGAAACTGTGTTAGCTGGATCATTAACAAACCAATACATGGTTTCATTTCCACCATCTTCAAATGCTCCTATACATTTAGCTTCAGAGCTAAGAGGTGAGTTTTCAAATTCAAGTTCAACTAAAAGTTCATTTCCCTTAGAGTTTTCTACTGCGCCTATTTCTGTGCCTTCTGTAGAACCTAAACGTATGTTTAAAGCATCAATATATTCTCCCTGCGGAACAAGACGTTCATCAACGCCTTTATTCATTCTTCCTTTTATAAAGTTTTTTGAAATTTTAGGCATATTACTTTATCCATTTATTTTGACCTCTTAGATTCATTAATAATCTACCAGGGTGTATATTACTCAATCTTAATTTTGCGTTTCTTAAAAGCGCTGTTTTCTCTTTTCTAAGCCTATTTACTATATACTCTTGAATTCCAATTTTACTATTTAATATATTGTACTTCATAGAAGCATATATAAACTCTTCAAAAAGTTTATTTACACTTACTTGAGAATCATTGCCTTTTTCCATTCCATCTGAAACATACTCTAAAATACAAAGTTCTCCTGCCATGTCAGAACTAAAATTAATTACGCCACCTTTTCGGTTAATACTAAATGTAGGATTTTGATTGGCTGTTTCTGTATTTAATCCATATCTACCTCCCACTGGATATTCAAAATACCATAAGCCATTATAAAAATAACCTTCTTGTCCATCATAAGGACTTTGTTCATTAAGATAAATAGATTTTTTCCCACCTGTTATTCTTTGTAAGTCAATTGTTGATGTAGATGGCTTTAGTATATTTCCTTTATCATCAAATAATATTCTACAATTATTGTCTTGTAAATAAGCATTACTCCAATTTGTTTGAATGTTTTCAGACAAAGGAAATAATGTTCCATTTTTATACATTGAAAGTCTTACCCAGTTTACAAAATCAGGCGGCATAACAAATCTTAAAGTATCGCAAACTTCTAATTCTAATATTTTAATTTCTTTTAAAGAGTCATAATTTAATTCTTGTATTGATCTTTTTGCATGAAAAAGTATATTGTATCTTTCAGAATTATTAATTAATTTATCATTGCCAACATACATTAGCATAAAATTATTTACAATATCATCTATTGGAACAAATTGATAAGAGCCCCAATTAGCGCTTTCGCTATTAAAGTCTCCATTGTTTTCGTAATAAGTGTAGTCGTTTATATATGCCATAATTATTGTCCTTCTTGTTTGTTAGCTTCCATTTCTTCTGCTTTTCCAAATCCAGCAACTTGAGCGTCTCTAATTGAAACTCCAGCATATTGTAAAATCTTATTAATTAAATTTGTTTCGTCTGAATCTGGTAATTCAAAATTTTGATAATCAGCAGCAGTTTCATCAAAAGAAGGTTCTCCACCGCCAAATTGAACATATGTCCAATTAGGTATTTTAGGATATCTTATATATTGACAAAATATTCTCCCATAATATCCATCAGTGTTGTTAGTAGATGTATTCATGTTTTCATATCCAAACTCAAAATTTTTAGGATATATTTGAATAGTTCTATTGTCTTGACTATATGCTGGGAATGATTCAGTTGGTGTTGTTAAAGACGATTGATTTAACATTGTTATTTTTGATTGAGTAACTTTCTCGCACTCATTCATACCACTTCTTAAACTAAATATATTATATGGAGTGTTAGAGGCTGGGAAAATACCAGATGATAATTGAATAGCATTTATAGGGTTAACGTAATTTACACTTATGTCTGTTACATAAGCTGTTTGTCCTGTTGTTAGGTTTATAACCAAATCACCAGGCTGAACACCTAATCTATAAAAATCTTTTGTAGTGTCTGTTAAAATATTTCCTACAGCTAGAGAGGAAGTATTAGTACTTTGCTTAACTAAATACTTAGTTAGTAATAATATTTTATTTAATAAATAATAATCTGATCCAGTTGTATTTAATGTTGGAACACTAAACGTAGATGTATATACATTTGGAGGAGATAAAGTATAACTTGATAATTGAACAGGTTGTAGTATTTGTTGTTCAGAAAAAATATTAATTACTTCCTCTAAATTCTTAACTATATCTGCATAGTCGCTACCAGATATTCTTGCATTTTGTTTTACTATTTGAGAATTATATTGATAAAAATAATCTTCAAAAATATCTAATTGCGCTTGTTTTGCATACAAGTTAAAATCATTAGGAGTTATATACCCAAAGTTATTCTTATTAGCAATAGAAAGCACAGTAGCTCTGACTGTATTTATAAGTGATGCCATTCGTTGTTTTTCTTTCTACAAAGATAAGAAAAAAAAAGAGGCCTCTTTTTTTGAGGCCTCTATTGTTAATCTAGTTTTGATTCTAGTATTCTTAAGACTTCTATGCCTTCATCACTCTGTAAAAATGATGCTAATATAAATAGAGGATCTTCTCCATAAGGAACAGTCATAAGCTTCTTTTTATTACCTTTTAAGTTGTAATAAACATCTTTGTTGTTTTTTAACATTAATAATCCTTCGCCAAAAAACTTAGCACATTTATTTTGAAGAGACAATAAAGGATCGTTTAAAGATTCCATAAAATCTTCAGGGTATCTTTTAGCGAACATTCTAACATCTCTTTTTAATTCTGCGGAAGACATTTTATTTATATTCAAACCTATAACTACTCTAGCTATAGTTTCCAACATTTCAATATCAAGTTCTTTTGCTAATAACTGTGATTCTAAAGCTAAATCCAAATCATCAACTTCAATTGAAGCATCTTTTTCTTTATCAACTTCAACAAACTCTGTTCCATTAGCAGGGTGATAGTTTAAAAATTCTTGCAGGATCTGGTTTTGTTTATTTACTGTTAAAAATCCATCTTCAAAAACAATAGGTTCTAATATTACATTTCCGTCTTGCTCATCTTCAAAAACACTTTTTTGATTTCTAGCATAACGTAATGCTCTATTTTGACCTGTTTCATCATCAAAATATAATAAGGATCTTCTTTTAGTATTCCTTGAAGGAATTGTATAGCTCAATGGAGCTTTATCTCTGGTAAGTTTATAGCTTTTATCAACAAAAGCTTTTTTGTTTTTTTTCATTTGATTTAAATTTAATTTTAATAAAAGTAATAATTACCCTCGTAATTTCAACGAGGGCAACTACTACATAATTATACTCTTATCTTATTTAAAGATAAAGAAGTTGTTTGCACCTAAAGTACATAAAGCTCTTTCAGATAAGAAGTTTACTTCCATAGCATCTAAGCTAGAAGTAGCTGCTCCACCTGCTGAACCTGTAATCCAAGTCTTATAACGTCTATCTTCTGTTTCAGAAGCTCTATAACGAACGTGTAAGAATGGTCTCTTAGCATTTTTGCCAAGTACTTGATCATATACTGTAGTTGAACCTGCAGGAACTAAAATTCCATTTATAGCTCCACCAACAATATCACCTCTCATAGTAGGATCATTAAGGTATTTCCAGTCAGACTTGTAAAAGTCATAACCTCTACGGAATCCTGTGAATCCTAAATTAAGAGCCATATCCTTGTCATTGTCAAATAAACCATAAGACGTACCATCAGCGGCTAATTGAGCAGAACCATTAAGTCCAGCTAACATGTCATCAATATCAAATCCAAATTGTCTGTTTAAGAAAATTACATTTTCTTCAATTGATCCTTGCTTGTCTAGTCTTTGAATGATTGCATCAAAGTCTGCAAGAGTTGTTGGGTTTCCAGCACTCCATACATTTCCTCTGTCTTCAACAACATAGAAAAGTCCTTCTGAACCTTTGTTACCAACACCACTAGCTACTCCTTCAACAACTGCTGCTGCTCCAGATCCTGCTGCTGCAGGTACTGCTTCAACCATTGCTGTTTCTAAGTAGTCTTCAAAACGAAGTCTAGTTTCATGTTCTGATTTTAAGTACCACAAGAAACCTGTTGCACCATTTTCAGTCGTTACTTCAATCCATCCAATTTGAGCCATGTCAGAACCAGATACTGCGTAACGGTCTTTAATGATAATTGGAGAGTTTTCAAATATGAAATCATCAGCTTCAAGTTGACCTTGCATACCGATAGAACCTTTTTGAAATTCTGAACCATAAATAAATAACGAACATGTAACTGCTCCTGCTCCACCAGCCATTGCTTGACCTCCTGCTTCATAAAAAGCTACATCTATTGTCCCTGGCGCTGCTGTAGGCACTGCTGTTACAATAGCTTTGTTACTTAATACTGAACCTGCTGTGTTATCAGATAACATAATTGTTTGTCCAACACGAATTGCAATTTGTCCAGTACCAGGTACTAAAGCATCTGCAATTGTAAGTGTTGCTGTATTTGAACCTGCTGCCTGTGCTGATGTTACACTAACATATTTAGTGTGTAATCTTCCTTGTTCTGCCCATTTAATAAGGTCAGAATTAGAAGGCATTTCAGCGCCTACCATTCTTAAGAATGATGCTACTGTACGATTACCATATCTTTCAAATTCTTTTTCATATGTATCTGGAAGATACTGATTTAAGAAATCAAAATTGGTAATGTAGTTTGTCTGTAATAAAACCTGTTCCGAACTTGGTTGTAAGTCAAACCCAGGTACTGCATCTACTGCCATAATAATAATTTTTTAATTTTTAACTTATTTTCTTTTACTTCTAATTTTCAATCCTTTTCCACTTGTATCAGAAACTTGTCTTGCTTTAAATCCTGTGTCGCCTATTGCTTGAGGTGTTTGCCTTACATTCATGTTGATGTTTTTACTTTTCTTCGAAACATCTCCAATAGCATCTGCCTTGCCTTGCTCGTAAAAATACTGAGCAAATTTTTCAGGATTCATAGCTGCACTAAGTGCTCTATGCCATCCTTTAGCGTCTTTGATTAAACCATCATCACCTACATAATCTTTAACAAAATTATTAAGGTCTTTTTGTTTAGACTTCATTTCTAAAGAATCACCATATGCGTACGATATTTTTTTATCTCCTACATTGAACTCAAAACCTTTGAACTCGGAATCAAAAACTTTATCAGTTTGCTTCAAAAAGTAATCATTCTTTCTCTGGTTAACTTCTTGGGCGGTCTTAGATTGATTGATTAATTTCTTATAACTTTCCAACTCATTTAAAGTTTCTTTAGGAATAGAGCTCCCACTTGACTCAAGAGGAACTTTGTAATTTTCCTTTAGCTCATTTAAATAGTTTTTAGCTTTAGAAATTTCTCGTTTTTTTGCAATACTCTTTTTCTTAATATCATTTTTATCATCAAGATCTTCATCATATCCGAACTTATCGTCCATCAAATATTGAATATCCTCATTATCTAAATCAGATTCAGTTAAAGAATAGTACTCTTTTAATAGTTGTTCATCTGAAATGTTATCATAGTTTTTATTTACTTTAACAAAATCATCAAAACCTCTACCTGTTTTCTTTTTAAACTCTAAATACTTAGACACTTCCTCAGGTAAATCTTGTTTGTTTTCTTTTTCTGCAAACAAATCATCGACTGAATCTATGTCTTTATTATATCTATTTTTAATATATGAAAGAACGTCTTCGTCTTTTAAAGTTGGACGTTCAACTTCCGACTTTTCATCGGCACTTAGTTCTGCAGTTTGCTCTTCAACAACCTCCGCAGATGTTTGATTATCTCCAGATAATTCTTCATCATGTTTTTTAAGTAGTTTTTCTTCTACTTCCTGCACAGACTTCTCTGCAATTGGATTTACTTCTTTTACTTTAAATTCCATTTGATTTTATTTTTACAAAGTTACTATTATATTTAATTAATTTTTTAAGGCTTATCTTGGCTCAAACTCAGCTAAATCAAAACCATCTAAACTATCTTCATTTGATTCAAAAGTAACAGGTGGTAAATTGTTTTTACGTTGTTCTATTAATTTTGACTGTTCAGTATTAGCTTGTGATATTCTACCAGCTTTAGCTTTTTCTCTTTTTTCTTCTCTTGTTTTTAACCCTTCTTGTTGAACACCTTGAAGTTGCATTTGTAAGTTAAACTCTAACTTCATAAGTTCAGATTTAATCGCTGCCTCACCTTTCATTCTTTCAATAGAATATTGAGCTTTCCCTTGTTCAATTTGCATAGATGCTTGAGTTTCCATTTGAAGCTTTTGCATAGCCATTTGAGCTGCCATTTGTTGAGACTGTTGATTAATTTGTGCTTGTTGTTGAGCTGCAGCTTGTTTGTTTTGTTGTTCCTGATCTTGCTTTGCTTTTCTTCTAACTTTAAGCATTTGATTAGCTAACTTAATATTTCTAATTTCTCTAATATCAATTGCATCTTCTAAATTAATATCGTTTTTAGATAATGCCATTTGAATATTTTGCTCCAATAATTTTTCTTGTTCCTCATCTGGAGTAACTTCAATAAATATTCCAAAATCACTTAAATATAATTGAGATATCTCTTCCAAAATACCTACATTAAATTTACCTACTTGATTTACAAACTCTTCTCTAAAATCTGCATATTCTATTAAATCAGCAATTCTAGTTGATAAAGCCGTACACAATCTTTCAGTTACACCTATGCCTGCGTTTAAAACATGTCTAGTAGCAGTATTACTGCTTAAAGCTGCTAATTTTTGCAACCCAACTAAAGCATATGTGTCAGGTGTTGCTCCATCTCTTGCTTCGTTTAAGCCTGTTACATCTCTTAACATTTGCATGTAATGATTGTAAGTGCCAACTAAACTTTGTATTTTTCCTTGTCCTGAACTGCTATTTAATTGTTGAATAGGAACTTTTGCTTGATTATAATCTCCGTCTTGTGTATAACTCCTACCAATAACACTACCTGTTTGAAAAAACATTCGCAGTGCGTCTTCAGGATTATATGCTTGCCCTGTTCCTAAATCTACTTCATTTAATCCATCAGCATCAATAAAAACACCATCAGGAACAAGTCTTGATATTATTTGTTGTAATTTTAAATGAGTAATTTGTATTAAATCTGCAAATGTAATCATTCTTCTCACTAATGACTCTAATACACCTTTATACATTCTTGGAGCTGCTGCTATAAATTCTGGGTAAACTTCTTGAGATGCAGAAGCTGGTCGTGCCATGTTTTCTGCCATTTCCCATTTAAGTAAAATATTAGTTCCCATAACCATTACTCCCTCATACCAAACATCTATAGTTTTACTTATTTTTTCATAGTTACCTTCTTCCTGCATTTCCATACTAGGATCGAATGTGTCATCTTTTTCTATTACTTTTTCACCACCAACTGCATTAATTTTTTTCTTATAAGTAAAAGTGTTTGTGGTTTTGTAATTAAAAAATAAAACTGTAGCACTATCTCTACTAAATAAACTGTTATTGTAATATTGAGCAGTATTATTATAGTCGTACCAACTTTGACTGTATTTAGATATTTCATCCATATCTGATCTTGTCAAACTAGTATCTATTTTTTTTAATTCAATAATTGGCAAAGTTTTAATTTCACCCCAATAAAAACAATCTTTAAAAAACGGATCTTCTGTATAACTATAAACAACATTTGCAGGATCTACATATTCTATTGCAATTCCAGAACCAGGTTTAAAAGAATGTTTACACATAGATATACCTAGAACCGTTTGATCATAATACATTTGTTTTTGTATTTCGTTATATCTATTTTCAGACAAAACAGTATTAATTGCTTCTTCTTCAGCAATTTCTATAGCTGGTTTGTATTTAATCTGCATATGTAAAGCAAGTTCCTCGTTGTTTTCAGGAACTTCTTCTTCACTCATTCTAAAAGTATTTACACCAAAATCGCGTTGAACCTGTTTCATGATAGGTTTTGCTAACATATCTTTTTCAAGTTCTTCTTGATATTTACTTCTTTTGTCTAAAGACATTCCGTCTTGCGCATAAGCTTTTACCTTAAACAATCTGTCGGCCATTCCGTTTACTACGATGTCTACAAATTTGGGCACAATCGGAACAGGAGTCCAATCTAAATTTAAATAACTTAGATCTCCATCTATTGAAAATTCGTTTTTATATTTTTGAATTGACTGCTCACCTCTCGCATATAAACGAAGTCTGTGAAAATCAGCCCATTGATTGTAAAATCGACTTTGACCTCCATCTTTTCTAAACCATTCGTATTGTATGGCTTGACCTATTTGCAATCCAAATTCAAATTTCTTTTTTACTGAATCCGATACAAACTGGCTTGGGAACCCTTGAGGGTTTATTGAGATTTTAACGTCCTCCATTTATCTTATAATTTGGCTATAACTTCCCTTGTTGTCATATCTTGCAAAGTTAAGTTTTATTTTTGATTTATTTTTAATGGGCTGGTAAAGTGATTTCTGATTAGCCATTACTGCTAAACCAGAACTTATTGATGCATCAAACTTAGTTCTGTTGTTAATATTAAACCTAGCCCAGTCTTCTAAAGTTCTAGTAAAATACATTGAACCCATCGTATCTGAATCTCTAAAATCTCCTAAAAAATCTAATCCAACATGTTTTTCTATATAAGATTCTATTGCAGCTGCATGTGCTTGTTTTATATCTTCACTTGAATTAGGAATACCTCCTAACTCTTTTTCTGAACCAGATAATTTGTTGTATACACGATCAGGTCTGTTCATAGAGTAACCCCTATATCCTCTATTTTTAAAATGATATAATAATCTAGGCTTATTGTTTTCTATAAGTATGGGCATACCATAAAACACACAAGCCATTAAAACATCTTCAAAAAATATTTCAGCAGTTTGTGGTCTAGCTATGTATTCTAAAAAAAATTCATTAGTAGGGCCTTCATCCATATGAAACTTGGTCATGCCATGTAATGCTCCATTAGATCCTCCTCCACCAACCACTCCAGATATATCATAACTATCACAACCAAAAGCTCCCATATGTTCATTACCTGGATAACTTTTACCTTGTTTAAGAGTTTTTTTATTTTGTAAATGTTTATTGGGAGTCCAAGTTACATAAAACCTTCCTCTATCATTTGGGGAAAATATAACTTCTGAATCTTTAACTCCATTTTTCCAAGAAAATGAACCTTTTGTAATAAACTGATCTTTAATTAAAGATTCATTATAATCTATTTGTTGATATATTTTTTGAAGATTAAATAATGATTGCTTGCTTTCATCTCTAAACGCATGTGATTCTGATCTTGGAAATTGTCTGTAAAATTCATTTAAAGCATCTGCATCGTTTTTTAAAGACTCAACTTCATTTTCCCAGTAATCAATAGCACCTTGATTTATAATGTCTTTATATACATCAATAGTTTTTTCTTTTGGTGAATAAAAAACAGGCATACCATATACGTCTATAAATCCTTCCATATTCCATTCCATCGGAATAAATAAAAAATACAATCCACTTTTTGTTTGTCCATTTGCATTTCTATTGTTTATATCTGAATCGTAAAATAATTTTTTAAATGAATCACCACCTTTTTCTAAAGAATTAGATGTACTTCCCATCATACACTTGCCAATTACTTTACTACCTAATCTTAAACAAGTTTTAGTTACTCTCCAGTTGTTAAGAATATTATTTGGCCTTTCCCATTTACCTGATTCATCATGAACTAATAATTTTAATTTTTCTCCATCATAACTATTATCTCCTGTGTTTTTCCAATCTATTGTTGTATCTAATCCTTCTACCAAATCTACTTCTTCAGAATACATATTTTTTTTAGTAATCTTAGATGCAGGAACTCTAAAAGCTAATTCTGTTTTTGGTTTATCCATACCATCTTGAACAGGTTTAAAAAAGAAAGGATAATTATTTGAAATTGGAACTACCTTATCTGTAAACATTTTCTTAGCATCTGCACCTGTTTTAGATAATATACCAATCCTAGAATCTTTAGATATTGTAGCTATATTAGCACACTCTTCACTTCCCATATAAGAAAATCCTGAACGCCTAATTTTTAAATAACAAATTCCAAAGCTCCTAGTATCTGCTTTGCATGCCTCCCAATAAATATAAAATAACCTGTTAGCTTCTCTAAAGTTAGGATATCCTATATCAATTTTAGTCCATTGTAAATACATGTAATGAGAACCAGTGATGTAGGTTTTAATTCCATTATTATAAAACCAAAATCCTTCATCTCTTCTGTCAAATTCTTCTTCAATATAATCTACCCATTTATTTTTAAAATCGGAAGGAGTATCTTGCCATTGAAAAATTGATTGAATTTTACTTAATTGTTTTGATAACTCAAATCTTTCCCAGTACTGATTTGATTGTTTTGAATCTCTTTTAAATATTTTTGTTGGAGTTTTAGGAAGCGCAATATTTAATCCATTTATTGATACGATTTTTTCGATTTGACCTGATTTAGATATAACAATAATATCATATTTTTGATCATAACCATAGCTCCACGATTTAGCTTTATTCTTAATACTAATAACGCTTTTAGGAATATAATCTTTTAATTCTTTATATAAATTATGTTGATCTTCTTTCTGCAAATCCTCGTAATGTTTTATCTTTTTTTTCTTCAGTTGATTCTCCTAGCAATTCTTTTTCAGATTCAATTCTTGATAATATTTCAAACGCATCAAATATGGCTAATTTTTTGGTAGCTGCTGCATTTTTTAATCTATCAGCTGCAAGCTCATCATCAGGATCTGGTTTAATAATATCTTCTTTTGCAACTTTTATTAATTGAGAAACAGCTTTATTTCCTGCTTTTATTATTTCTAATTTTAATTCTCTATTTGTCATAATGCTAAAGTTATATTATTTTCAAACATTCTATATAGTTTTTCTCCATCTACTATGAACTCATATTCACTATCTGGTTGAAAAGAAACTTTATCACCATTTTTAATTCCTTGTTTAAGTAGATATTTGTTGGTGTATTTTACTAAACCTACTAATGGCTCTTCTTCTTCGTGAGTTTTTAAATAAGTATTTTCTTTTAAAATAGGTTTTATCATACAATATTTAGAATGTGATTTCCATTTATTATTATGTTTAAACATAAAAAATTGATCTATTTCAATAAAAAACAAATTATCTTTAAAAAAACTTTTACCACTCTTTTCTTTTCCTTTCATATCATTATAATATTTAAAAACATTATGATGTACCAAAAGAATATCACCAGGTAAAATTTCTCCTAAATAATTTATGGGTACAGAAATTACTTCTGCATGTCTGTTTGATGAGGTATGATCTTCTTTAGAAGTGCTTGTTATTAAATTAACATTTCCAATTTTCTTTGTATTATCATACCTTTTATCATTGAGTGGTTTTACAATGAAATAAAAAGGTGACTTCATTCAAAATTTATATTATATTCAATTGATACTGGCATGTTAGAATTAAATTCTTTCCAAAGAAATATTTCTTTTTCGTTATTTTCAATCCATATTTTTATAGAATTGTTTTCTATTTCATTCTTTATTAAATGTATGTAAAATTTTCCATTTAAAATTTCTTGATTTACAATATAATGCATTGCACTAGACTTGTAATCTGCTCCTACTGATATTTTTCTTATTTCCATTTTATTAAATTTTATTTAAAAAGTACTTGCATTAAATATTCTGTATTTTAACTTTATAGATATGCTAACTAAATTAGTTGGGGTTGCGTTTGTACTTATTCTTGATAAAAATGTTGCTTTATTTGTGACAAATGACCTTCCATCATTATTGTACAAAGGTAAATCTCTTGAATAAAATCCATAACTTGGATTTGCAGGGGCAGAACTCATTATAGTATTTATCTGACCAGAAGGTAATCTTGTTATCTCTGCAGTCGCATCACCGTTATGCGCTTGCCTTATTACAAAACTATTAGAAGACATAGTACCTGTTCCACTATATTTTA
>Ga0209535_1000218_pt1 | contig 39123 bp, 68 predicted proteins | sample LinPmetageLP28_FD_184041 | JGI IMG/M metagenome (GOLD analysis project Ga0209535, IMG submission 184041) | Marine viral communities from the Pacific Ocean - LP-28 (SPAdes) (version 2) | ecosystem: Environmental > Aquatic > Marine > Oceanic | place: Pacific Ocean | collected 2009-08-22
TAAAGTTAGGGAGCATTCTTATGATATTAAAGACCTTAATCGTTAGTCTTTTATTACTTAGTTTCAAAGCAGAAGCTAGAAACGATTATCTTAATGATGGTGCTTCTAGGTGTGGAGAAATTGATTTATCTATTATAGGCAGACAAGACGATTATAATCAAAATGATAACAGCTTTAATGATAACAACAGAAACTCAGAAGAATTAAGATTAACTTTTAGAAAATATTTAGGCACTGATTGTAAAACTTCAAAACAAAATGCCAAGCTTAAACAGCAATTAGAGCTATATAAAAAGTGTGGTTCGGTTAATAGAAATCCATCTTTGGCAGCTAATAAAAACTTTTCTGAGTTAGTAAAATATTGTCAAGGAATAGGTGGTAAAGAAGATACTAGACCTAGTGGTTCTTTATGGAATGAATTAAAAGAAAAATATAAAAAAGAAAACCCTGAAATTAAAATACATGGAGATAAATAATATGTTTAATTATATACTTAAAATATGGAGAGGTTTTTGTGTGTCCTTAAACACTAGAAAATGTACCTGTAATAAAGGCAACTCGTGTTGCCAATGTCCCAGTACGGAAGACAAAACCTCAAAAAAAATATATAATAAGAATAGTTAGAAAGAAGAAGTTAAGGATATACAAATATGATTAATAAGTTATATAAAGTATTACTAATAAAACTTTTAATTATTGTAAGTAGATTAGAAAATAAATTATGGAAAAAATTATATACAAAGAAAAGGAAATAATATGTTAATATATGGAATAAACCCAAAAGAAGTAATTGAAAAATTAAAGTATAAAAATTTAAGTGATTCAGGTAAAGCTAAACTATATGGTATAGCTGCTTTATGTGTACTTATGTATGTGGTGTGTTAATTTAAATGGCAGCTAAATCAAAAACATTTGGTGTTAATAATTTTATTAAAAAAACAAATAAGAAAAGACCTGGAAGACATTCTAAGAAACATAAGAATGTTTATAGAGGACAAGGTAAGAAACGATGAAGTTAATATATAAATATATACTAATGAATATATATCATTACTCAGGCAAACTTAATGTTTGGTCTTGGAAAAAATTATTTAGTAATAGAAAAGATGGAATAGGTTATTAAATTTGTTTTATTTCTTGACAAGAATATTTAGTACTTAATTTTAAATTATTCGTATCATTTAAATCTAATTCATCTATTAGATTTTTAGAAGTGTTTAATGCTACAACAACACAACTCTTCCAATCATCAAACACTTCTTTATGTTTAACTGGTTCTAAACAACTGTTGGCTGTCATAGAACATAAACTTATATACAATATAAATTTCATCCTATCTTCTTAACTATTTGGTCTAAGAAATCGCTTAGTCTTTCAAACTCCATATTACATTCTCTAAGCATTGAGTTAATTAATCCTGAGTTTTCTTTTTTAAAATGTAACTCTATTTTATTTAGAGGATACATAGATTTTTCTATAATAAACTTACCTTGATTATTTATTAGTAATTTAAATACAGCTAAGTCTGCTTCGGTTTTCTTAACTCTAACTTTAGATTTAAGTTTTCTGCTTTTCATTATGTTTTTTTAGTAAATCAACTAGGAAATCGTCATCGCCTTTTTCTAAGTTTAATTTGGTTAATGGTTCTTTACCTTCTATATATACCTCAACAGTTTTAATCCTATCAGGGTATGTCATAAATACAGGAAATCTATTATTGTCTAATGTTTTAACCATGAAGAAACCATCTTCTGCTAACCCAAAGGTATCAATATTTTTAATATCAATATCATCTGAACCTATTAAACATAATCTTAAATTGTAAACTGGTGGTTTAACTTTTACTTTATCACCACTCATATTTACAATCGTCATTATTTACTAGTATCTATAACAGGGTCAACAGTAACATTAGATTGTCCATTATCATCTAATAAGCTATCCACACTATCTGTGTATATTTCATTTAGCTTTTCATTGTTCCTTGTAATTTTCTTTTTAAGATGGTCTTTTAAACTTTCTATTTTAACATAAAGAATTTTATCTATAGTAGGATTGATTCCATACATAGGTAAATCATTAAGCGAAGATATAATTCTTCTAAAACCTCTTGCTCTTTTTTCTAATTGAGTTATTGTTTGCTCACTAATCATGTTCTTCTCTCCATTTATCTCTATTCATTTCGTCAATTTCTAATTCACAGTAATGAATAATTTTTTTTAAATCTTCTTCTTTATTCTTATCTTTATAACGGACAACATACTTTATGACATTACCTTGAAAGAAAGATAATTCATTCTCCCTAATAAATTTATAAGGTTGAATCTTATGTTTAGAATAATGTGTGCCACCTTCTTGTTTTTCAATAGGTTTTTCTTTATTAAAGTAACTAGCATTAGTCATTAAATTTTATTCCTTCTGATTCCATTCTTCTTAATTGTTTTTCTGATGGTTGTAACATATCATGTAATTGTTCATATGTCAACTCTGAATTGAATTTTAATTTCTTAACAATCCATTTGAAAGACCAAGGCTGTAATTTAATAGTAGAGCCTTGATAGTAATGTGTCTTATCAGGAATAAAATTAAACACATTTTTAAATGTAATCTTCTCTCCCTCTTCTTTACTTAACAAAGACCTTAACCATTCAACAAGAATATGTTTAGCTTTTCTTCTAATATATTTCATTTGTTTTGCGTTCATTTCTTTTCCTTTTTATTTTGATATACTTCATACCAAGTATGACATTCATCACATTCATACATACTAACAATAGTATATTCTGAATTAGGGTCTACATCCTCTGCATCAAAATCATTATTCCATCTTACTTCTGAATTACAGTAGAAACATTTCATACTGTTTTAATGTAGTTTGTTAGTTGTTCTTTGTATTGACTTGTTATTTCTTCTACATTAGGTAACTTCTCTACATGAGTTAAGTAATTATTTTTATTAGAATATTTAAATATTCTTAAACCTTTACCTTCATTAGAATCTGTATGACACTCAAATTTATGAGGACAATACTGACAACCTATAGCTAATTGTTTGTTACCATTCTTCTCTACTTTATCTTCATAACATTTATCTACAGGTGGATTCTCCATTACCATAGTATCTTTTAAAGTTTTAATTAAATTTTTAACATTAGGTTTAGCCATGTCATCAGGTTTATAAAAACACATATCACCAGTTGACTTATCAACAACAAGAAAGCCACCTGCTTTAGTACCATTAGCTGTTTCATAGCCTGATAACTGGGCATGATAACCAAAAGGGTCATCACCTACTATCTCACCTGATTGAAATTTTTTAAAACTAAATGATGAAGCTGATTTAACATCACATATTTCACCATCTATCTGACTATCTATATGTCCTGTAATACCATCTATCTCAACTTTCTTTTGTTGGTCTTCTATCTTATGTCCTGCTAATTCAGCAAGATATAAAACAAGATGTTCAATGATATGTCCGTATAAGAATTTTAAATTTAATCCTGCATCATCATCTTTTCTTTCTTTAGGACTATGCTTATCATACCATAATTGTCTAGGTGGTTTACCTATGACAGACATTCTAAGCTTACCTCTGTTAGCTGACCTGTCTTCAGGTTTGTTCCAAGCTAATACAGCTTCTTTAATATTCTGAAGAAATACATTTATATTTTCTTCAGTCATGTTGGCAGGTTTACCATTAGATATATCAGCTATTAATTTTTTAATATCTATAGCTAATGTATCAATGCGTTTCTGACCAGTTGTTTCCGACTTTATATTCTCCATCTAATGGACACCTCACTTTTAATTGGTTACCTGCATCTATAATTGATTGTACTGCTAGTCTTCCAAACTCTTCGGTTCTACTTTCTTCAACCTCATATTGAAATTCATCGTGTACATTTACAACTGGAAATGCTTTGATTTGTTTTATCTTAACATATTCTTCTAACAGTGTCAATGCCTTCTTCATAACTATAGCACCTGCTCCTTGCAACAAAGTATTCAATGCAGCATGAGTATGTCTTATAATTATTTTTCTTCCGTCAAGTCCTTTGACCCATCGTCTTTCAGCCACTCGTTCCACTTTTGCTCGTAAGCTTCTAAGACTTGGTGTTGCTCTAAGAAATTTTTCTTTAGCTCTTTCGCCATCTGCTGTCGAACCTCCGATGATGCTTCCAAGTTTGGCTGAACCTGCTCCATAGATGAATGCGTAGATAAAAGTCTTCGCCTTATCTCTTGATTCCAGACCAGCAGCAATTTGATTTGCTGTGTGTATATCTCCATTAACGACTTCATGTATGTACTCCTTATCATTCATGTAGTGTGCTAACATCCTCAGTTCAATACCTGAAGCATCAACACCTACTAGTTTATATCCTTTGTTTACTACCCATAATGCTCTGCATTCTTTTCCATACGGAGAGTACACAGCAGGAATCTGAGCCATGTTGGGCGACTGGTGACTCATCCTCCCTGTAATTGTACCATTGGTAATTACTCTACCATGTACTCTTCCGTCTTCTCTTACTGCTTCAATCCAAGAACTAACTTGAGCAATTCTTTTCTGTAGCATAAGAAACCTGTTAATTAATTTAGCCTCAGGAATATTATGTATCTGACTTAATACTTTTTCATCCACAATAACATGACCCTTATCTGTTTTCTTCTTAGGCTTCCACCCAAGTAAGATTAATCGTTCAGCTATCTGTTGTCTTGAACCTAAATTAAATACTTTATAACTTACCTTTGTGAAGGGAACTCCCTTAACATAACCTCTTGCTTTATTGTTAGACTTAGGAATAAACTCTTCTTCTATTTTTAAAGGAGGAAAACTTTCTCTAACCTTAGAGGTTAATCTATTCATCTCTTCCTGAAACATTGCTTGTAATCCATAAGCTTCTACAATATCTAACTTGAAACCTAACTCATGTTGCTTTTGAATTATCTCTGCTGTTTTATGTTCTAACTCAACAGACTCTCCAAACTCTGTACCCATCTTTCTTTTTAAGAAGTGATAAAGTTTTTCTGTTAAGGCTACATCATTTCTACAATAGGTTAACATTTCTTCTGTAAGAAAATCAAACTGTTCAAACTGAATTTTATTCTGTCCTAATTTTTTACCCCAATTTTTTAGAGAATGTCCTCCGTCTATAATAGGATTAAACAATCTTGATAATACTAAGGTGTCTGTTAACTTACAATGTTTAAATATATCTGAACCAAAAAACTTATTTAAAACAGGAACATCAAAACCTAGAATGTTATGTCCAATAAATTCTTCTGTCTGTTTAGCAAACTCCTCAAAGCGATGAAGATTCTTTCCGTCTTTGAATTGATAATAGTCATCACCATGTTTGCATACAATGCACCACACCTTATCGGTGGTCATGGTTGTTTCAATATCAAAAACGACTTGTTTAAACTTCATCAAGATTAATTTCTTTAAGTCTACCAGTATCAGAGTCGTATAATAAATCACAACATGGACCAGTAGTACCTGAGAATCTATTCTTTAATACTCTTACCCTTGTAGTATTTCTTATTACTGGGTCATCATTTTGTGCATCTCGTTCCAATCCTATGACCATGTCACTTAGCTGACCTATACTTGCCGAACCTCTAAGTTGAGAGAGTGAAGTTGCAGCACCTTCCTCATGACCTTTACCTTCAGGTCTTCTAAGGTGAGATACAACTATCATAGCTAATCCTGTTTCTTGTACAAGAGTTCTAAGCCTAGTCATAATTTCATCTAATGCTCTTCGTTCATCTCCGTGTTGTTGGTCTGATACAATGATACTAACATGGTCAATGATAACATACTTACAATCTAAACCTTTAGCTAAGTATCTAACTCTTGAAACAATATTATCAATTGAGTTAGAACCAAAATGGTCAAACATAAATACTCTACCAGTACCTACTGTTGCATCAAAATAGTTTTTAAGTTCTTCTTTACTTACATGAACATCAGGTAAATGTAATCTTTGATTTGCTTCTACACTCATTAAACCTTTAGAAGTAATGACTGGTGTTTCTTCTAACATAAGCAAACCAATATTATCTTCTGTAGTTTTAATCATATGATGTACAACTTCTCTCATCACTTGTGTTTTACCTAACCCTGAACCTGCTGTAAAGGTAACTAATTCAGATGGTCTGATACCATAAGTAATTTTATTCATACCCTCAAAAGGATATTGAACAAAAGCTTTAGTGATTGGTTTAGCAATCTCATCAAACAAAACATTAGCATTAATGATACCATCGGGTGCATATAACTTAGCATCCCAAAAAGCTTTAGTATAAATCTGAATACTATTTTTACTTAAGCAATCAGAAGCATCTTTTAATCCTTCAGGTAAATACATTATCTTACATTTTCCTGGACTAAATAGTTCAGCTACTTTTAATGCACCCTCTTGACCATGCTTGTCATTATCAAAATTTATAATGATGTTATCAAATTGTTCTAAGTAATCTAAACTTCCTTTGATATCTTTAACTGCCGAAGTAATACCATTCTTAATACTAACAACTGGTGTTTCATATTTAACAGTCTTAAACATTTGATAAGCTGATAAACAATCTAACTCACCCTCTGTTATAATTATATATTTATTTTTTTGAAATAGATGTTCACCGAATAAGCCTGACATTTTAGTATTACCTTGAATACTAAATTCTTTTAGCTTAGTGAACCTTGTTTTAGTTGCAATCTTTGCACCTTGTTTATCATGATAAGGATAGTAATGGTGTGTGATAGCACCCATTGTATCTATCTTAACTGTAACTCCGTACCTCTTACAACTTTCTTCCTTAATATTTCTATCTACAATTTCTGCGTAGTTAGATTCAGCTAATAAGGTTTTTGATTGGTACTCGTTAGTACCATTCGTTGTACCCTCTGTGATTTCCATATCATATTCCTTTATATATTGTTGACATGAAAAACAATAAGCTGAGTTATCTTTGTTTACAGATACTGCGTCACTACTTGAACATAGTGGACATGGTAAATGAAACTTTACAAATCCATTATTATTTTCTTCCATTGTCGCCCTTCGTTATTAATTATGTATAAAAAAAGGAGAGCCAGTTATGAAGCCGACTCCCCTTGGAGATAAGTATAATGAAACTGCCATTATAACTTATGGCTATATGCAGTTACTAAAAGTCTTCTTTAATATTGCTATCCGCATTTCCTTCTGCTGATTCAATAATATCAAAGTCTTCTTTTGGTGTGTACTCTACTAGGTTTTTAACTTGAACTGCTTGTAAGTCTAAACCTTTACCAGTCTTACCTTTGTAATTCCAGTCATAAGATTTATACATCACAACTACTTTGCTTCCATTACCTACTATTTTATCTAATGGTTTTTTTGCTCCATCCACTATCATAGGTGGTTGGTTTTTATCCCCATTATTTTTGGAAACTTTTCTTTTAAACTTGATAATGTTTTTAATTGTTTCACCATCAATAGTTGTTTCACCTAAAGTAAAACCTTCTTTAGCAAACTGTGCTGCTGTGTCATCATCCAATGCTAAATCTATTCTCCACATTGGTTCAAACTTTTCATTGGGTCTTGACAAAGATGCCCAGTATGCTGTTCCTTCTACTTGTGCCATATTATTATACCTCTATATTTATTAGTTTTTATTATTAAAATGGTAGTAAGCCCCATACTTTTTGTGCGTAAATAAAAGTATAAGTTCCAACTACTTTTGCTTTATATATTAACCAAGACATATGTGTCCTTTATTGTTATTGTTAATTGTTATTATGTTGTTAACATAATTTATTGTTACTGTCAACACTTATCCCTTTTTTATTTTAACACTTTGATTATCAAGCTTGGCTTCTAGTTCAGCTATCTTTTTACCCATAGCTTTTACATCATCCGTAGCTTGTTCTAGTTGTGTTAGAATCTGTTTAATCTTAATATCTTTAGTGGAAGACAGTTCAATAGCATCATTTTTTTCTTTAGTCATGTCTGCTATAGTTAGCTTCAATTCCCTTAGTAAATCTTTTTGACTCATGTTTTATAATTTATAACATCCCTCGTTAAATAATTCTTTAATTGGAATAACTACACATTTACTTGCATTGTAATCTCCTACATTTTTTGTGTGTGTCTTTTTATATTTCTTTACTATTTTTTTTAGTCTGCTTACTCTAAAGATTAACATACAATGTTCTTGTTTATCTAACTCTAGAATATGAAACCACCATTTAGCTTCTGTCTTATCTATACCTGAAGGTTTTTTTCTGTACTCATATTCAATAGCTATGTTGCCTGTCTTCCTCCACCAACTTCTCTCTGTTTTTATTTCTACCTGTTCCTTACCAAGTAACTCTGCAACTCTCTTCTCTCTTATCTTACCATACTTTAAGTCTAAATCAAACTTATAGTTTTTATTTAACTTCATATCTTTTGTCATTATTGTTCCTCTGTAAAAGTACACAGATATTCTAATAGAAATTTATGTAAGTTCTTTTTATCAAATTTCTTATTAGTATTACCTTCTACAATCTTATGATATATATTAATAATAAAGTAAGGTTGTAGGTTTGCATAATCGCATACCTCATTAAAATCTGAATTGTTTTTATTGAACCAAGCTTTTGCATCATCAACAATCTTTACTCTTGATGAACCCCATGCATGAATATCCATACCTAAAGCATCTAAGATGTTGCGTACTATAACTGACCTCCATAAAATCAATTCACTTGTTATTAGAAACTGCCTAGGTTTATAAGCACTATCATCTTTAGTGTTAACTTCTTCTGACATTTCTAATCCTTTTTTATTTCACTTGTTGAAATACTTTTATTTTTTTTACTGTTTGATTTCTTTACTTGTTCTTTATATTTCTTTTCGTTTATCTCTTCAACTGTACTGCGTATGAACTTAACATTTCTTTCAGCAATGATAGCATTAGAAGTAAACTGTACTTTCTTTTGAAGCTTACTCTCATCTGTTACATTATCAAAACAATCTTGAATCTCCATGTCTACATTCACATATGTTTTCTTTAAATAAAATCTACTCATATTTCCTTTACTAATTAATTTTGCAACTGGCTTTGTTTATAAATGCTTTGATACTGTCCTCTCGGCTAGTACATTCCCAGGAATAATTTAATACTGTTTTCCTGCTTTTTTAAGTAACCAGTTTATTAACTTGTCATTACTCCTTATCCTTGTTTAACAAAATACCTGCCTTTAATAACAAATGGTTTTGTTTTGTATTTAGTATCTATTTCTAGTACTCTTAGAGATAAATATTTATTAAGTAACCTATGTATAATTCCTGCATTAATATTTGGAAACTTATCCCTTAAGATTTTAATTAAGTTTCTTTTTTTGTACTGGTTTTTTTCTACTAGATTAAATAAAGTATTTGATATCTCAAATTTATTAAAGTCTTTTTTGTCTTGATGTTTTTCATATTTATGAATGTCTATTTTGTATTTGTTTAATAATTTATTAAAATGTTTTACACCCTCCCAAGTGCAACAGACAAAAGGAAAACTAAGATTACCTAATAGCATTTTTAAATTTGTAGCTTCATTACTATCATATTTATCTAATCTTGTAAACACTTCGTCTTCATTAGGAACATCTTTATATTTTTTATTTCTATCAAACATTATAACTCCTTTATTATTTCTATTGCTCTCCAATGCTTTTCTTTTTTCCTTATGTAACCCTTCCATTCTATGTATCCTAACATATTAAATATAGAACTTTTAGATTTGTGGTTCATAAAAATCTTCATCTCTTCAAAGCTAGGCATCATTTGATGTTCTTTGTAATAAGATTTTAGAAATTTATATAGTTGTGTTTGTCTTTTTGTTAACATAATTTATTATATCATATTATTGTGGCTAGATTGTGACAGAAATAAGTCAATAAAATCAATAGCTTACTACTCGTTGTTAGTTATTCCCTTTGTTCTTAGTAGTCTTTCATAGGCAATATCAGCTTTAAGATATTCAATCTCTGCTTTCTGTTCTTCAATGATTCTTTCTAAATCATTCTTACCTCGGTCATCTTCTTTAAATAGATTCAACTGGTTCGTCATAATTATAATCCTTTGATTGTTCAAATAAAAAATATTCTAAATTAGAATTGTCTTTACTATCTCTCATTAATTCAACATACTTATCTGCACTAGATAGTTTATCAAATTGTTTATCAACATAAAAACTGCCATGACTTTTGTACTTAGCCATAACAATATATTTATTTACTTGTTGTTTTTTTTCTTTTGTAAAAAACATTTACTCTCCTTTGTTATGCAGGTTGTTGTCCAGTTTCTAAAAATATTTTCCAATCACTTCTAAATGAGAAGTTACATAAATCAAACTGAAACATTGCGTCTTCTAAATCATATGCATTTATAAATAGATGTATATTATTTTTTATATTATGAAACATATAAACACTGTTAGTTCTCTCTTCATCATGTCCACATTCTGTATCATTTTTTCTTTTTACTTTTTTATTTTTCATAGCTATCATACCACTCTTTCATTACTTTTTGTTTTATTAAAGATTTAATTTTTTTATTAGATGATTTATCTGAACAGTCAACTATTACATGAGTATCAAACCAATCTTCTTTTGTTTTCTTTTTCTTTTTCATACTTGCTCCTGTTAATGTATTATTTTATTTTTACAAACTCCGATGTTAATTAAAGTCATGGCTTGTTCTTCAAAGTAAGAACCTAAACGATAACACATCCCTGTATCTATTAAATACTGCCATGCTTCTACCTCTTCGTTTATATTTGTTAGTGGTATATGTCCGTCACATCTACCAACTGCTTGATGCAAATCTAATACAAACTTTTTATCTAACTTTAATTTCTTATAAAGTTTATAGTAATTGTATTCATTTTTATTTGCAAAAACTTTCTTACCATACAATGGTGTTTTAATTCTTATCTTTTTATTCTTCGTACTTCGCATTTTCATTTTCCACATATACTCCTGCTAGTTTTAAAGTATCAAACTGGCTAGGCTTAACCTCATCAACACTATATATTTCTACTAATCTCATACCATCATCAGTCCAATAGGCTGAACCATCAGAAGATTCCTCAGTAATATTATTTAAAAAGAAAGCTGATAATATTCTATGGTCTGCATCATCCTGTTGCCAGTAGTTCATATCTCTTAAATTTTTACTTGAATAGATATGTCTATGAATATATTCATGCTCACCATTCTGTTCATGAAAACTGTACATCCAATAGTCCATTACTTAACCTCCTTAATTTCTACATCATCGGTACTCATATCATCTTTCATTACTTCCCACTCATCATTTAGATACTCATCATCTTCATATCTTTGCTGTGCTTCATCTTCATTCTCAGCCATGACAAAGTTTCTTTCAATAATAAAACCAGTCTTCATAATACTTACCTCATACTTTTTCATATGTCCTCCTATATTTTAGTTCCGAATACTGTTGTTTCTTTTTCAGGTTCGTTGCTTGAGTATACTAATTTAATTCCTTTAACAGCAGGAAAGTTCTTATCGTATTCTTCTAACCATTCTTGTTCAGTATCATATACTAAGTGTTCGTACCATTCCTGTCTGTAACCCTCTTCTTCTAGTCCCCACCTACAAAATAGTTCTACCTTAGTTAGTTTAGCAACTTGACTAATGTCTGAGTAATCCCAATCAGGGTTTAAATAATATTCATTAATATGTCCTGCACTCCACCCGTCACTTCTCAATTCTTCTTGTCTAAATTTATCAGCCACCCATTCAGCATAGACTTTTAAATTTTCTAATGTATATTCTCTTGTCGGTGTTCTCATCTGTACTCCTCATACTCTGTTAATATTTCGTTGTATAAATCTTCAATAAGTTTTTCATCCATAAGATATGGATTACTATTATCATTGAATAGATATTTATTTTTTAAGATTTCTTTAACCTCTTGTAAGTCTATTGGCTCAATTAGAAGTTCTTCTATATGTTCCTTAACATCTTGTAGTGCTTTGTTTACTTGTCCCATTTTTTTAATTCCTCCTTAGTATAATTAAGTGAAGCCCTTAATCCCTCAACAGACCAATGGTTTTCTTTTATTAATTGTAGTATTGTTTTCTTTTCCTTACTTGCTTGGTGCTTTTCGTATGATATTTGTCCTTTTGATTTAATCATATTAACCCTCCATTTTCAAAATCAAATTGTAGTTTTTCTAACAAGTCATTAACTAAGTACATATCATCTGACATAATGTTATGGTCATCGTATACTGCATGAAGATAGTCATCACTTAACTCATCTTGATAAAAGTCATAGATTAGTTCAACCATTACATCAAAGTCTTTATTACCCCTGATAATATCAATAAGGATTTCAATTTCATCCTTACTAAATGTATCAGTGATTTCTTTTTTTGTTTTCATAGTACCTCCTTACTATACAAATGTGGCAAAAACAAGATACCACATATGATATTTTTGCATACCTGCTATGTAATAATAACATGGTAGTTTTTAAAATGTTCTCTTTTAGATAACAGAAAAATTTGCTAAAGATTATATAGGGATGCTTAAGAATATTAATAATACTATACATTACAATATTTAACAATCTCTATAACTAGTTCCAATAGTCTTTAATGTTTTTACTGTTATACTCAACAACTTTATATTTTATTTTCTTGCCTAAACTTTTGAGAGCAAATTCTTCTCCGTCTTTATCAGTCGTGAAGATTTGATTAGTATACATTCTATACTCATCCTCATTCTTAGGTTTAAAAATTATAAAGTAATTATACATATGTTCTCCTTTTGTTCTAGTTATTTATTAATACAAGATTAAATATAACTAATACTACTATCAGTTCAATCATGATTGCGTACTCCTTGTCTGTTAGGGTTTATAATACTTGCTCTTACATCTACATAGTTATCCTCAGAATTATATTGTCTGTTGGCTACCATGTTATCATAAATTAAATCTAACTTCTCATAGATTTTATTTATCTCTGTTAAGGTAACACTACTTTTACCTTTAATTAGTTTAAGTTTTAGTTTATGTACTAACTCTAAAACCTTTAATACTTTTAGTTCAGTTTTTACTATTGGCATTTCTTTCTTCCTCTATTTCACTTAGGTACTCATCAACATAACCTGCTGTTGTATCGTCACAATCGTTCAGCTTATCTATTCTTCCGTCACTCCAAACAGCTTCTATAGTCCATGCTACTATTCTTAAGTCACCTTTTTTATCTGTACTCATACATCCTCCTTTAGTTTATTTGTAAGTTAAGCACTATCAATAATATGACTATCCATATTAAAGGTACACTATACTTTGGATTTATTTTCATACCCTTTGACCTCCTGTATTACATTGTCTATTATTTCTACTCTTTCTTTATGGTTTAGTTTAGTCAACTCAAAGTCAAATGGTTGTACATCTATTTCAAAATCATCATCAAAATCTTGAATAAAAAGTTCTGCTTCACTAGGTAAATCGTAACAGTACCAGTCCATAGTTTTATCAGAGTTTAATTTAATAAATTTTACACAGTCAGAATTTACTTGAACATCAATTAGTCCTTTTCTTTTTAAAGATAAAGCAATAGGACAAGCACAGAATGAACCTTGAACACCATAGTTTATATCTCCGTCAGTTATAGATATTTTCATTTCTTATTTACCTCCAATATTTTTTTAACTTTATCCACCTGTTCAACAGCCTCAAAGTATTTATCTCTAGCTTCTTGTAAGTGGTCTTTATTCTTTAAGTATATTCTTATCAAATGTACTAAGTCAATCTCACCATACTCAATGTTTTCTTTTTTAGAATGAGAATAATATTCCTCTTCTAAAAATTCTATGATGTCACTTGGTGTTGCTCTATCACTCATAACAGATATAACTTTCAGAATATTTCTTAAATTATATTTAGTCTTTTTTGTTTTCATACTTCCTCCGTTTTAATTGTACCATTTTTATATATGATATCTTCTACTTCTTCCATAAGAATATCTTCATCGTTCCATTGTGGTACTGTACCATAAGGAATATTCTTATAGAAATCTACTGGTCTTTTATTTTCCTCGTTCATTTTTAACTCCATTGTTATCTTTTTTTAATCCGTTAAAAAATTCCTTACAACTATCTTTATATTCTTTAGATAAATATTTGTTATCATATAAAAAATAATTTAACAAGTTTTCTTTTTTACTTCTTACTTTTTTCATTAGCCCTCCGATAAAGTTAAGAATGTTAATGCTCCACCTGACGCAATTAAAATTCCTAAGGTTGCGTCACCATGGATAGCAAGTAGCACACCTAAAAAAGTTACTGTAAAGCTTAACAATATTACAGCTAAAATTTTCATACTCATTTAACCCTCGCTATTTTATTATCTTTAATCGTAACATTAGCAAACCAATTTCTTCTAGTATTACATCCTGTAATTATACCATTTGATTTGTACTCTTCTTTAAACATTGAAGTTTCTACATAATCTAATTCGTTTCCTATGTTAGCCTTCAATTCTTTTTTCGTTTCATAACATAACTGTAACATATAACCTCCGTTGTTAGTGTATTAAATATCTAAAACAAACCCGCTATAATCTGTCTTAGCTTTGCCCTTAGCCTTTAGACCTACGATTGAATTTCTTAGGTCTAAAAATCTTAAGTCATGCTCATCACCACTGACTACTTGATAACCTTTATAAGTCTTAGGTAATTCTTTTCTAAACACCATGGCGACATTGCCACCCTTGCTTAAAATGTCCATGCTGTCTGTATAGTTATCTTCATTTAAACTAAAGGTCAAGTGATAGTTGCTAGGGTACTCACCATTAACAAACTTCAAAGCCCTCTTTTTAATTTTGGTATAGTCATAAAATTGTACATTAGGAAACTGTTCAAAAATTTTATGCACCTCCCATGATATATCACTGGTTGTGTTCAACCTGCATACTGGAATTAAATCTTTTTTCTTACAATTAATCTCATGGTTTTTAATTTCTTTAAACAGCTTAGTTAAAAACTTTACCCTATCTCTAAAATAAAATCTAGTTCTATCTATTCTGCCTTTACTTTTTTGCTTCATGAATACTGGGTTACCTGCTGTATGCAAACAAGCTTTAGTGCAACCCTTGCTCCGTTGAGAGCATACTTCAAAGCCACTTAGTTTTGCAGGTGCTAAGTTCAATCTTAGTATCCAGTATTTTTTAAACTCTTCTAGCTTCAAGTTCTTATCAGTCTTAGGATTGCCTTCTGTAAAGGTCAATCTTTTAGGCTCATCATATTTAAAGATATTCATTATATAGCCTCCTGTTTTAATTCAAATTCAAAATGTCCAGTTGATTTCAAATAGTTGATATCGTCTTTAGTTAAGGATTTTTGATTATAAATATTGCTCAACCATTTGTCCTTTTCATTTTCTATGTAGAATAAATCTCTTCCATAGTTTTGTTGTTTGGTTACTAGTATTTTTATTTTCATGCTACCTCTTTTTCATTAAACTTTTCTACGATAGGGTGTCCACTCATATCAAATTTACCAGTATGAAACTCTTCAAATAATTTTAAAGAATACTTTTTAATTTGATTTCTTACAGCCTTAGTAGTTCTTTTATCATACTCATTGTTTATCGTTTCTAATTCAGTAGTAGTATAATTACTATCCACTTCCATAGCTAAGTTTAAAGCATTTAAAATTATCTCCTTTGCAATTTCATTAGGTTGATAACCTTCATATACTTTTACTTTATTTAAGTTGCTCATTTTTATATACCTTTGTTTGTATCTATTAATACTGATTTTAAAATCGATACATTTAAATTTTAAAATCTTTTAACCAATAACAGTTTACAAAATAATTAGTAATGTTTATTTTGCATACCTGTTATGTTCAAATTGCATACCTTATATATTTGCCTTGCATATAATTGTGTCAAGATTATGTCAATTTAAATTTTTTTTGTTCTTATTTTGTTCTCTTCAACCTATACTTGTACTGCCTCCAGTTCTTTCATTAATTTTGAGTACTGTCTATCCCACTCATTTAAAAGGGGTGTCATTGTCCAATCACAAATAGAGTCTTCATCACCATTATATGGTATAAGAAAAGCCCAACCCACTTGTTTATTTTCTTTATCATACATACTTATTTCTGCTTCATCTAGATTTTCAATGCTGTCTTTAATAGCTTTGTAGTCTTTAGATTTTAGCACGTCTTCCTCTCCGTCATACCATACTGAAATTGAGCAACCTTTATCAAGTGCATAAAGCACTAAGTTTAAGTATGCTTTTTTATAGTCCACCGCTTTTTTTATATCTTCTGCTTTCATTACTACCTCCAGTTGTTATTGTTTAATGTTTTCAAAATTAATTTTAATATAATTTTGTACTATCTTTTTAAAGTTTTCTAATGAAATATCTTTAAAAATACTATCCTGATTTTCACATTGTTTTTTTAAAGCAATGTAGTCTTTATCAGTTTTTGGTGCTTTGTTTACTTTCATTTCAACCTCCAGTTGTTTATTGTTTATTTATAAAGTACAGCTTCAATGCCTTTAATATAAGCATTTAACCAATTATAAATTTCTTTTTTAGAACCTCGATAGCTAACATCACTACAACCTCCCATTGTATTTACTATCTGCTCCAGTCTGTAACTACCATTATATTGACTTATATAATAATGACCTTTATTTGAAATATATTTATCTTTTATTTTATAGGGTAAATACATTTGAGTTCTATTTTTAGTAAGTTTGTTTAAATAATTTACTCGTAGTTCTAAGTCTACTATTTTAGTTACTTTCATTTCAACCTCCAGTTGTTTATTAGTATTCTACTAACTCATCAAGTTTTTCTTCTAAGTCCACCTTTAAATGGTACACTCTTTCGGAAAGTTCTTCTTTGTCGTCCTCATCTAATAGTTCAAAGAATTTTTTACCCCTGTAAGAATAGAATTTATCTAGGTAACCTATTAGCATTTTTAAATCTTGCTTTGTTCCTTGGTCTAACTTATCACTCATTACTACCTCCAGTTGTTTGTTTAATTATAATATTTATTAACATTATTATTGATACAAAATTCTCTAAAATCTTTGTATCTTAATCTATATGCCTTATCGCCTCCCGTCAACTCTTCAATTCTGTTAAGGTGTTTGGCTGTCGTAACTGACCAAACATTTTCGCTAACATAAATTTCAGTCGGTGTTTTTACCGCTACAGTTGTATTATAACTATAGTAAATTGTTTTGTCGCCTGTATGCTCAAAGTATAAGCTTTTACTGTCTATTTGTGTTTTCATTTTTTATCCTTTGTTATTGTTAGTTTTTTACTACACCTAAAAAAAGAACCTTGCAATCACATGAGATTTTACAGTCAATTTCTTTTTTTAAATTTTTAGCAACTTTTGAAAATCTAGCCAGATAATTTTTAGCCGTTTTCACATTTTTAAATTTTCTAATTTTCATATTTATTTGTTTCATTTTTACTTCTTTCAGTTTGAGTTATTTGAAAGCTTAATTGTGATTAAATTAAGTCTTCAAGTTGTTTATTATACGGAGGTTGAATTAACAACCTAAGGTAGAATTATCCTTTTAAGTGGAGAGTTCTACATCTTTTAGATTTTCCACCATGTAAAGCCATTCCCAATTCGGAATATAAACTGGTTTTACTAGGTCGAAAATTATTATCAAAGCAATGAGGATGTAATCTCAAATCCTTTTTGTATCTTTTAAAAGACCTGAAATTTACAAAGCCAAAGCTTTTATAATTGTTTTTATTAATGCTTTTCATAATTAAAGCTTATAAACTAACCATAGAAAATGTATATTGTTTGTTTTGCATACCAGCCCTGCAAGAATTGCATAGCTTAAAACAAATCAAAACAAGCTAAAAAGACCTGCAATAATAATAAGGCATGAATAAGGCATATGAAGATTTATTTTTAGGATGTGAATAACTTTAAAAGCTAAGAAGCATAGACCGCCCCAGTTATAAAAATTAAAGGTATTTATTTGAGATATTGGAATATAATAAAAGCTTATAAGATTGATTGATTGAAGCCTGTATTTACTGGAATAGTTGGAGATTGTTAGAAGTATTAAAAGATATCTTATAAGCTTAAGTAATCTAAGGTGATATCTGTAAACTAGTGTTAATGATTATCAATCTCATATAAATAAAGACTCTCGCTTAGGTTGTATATTGCTAGTTGATAATGATTCTCATTCGCAAGGGGGTGGGGTAAGTGCCATGGGGGGTGTGGGGGGTATGTATATACTGCTTATACATTTTGAGAAGCTTTGGAGTGTAAACTAGATAAGGGTCGCCCTGTTGTAAAGACTATTAATAGATAAGGGGGTTGTAAAAGGGGGGTTGCTATATTGCTGGACTGACCCAGAGAGGAACTTATTTAATCTATACTATATGCTTCACCCCTGGAGAGCAACTATAGTTATTATACACCCACTATTAACATTTGTCTACACTAAAATAAAAAATATTTATGTTGTCAACTAGATTTAAATATGCTATAATATAAACATATGAATAATAATTATTTACCAGGTACTCCTACTAAAAGGAAACTAACAGAACAACAGCAATCCTTTATAGATGCTCTATCAGGAACTGCAAGAGGTAACATTAAACAAGCCTTAGATATAGCAGGTTATGCTCCCACCTCGGCATCAGCAGTTGTGGACTCTCTGAAAGAGGAGATTATAGATGTTGCTAATAAGATACTAGCTAAGTCTGCACCTAGAGCAGCAGAGAAGTTAGTAGAGATTCTAGAGAGTGACGACCCTATCCCACAAGTAGCAGCTAAGTTACAAGCAGCACAAACTTTATTAGATAGAGTTGGTATTGCTAAGAGAGAAAAGCTAGATGTAACCCATACTGCAGCAGGAGGAATTTTTTTGTTGCCTGAGAAGAGAGATGTAATAGATGTTAATGCAGAAGAAATACAAACTGATGACGAATAAAAGAACAAGCTCAACTATACCTTACGGATATAAGTTAACAGAAGATAAAACATTAGAACCAGTACAAAAAGAAATTGATGCATTGAAGGATGCAAAGGAGGGTGTTAAAGCAGGGGCATTCTCACTAAGAGGTGCAGTAGAAATACTAGAACATCAAACAGGAAGAAAGCTATCAGCTATGGGATTAAAAAAAATCATTGATAAAGATACTAATAGACCTTCACCAGCTAAACCTAATGGTCTACTAAGTAAAACAAATGCCTAGACAATATAACTTTGGAGCAGAACACAAAGCTAAGTTAGCTACTAGGAAAGCTGTACGAGAAAAAGAAAGAGAAATTGAAAAGCTTAGAAAGAAACTAGAGAATAAATCCTATAAGTTAGCTAAGAAAAAAGAAGTGATAGGCAAGATACAACAAGTAGAACAACAAAACCCTAAAGATAAAAAAGGTACAGTAGTAGATACTAAAGAATACGATAGCTTACCTAGCAATATAAAAGAATTAATAGAAGAAGATGAAGCTAAGATAGTCTTCAAACCTAATACAGGTCCTCAAACGGATTTCTTAGCAGCAGGTGAACAGGATGTTTTATATGGTGGTTCAGCAGGAGGTGGTAAATCTTATGCCATGCTAGTTGACCCATTAAGATATATGCACATAAAAGAACACAGAGCATTACTACTTAGAAAGTCAATGCCAGAATTAAGAGAATTAATAGATAAATCTAGAGAACTATATCCTAAAGCTTTTACTGGAGCAAAGTTTAGAGAAGTAGAAAAGACCTGGAGGTTTCCAAGTGGAGCTTCCTTAGAATTTGGTTATCTAGATAGAGATGCTGATGTTTATAGATATCAAGGACAATCCTACACATGGATTGGAATAGATGAATTAACACAGTATCCTACAGAGTTTCCACTCCAGTATTTGCAATCACGATTGAGAACAACTAATAATCAAATACAATGCTACATTCGGTGTACAGCAAACCCTGGAGGGGTTGGAGGACATTGGGTTAAGAAGAGATATCTAGACCCCAGTCCTCCTAACGAATCATTCGTAGGACAAGATAAAATAACAAGAAAATTTATACCAGCAAGATTAGAAGACAATCCTTATCTATCTGAAGATGGTAAGTATGAGCAGATGCTTATGTCATTACCTGCAGTACAAAGAAAACAACTACTAGAAGGAAACTGGGATGTTGCTGAAGGTGCAGCTTTTGTAGAGTTTGATTATGACAACCATGTAATAGAACCATTTACTTTACCCAAACATTGGGAACGAGTAAAAGGAATTGACTATGGTTATGCAGCAGAATCAGCTTGTGTATGGGCAGCATTAGACCCTAGTGATGAAACATTAATTATCTATAGAGAACTATACCAAAAAGGATTAACAGGAGAAGCTTTAGCTTTAAGAATATTTGAATTTGAAAAAGAGGACAGGTTGTCTGTAAGTGGGGTGTTAGACGGAGCAGCATGGGCTAGAACAGGCTCAACTGGACCTACTGTAGGGGAAGTACTCTCCAGAGCAGGACATAAGCTTAGAAGGGCAGATAAGAACAGAATTCAAGGTAAGATACAAATTCATGAACGATTAAAGATAGCAGATAACGGAAGACCTAAAATGCAGATATTTAATACTTGCCCAAACCTTATTAGAGAATTACAATCTATTCCTTTAGACCCTAGTAGACCTGAAGATGTAGATACAAAAGCATCCGACCATGCTTATGATGCATTAAGATACTTAGTAATGTCAAGACCTAAATCACGAACAGCTTGGGAGGATATGAATGAGATAAAAAAATTCGTACCTTCTGACCCAACCTTTGGATATTAATATGAAAGATAAAATAAAAGAAAGTTTGATTGCCCATGCAGAAGGACATATAAAAAAACATTCTGCAAATGTTGAAATATATTTAAACAATTCTATAGGTATTGGAGAACACTCTGATATTCTAGAAACAATTGAAAAAGAGTTAGAGATTATCGCTAAGTATGATGACCAGCTTCATATATTGAGGAAGTATCTGTAATGCCTTTATATACTTTTAAAAACTTAGAAACAAATGAAGAATATGATGAAGTAATGTCATATGAAGATTTACTTGAATATGTTAAACGAGATGATATACAGCAAGTATTTAAAATTAAAATAACTAGGTACTCAGATGCTGGTGGAATGAAAGACCAGTTCACTGATTGGTGTAAAGATACTAAACTTAAGAGAGATGATAAAGGGGACTTTAAACCATATGGTAAAGCAACAAAAGGTTTTAAAGAGGGTAAAAATGGTTAATAGAAAGATTAAGTTAAATAAAAAATCAAAGACAGATATTGATAAGTATCCTCTAGTAGAAATACGATGGTACGATATTTGCTCAGATTCTAGTTGGATAACTATTGATGATTTAATGAAAATGAAACTACCTGAATGTAATACTAAAGGACATTTATTATCTCAGGTAAAAGGAATTACTAGAATTTTTGGTGATTATGCTGTAGATGCTAATGGAGCTATAGATGACTTAGGAAATGTTACTATTATACCTACTAGTGTTATCATAGAAATTAAGAAAATAAGTTGACAAAGTAACTAAAAAAGTGTATTATTAGAAGTAATCACTTATTAACTAAAGGTTTTATTTATGGCTGAATATGGCTCAACAGAATTAAATACATCTATACCTAATGAAGATGTTGAAACAGAAGAAAATATGGAGCAATCGGCTTTGGTCGGTATTGTTCAATCTAAGTTTCAAGAGTGTGAAACGACTAGAAGAGATGATGAAGAAAGATGGTTACAATCTTATCATAACTATAGAGGTCGTTATTACAAAGATGTTAAGTTTAGAGAAAATGAAAAGTCAAGAGTATTTGTTAAAGTAACTAAAACAAAAGTACTTGCAGCTTACGGACAACTAATTGATGTACTATTCGGTACAAATAAATTTCCATTATCAATTCAAGAAACAAGAGTCCCTGAAGGAATTGCAGAGTACGCACATCTTAATCCTTTAAAAGAACAACAAGGTGATGAGAATTTAAATCCTATTCCTGGAATTGAAGGCAACCAAGATTATGTTCCTGGTGAACAGATGGGAATGGCAGAACAACCACAAGGTGGTTTAGGTTTTCCTGGTGATGGTATGGACTTACCAAAAGGTGCAACCTTTAATACAATAAACGAATTAATGTTAGGTTCTCTTCAAGAAGAATATGAAGAAGCAGACTTAACAGAAGGACCAGCTCCTTCACCTGAGATGCCTCAGATTAAACCTGCACAGATTGCAGCTAGAAGATTAGAAAAATTAATTCATGACCAACTAGACGAATCAGATGGAAGTATTGCTTTACGAAATGCAATCTTTGAATCTTGTCTATTAGGTACAGGAATTGTTAAAGGACCTTTTACTTATAATAAAACTTTACACAAATATGTAGACACAGGTAATGGTAGAGATTATGCACCTGAAACTGTTAAAGTTCCTAAAGTAGAATTTGTTAGTATCTGGGATTTTTATCCAGACCCTAATGCAAGAAGTATGGATGAAGCAGAATACATCATTCAAAGACACAGATTAAATAGACATCAATTTTTAGATTTAGCTAATAGACCTTTCTTTAAAAAAGAAGCTATCATGGAATGTTTAAAGATGGGTGCGAACTATACAAAGAAAGAATGGGAAACTGATATTGATTTAGAAAAAAGTCACTACGCAGATATTACTCATAATAGATTTGAAGTATTAGAATACTGGGGAACTATAACTGCAATGGCAGCAAGAGAAGAAGGTCTTGATGTGGATGAAGATATGGATGATTCAGAAGAAGTCCAAGTAAATGTTTGGATGCATAGAGGTAAAATAATACGAGTAGTTGAAAATCCTTTTAAACCTTTTAGAACTCCTTATCAAGCATTTGTATATGAAAAAAATCCTTATACATTTTTTGGTATTGGTGTTCCAGAAAACATGGATGATGCACAACAGATTATGAATGGTCATGCAAGAATGGCAATTGATAACTTAGCATTAGCTGGTAACTTAGTATTTGATGTTGATGAATCAGCTTTATCATCTAATCAAAACATGGAAGTATATCCAGGTAAAATATTTAAAAGACAGTCTGGTGTTCCAGGACAATCTATTTATGGAATTAAGTTTCCAAATACTGCAAATGAAAATATGCAGATGTTTGATAAGTTCAGACAACTAGCTGATGAGTCTACTGGCTTACCTTCTTACTCACATGGTCAAACAGGTGTAACAGGTATGACAAGAACAGCATCAGGTATGTCTATGTTAATGGGAGCAGCTTCATTAAATATTAAAACAGTAATTAAAAATATTGACGACCAGTTAATTAAACCTTTAGGAGAAGCAATGTTTCAATGGAATATGCAATTCTATGAAGGTGACTTACCTATTCAAGGTGATTTAGAAATTAAGGCAACAGGTTCATCTAGTTTGATGAAGAAGGAAGTTCGTTCTCAAAGACTAACTATGTTCTTACAAACTGTACAGAATCCATCAATTGCTCCATTTGTTAGAATGTCAGAGGTGATTAAAGAGTTAGCATACTCTCTAGATTTAGACCCTGCAGAAGTAATGAATACTAAAGATGAAGCAGAAATTTATGCTAAAATAATAGGAATGCAAAATGTTAAACAAGGAAATGGCACTCAAGCTGATGCAAATGGTCAACTCGGAGCAATGGCAAGTAATGCACCAGTACCTGGACAAGCTCCAGGAAATGACAGCCCAGGAAATGGCGAAGGCTCAATCGGACCAGGTAATACACCAATGCCAGGGGAGATGGAATTTACTGGACAAGTTGAAGAACCTTCCAACCCAGGTTAAAGATTTTAATAGTCAATAGTTGACGAATAACAATTCCGTTGCTATAATAGAACAACTAACAGGAGATAAGTAATTATGAAAAGAATAAAAGCAATCAAAATGGCTACAGGTGGACTTATGTCACAACCTCCATACATTGCTAAACAAGATAAATCATTAATTGAAGCATATGATGTTAATACTCCTGTATCTGCTAGAAAAGGTTTACCTTCAAGAGCAATGTCTGCTTCTAGAACTAGAATGAAAAATGGTGGACAAGTCTTTGATAATGCTGGAGGTGTAACAACTGAAGATATGAATGTAGGAAAAGAATTTGCACCTGAAAGTAAAAGTGCTAGAGGAGTTATAAAAAAGAGTAAGGGTGGCTTACTAAGTAAAAGATTAAAATTTGAAACAGGTGATTCTGTTAAAGATAAAATTGAAGCTAAAAAATTTGAAAAGCTTGAAGCTATGAAAGATAGTGGTTTAGATTTAACACCTAAACAAGAACAAGAATTAGAATCCTATAAAGCTAAAGATAGAAAAGTAGAAATGGCTTTAGGTGGAGAAGTGGTTGAAAAATATTCTAATCAAAGACCAGACTACCAAGCTTATGCAGAAGGTGGTGAAGTAGAAGATGATATGGATATGGAAGATGAAGTAGCTATGGATGATGATATGGCTATGGAAGATAACATGGATATGGAAGATGACACTAGTTTATTAGAACCTATTGGTATGGAAGATGAAATGCCTATGGAAGATGATATGGAAGAAGAAGATTATGGTGACATGGATGCCATTATAGATACTTCAGCCTTATCAGAAGAAGAAGAAAAAGTTCTAGATGAATCTATTGATATGCATCCAGAATTAGAAGCTATTATTCCTAAATTAGTAGCAACAGAATTTACAGAAGATGGAGAAGTAGATGGTCCTGGTACAGGAACTTCAGACTCTATCCCAGCACTTTTATCAGATGGTGAGTTTGTATTTACAGCAAAGGCAGTTAAGAACCTTGGTGTAGACAAATTAAGAAAGATGATGAAACAAGCAGAAGAATCTTATGATGCTGGAAACTCTTCTCAAGAAGAAGAAGTATAAAAGAATTTGTAGAGAAAGGTAACTCTACGGATAGACAAGCTACCTTGTAATAAATTATTTATTATAAGCCCTTGTAGTTTCGTTTCTAACAGAAAAACCTACCATAGCTACCTTCAGTTATGAAGCCCTAAGGAGGACAATACAATGAGTAAAAACGAAGAAGGACTAAAAGAAGTCGCAGCAAACCCTTACAACAGAAAAAAATCTTGGCATACAGATACTATAATGCCTATTGATAGAACTTCTGCTGATACAGGTTTGTTTGTGCCAAACCCTGATAGTAATATTACTGAATCTGAAGCTACTGCCGATGGCAACCCTGAAGATACAACTGATAATACTACAGCCACTATGGATAAGGTTCAAGATTCTGCGTTAAATACAGAAGCTAATCCTTATACAAAAGTTGATTATAAGAAAAGATATGATGACCTTAAACGTTATTATGACAGGAAACTAGGAGAATGGAACAACAAGGAAACTGACCTTAAAGTACAACTTAAAGAGAACAGACCTGTTTACCAACCACCTAAATCTAAAGAAGAGCTAGAAGCTTTTAAAAACGATTATCCTGACATTTATGGTGTAGTGGAAACTGTATCACACTTACAATCGCAAAATGAAGTTAAGACCTTACAAGAAGAGTTAGAAGGTTTAAAGAAAGCTAATAATACTTTACAACAAAGAGAAGCTTCTTTAGAACTTTCAAAATATCATCCTGACTTTGAAGAAATAAAAGAGTCTGATGATTTTCATGACTGGGCTGATGCTCAACCAATGGAAATTAAAAAATGGATATATGAAAACAACTCTGATGGTAAACTTGCTTCAAGAGCAATTGACTTGTATAAGAAGGACCGAGGACTTGGATTAGATAAAAAAACCGAAACGAAGAAAAAGTCTAAATCAGAAGGTGCTGACTTGTTAGTTAAAACTAATGAACAAGCTCAAATACCTGAAGGTAAAGAACTTTTCATCAAGCGGTCTGATATTGCTAAAATGTCAGATGCTGAGTTTATGCAATACGAAAAAGAAATTGTAAAAGCTCAAAGGGAAGGTAGACTTATAGATTAAGTTTATCTTTATTTTTTATTAATCAATAACTAACAAAGGAGAATACTACTATGGCAAAATTCGCAGGTAGTTCAACATATAACTTTGGGTTAAGTGTTTCAGGTCAAACTAATGGTTTCTTTATTCCTGAAATCTATTCAAAGAAAGTACAAATAGCTCTAAGAAAAGCAGCAGTCGCAGAAGCAATCTGTAACACAGATTACATGGGTGAGATTTCATCTTTCGGTGATACTGTTAACATTGTCAAAGAGCCTCAAATCGCAGTAGCAGATTACACTAGAGGTCTAGCTGTAGTTGCTACTAACTTAACAGACCAAGAATTGGTTCTTACAATTGACCAAGCGAAGTCTTTTTCATTCAAAATAGATGACTTAGAGAAGAGATTCTCTCATGTTAACTTTCAAGCTGTAGCTGCAGATAATGCTGCTTATGCTTTGAGAGATGCTATGGATAGCAATATCTTAGAAGCAATAGGTGTTGGTGCAACTGTTGTTACTGGAATGGGAACAACTTCAGCTCCGATTGATATCGGATTTGGTACTGGTGAAGTAGACCCTCTAAATCAAATGTCATTAGCTGCTAAGGAATTAGATGAAGCTAATGCACCTGAAGATGGACGATGGTTTGTGGCTGCACCTGAATGGTACAACCAACTAGCTAACACATCTTCTAAACTTTTATCAGTAGACTTTAATGCTGGTCAAGGTTCAATTAGAAATGGTTTAGTTGCATCTGGATTGCTAAGAGGCTTCCAAATGTATAAATCAAACAATGTACCAACTAATGACTTATCTGGTGCAACTCCTGCTGGTGCAGGTGATGCTCCTATGGCATTATTCGGACACATTTCAGGAACTTCTGCTGCGTCTGCTATGAATAAAGTAGAAACAATCAGAGATACTGGAACTTTTTCGGATGTCGTTAGAGGTCTAATGGTATGGGGTAGAAAAGTACTAAGACCAGAAATCACTGGTAAAATAATCTACACAATAGATTAATCAGTACTTAACTATATCAAATAGTTAAATGTGGTTGGGGGTAGAAATATCCCCAATCATTAAATTAAATTAATAAAAGGAGAATAAATTATGCCAATGAAAAAAGCAATGCCTGGTGGAAAAATAGTAAACAAAGGTAAATACAAACAAGGCGGTAAAGTATCAAGAGTTAAAAAAGGTCATGGTGGAATGATGACTATTGTAGTTAAAAAAAATAAAAATAAGAAAAAATAATTATGGGTATAATGTCTTCACCTGCTTGGACTCGTAAAGAGGGTAAAGCTAAATCTGGTGGACTCAATGCTAAAGGTAGAGCTTCTTATAATAAAGGTAAAACTAAAACTGGTAAGAAACGAAATCTAAAAGCACCAAGTAAGGTTGTAGGCAATAAAAGAAGGGCTAGTTTCTGTGCTAGGATGAAAGGGATGAAGAAAAAACTTACATCAGCAAAAACTGCAAAAGACCCAAATTCAAGAATTAATAAATCACTAAGAGCATGGAACTGTTAACATATGGCTAAAACTTATCTTTCAATGACAAATGAATTACTGGTTGAAATTAATGAACCAGAACTTACAAGTGTAACTTCTGCACTTGGAATACAAAAGTTTGTATCTAACTGTGTTAATAGAGCATACTTTGATATAATAGATGCTCAAGATACATGGTCTTGGTTATCAACATCTGCAACACAAGGTAATTATAATGGTAATACTTTTGTTGAAACTGTTGCAGGACAAAGATGGTATCTTTTAAAACAAGGTTCATCAGGAGTAGATACAGATTTTTCAAATGTAGATTGGGATGGTTTTGTATTAACAGAAGAAGATGTAAATGGTAAAACAGAACCTTATACAATTAGAAATTTACCTTTTGTTTCATTAGAAACTTGGAGAGATTTTTATTCTGTATCTGAAAATAGAGATAGTTCACAAGCTAATTCTAATTTTGGTGTACCTGAAAGAATAATTAGAAGTGAAGATAATAGACATTTTGGTTTATCTCCTGTTCCTGATGAAGTTTACAGAATTTATTTTTATGCTTATGACAGACCATCATCATTAGTTAATGATACAGATAAAGTTTTATTTCCAGAACAATATAAAACTGTTTTAATGGCTAGAGCAAGATATTATATTTATCAATTTAAAGATAATATTGCACAAACTCAATTAGCTTTAACTGAATATAATAAAAGTTTAGATAACATGATTGAACAACTAAATGCTCCACAACCTAATTATGTGGAAGATGATAGACGAATATTTACTTAAGGAATAAAAATGCCAACTCAAGGAGCTTCTATTACTGTACAAGGTGGTTTGGATTTAATTTCAAGTTCTCATGCTTTATTTAGAACACCTGGAGCTGCAACTGTCCTACAAAATTTTGAATCATCTACTACTGGTGGTTACAGAAGAATAAGTGGTTTTGAAAAATTAGGAACTACAAATGCAGTTATTCCTTCTGGAGTTTCAACTGATTCAATGCATGGTATCAAAGGTTATGCTAATGGAGTTGTTGTTTCTCAAGGAGCTAATTTATTTTTTAGTACTACAGGTACTTCATATGTTCAAATAAATAAAGATACATTTATACAAGCTACTGGAACAGTTTCAATTAGTGCAGCCTCACCTACTGTAACAGGAACAAATACTACATTTACTTCTGATTTTATTGTTGGTGATGATATAAAAATTGATAATTTATATTATAAAGTATTGTCTATTACAAGTAATACTATATTAACATTAGATATTAATGCTAATACTTCTAATACACAAAATGGTTTAATTTTTTATAAAGGTGGTATAGACCCATCCGCATTATCTAGTGCTACTACAATACCTAGAACTAATCAAAGTAATCTTCAATTTGTAAATTTTGAATCTCATGGTAACAATGGTACATTATATTTTGTAGATGGTATTAATAAAATAGGTGAATTTCATATTGATGAAAATAATAAATATCATTTTGAAGAATTAACAAGGTCTTCTCCCATAGGATGTTCTTTAATAGAACGATATGCTGAAAGAATTGTAGTATCTGGACAAGCAGCTAATCCTAGTTTAGTATATTATAGTACTAGATTAAAGCCTTATGACTTTGAAGGAACATCTGCAGGATTTGTAGATGTAGGAGATATAGTAACAGGCATTAAAGTATTTAGAAATAGCTTAATTATATTTTGTAAAAACAGTATATATGAGTTGACAAACCTAGATTCTACTCCTATAATTAAGTCAGTAACTAAGAATATAGGTTGTGTAAGTGGTAACTCAATTCAAGAGATAGGTGGAGATTTAATTTTTTTAGCACCTGACGGATTAAGAACAGTTGCTGGTACAGCTAGAATTGACGATGTAGAATTAAGTTCTATTAGTAGAAAAATTTTACCATTAGTTAATGAGGTTATAAATAATTTAAATAGCTTTACTATTTCAAGTATGGTTATTAGAGAACGAAGTCAATATAGATTATTCTATTATCAATCAGGACAAGCAGTTTCTGGACAAAAAGGAATTATAGGAACATTTAAATATAATTCAGAAGGTATACCTGCATTTGAATGGAGTCAAAGTAAGGGATTACCTGTTAAGTTTTGTACTTCAGATGTTAATAATAATGGTACGGAAGTACTTTTTCATACTGATGAAACAGGTTATGTTTATAAACATGACATTGGTAATAGTTTTGATGGTGCAAATGTTGAAGCAGAATTTCAAACACCAGATATGGACTATGGTGATAATGGTTTAAGAAAAAGTTTATATAAAGTTAAAGCTAATATTGAACCTGAAGGAACACAAAACGATTTAAACTTAAGTATTAAGTATGATTTTGAAAGTGGTGAAGTTCCTCAACCAGGAAACTTTTTAGTAGGAAATTTAAGTTTAGCTTCTTTATTTGGTTCAGCAGTATTTGGTTTAGCAACTTTTGGAGCAAGTACTTTACCAAGTAAAAGTATATTAGTTACAGGAAGTGGTTTTTCTAATAACTTTAAATTTTTTAGTAATGACACTAATGCTCCTTATTCAGTTAATGGAATGTTTGTTTCATTTATAGCAGGAGGAAGAAGATAAATTATGGCAGGATATATTAGACAGAGTTCAATTAATGATGGTGGTACAGTTACAGCCGCATTATTTAATAATGAATACAATCAATTATTAGCCGCTTTTAATAATTCAACAGGACATAAACACGATGGTACTTCAGCAGAAGGACCAGTGATTGCTCTTATTGGAGATGCAGGTCTTTCAAGTCCATTAAACAAAATTCAAATAGATACACCTAATGATGAAATAGGTTTTTATGTTGATGTATCAGGAGTTACTACAGAACAAATTAAATTATTAGATGGTGGAATTATTCCTATTACTAATAATGATATTGATTTAGGTACAAGTTCTTTACAATTTAAAGATGCTTTCTTTGATGGAACAGTTAGTTTAGATGGTTTAACGATTGGTTCAGCTACTTCTATTACAGATGTAGATACAGATTTAGCTTCAGTTTCAGCTAGTGATGATACAGTCGCTAGTGCTAAAGCAATTAAAACTTATGTTGATGCACAAGTAACAGCAAGTGATTTAGATTTTTCTGGTGATACTGGTGGTTCTCAATCAGTTGATTTAGATTCACAAGCATTAACACTTACTGGTGGAACTGGTATTGATACTACAGGTTCTGCTCAGACAATGACTTTTGCAATTGATAATACAGTTGCAACATTAACAGGCTCACAAACTCTTACAAATAAAACTTTAACTACTCCAGTTATTTCTTCTATATCAAATACTGGTACAGTAACTTTACCAACAGCTACTGATACATTAGTAGGAAGAGCAACTACAGATACTCTTACAAATAAAACTTTAACTAGTCCAGTAATTAATACAGCTATTAGTGGAACAGCTTTTAAAGATGAAGACAACTTTTCATCTAACTCAGCAACATCTGTTGCATCCCAACAATCAATTAAATCATATGTAGATACACAAGTAGCAACTATTCCTGTTGGAGATATTACTTCAGTAGTAGCAGGTGCTGGTATGACAGGTGGTGGAACATCAGGTGATGTAACTTTAAATGTTATAGGTGGTACAGGTATTACAGCTAATGCAGATGATATAGCTATTGATGCAACTGTTGCTACATTAACTGGTACTCAAACTTTAACTAATAAATCTGGTAACATTTCACAATGGACAAATGATACAGGTTATTTAACTGCAGAAACAGATAGTCAAACATTAAGTTTTTCAACACCAACTCTAACTATTAGTAATGGTAATAATGTAAACTTAAGTACATTAACAACTGGTTTAATTACAGCAAGTTCAACTGATACATTTACTAATAAAACTATAGATGTAGATGCTACTGGTAACTCACTTACTAATATAGCTAATGCTAATATTAAAACAGGAGCAGGTATTGATTCAGCTAAACTAGCAAATGGTTCAGTATCTAACACAGAATTTCAATATATTAATAGCTTATCTTCTAATGCTCAAGACCAATTAGATGCTAAACAAGCTACAATAGATTCATCTAATAGATTAAATGCTAATCTAGTAGGAGATGGTTCAGTAGATAATACTGAATTTGGTTACATTAATGGTGTAACTTCAGCAATACAAACTCAAATAGATGCGAAAGCTACTAATGGATTTGCTGTTGCTATGGCAATTGCTTTATAATTAGTAGTTGACAAATTAACAATAAAATAGTATAATTAGGATAATTCTATGGCACAAGATTTCGAAAGATATTTACAACAAAACATTTCAAACTCATCAAGTTCACCTACTGTTTTAAGAACAGCAGCAGATTCCGATGATGCAATCATAGGTATTAGATGTGCAAACACTTCTGGTACTTCTGTGAATGTAACTGTTTATGTTAAAAATGGAAGTGACACTTATCACATTATTAAAGATGCACCTATCCCTTCTGGTGGTTCTTTAGAATTAATTGATGGTGGCTCTAAAGTTGTATTACAGACTGGTGATTCAGTAGAGGCTTATGCTTCTGCAGCAAGTTCTGTTGATATAATTACTAGTGTTGTAGATACTATCTCAGCATAATTTAAGGAAAATTTAATATGGCATATGTCGGTAAAACACCTGCAGATACAGCTTTAACATCTAATGATTTAGTAGATGGTATTGTATCATCTGCTAAAATTTCTAATGATGCTGTAACTAATCCTAAAACAGAATTTACACCTGGACTAACTATTAAAGGTGATGGTTCAAGTGCCGATGGAAAATTAATTCTTAATTGCTCACAAAATTCACATGGAGTTTCAATAGCTGGACCTGCACATTCTGCAGGACAAAGTTATAATTTAGTTTTACCAACAAGTGTTGGAAGTAATGGACAAGTACTTGCTAGTAATGGAAATACAAACAATCAATTAAGTTGGGTAAATGCACAAGAAACTAAACCTACAGTTGCTAATGTATCTCAAACAATTGCTCCAGCAACAGCTACAACAATAAATATTACTGGTACAAATTTTGTATCAATACCTCAAGTTGAATTTATTAAAACAGATGGTGCAGTAACAGTTGCTAATACAATTTCATTTACTAATACTACTACACTTTCAGTTAATGTAACTTTAGCTACAGGAAACTATTATGTTAGAATAGAAAATCCAGATGGTAATGCAGGAAGAAGTACAAATAATATTCTTACAGCTTCAACAGCTCCTACATGGTCAACTGCTTCAGGTTCTTTAGGAATTATTGCAGGAAATTTTTCAGGAACAGTTGCAACAGTTGCAGGTAGTTCAGATTCTACAGTAGCTTATTCAGAAACAACATCTGTATTAACAGCTTCAGGACAAGCAAACTGTGCATTAAATAGCTCAACAGGAGTTATAACAACAACAGATTTCGGTGGTATTTCAACTACTCCTACTACATATAATTTTACTTTAAGATTAACAGACGCAGAAGGACAAACAGCAGATAGAAGTTTCTCGCTTACATCTAGCTTCGGTTCAACAGGTGGAGGACAATTTAACTAATGGCTAGTACAATTTTAACAAGAACAGTCGCTTCTACAGGAAATAATAAAATATTAACTTGGAGTGGTTGGGTAAAAAGAAGCGATAATAGTACAGGTCAACTTATTGCTGCTAATGGAAATCCTTCAGATGCTAATTATATAATTTTCTTTGAATTTACTGGTGGAGGTTTAAGGTTTATCATTAAGTCTTTAAACATAATTGCTAATGTTGAAACTAATACTCTGTTCCAAGATTTATCTGCTTGGTATCATTTAGTATTTACTATGGACACTACTCAAGCTACAGCTTCAGATAGAGTTAAAATGTATGTTAATGGAGAACAGATTACTGATTTTGCTTTAGCTACTTATCCTTCACAAAATTTAGGAACGCAATTTAATAATGCTGCTAGTGTTATAAGTGTTGGTGGTAAATATGTTTCAGGAGCAAATACTGATTTTTTTAATGGCTCAATGTCCCATGTTCACTTTATTGATGGTACAGCTTATGCCCCAACCGCTTTTGGAGAAACAGATACAACTACAGGACAATGGAAAATTAAAACTTCTCCATCAGTTACTTACGGAACTAATGGTTTCTTTATTTTAAAAGATGGTAATTCAGTTACAGACCAATCAGGTAATAGTAATAATCTTACAGTTGCTGGTGGTACATTAACTAAGACAGAAGATAATCCTTCTAATGTTTTTGCTACACTTAATCCGTTAGCCACTTCTTCATTGATGGCTTTATCTAATGGTAATCTTACTGCCACAAACAGTTCAGCTTCAAATAGTGCAAATTCATTTTCTACTTTTGTTCCAACAAAAGGTAAATATTATGTAGAATATAAGGTCACTGCAACAGGTGGTACTTCTCCAATGCTGGGAATTAAACAAGAATACCCTGATGGTTTTCGATTAACAAATGGTAATGAAGGTGCGGCTGGTTATTCAACTGCATATGAAGCTTCTATTAGGACTGATGGTCAAAGATACCAAAATAATGGAACTGCTAGTTGGGGAGGAACATCTTTTACTACAGGAGATATAATTTCTATTGCATTAGATTGTGATAATGGTGCTGGATATATAGCTAAAAACGGAACTTATATGTATAGTGGAAACCCAACTTCAGGAGCATCTAAAACAGGTGCATTTGTGGTTTGGACACAAGCACAAGTAAATAATTTTGGTCAATCATTTGCAGTAAATAATTTTAATGGAGGTGCTGTTCAAGCAAACTTTGGTAACGGATTTTTTGGAACAACTGCAGTAGCTAGTGCAGGAACTAACGCAAGTGGTAATGGAATATTTGAATATGATGTACCAACAGGCTATACTGCTTTATCAACAAAAGGATTAAATTTATAATGGCATATACAACAATTAATAAATCATCAGACTATTTTAACACAAAACTTTATACTGGTAATGGTGGAACTCAATCTCTTACAGGTGTAACTTTTCAGCCTGATTGGGTATGGGTTAAAGAAAGAGGTGGTGCTAATTCACATATGCTATGTGATGTTGTAAGAGGTGTTACTAAAATACTATTTTCTAATTTAGCTAACGCACAAGATACAGATGCTAACTCTATAACAGCATTTGGTTCAGATGGTTTCAGTGTAGGAAGTTCAGGGAATGTCAATGCTTCAGGAGATACTTATGTCGGCTGGAATTGGAAAGCTGGTGGTACAGCTTCCTCTAATACAGATGGAACTATTACTTCTAGTGTTTCAGCTAGTACTACTGCTGGATTTAGTATTGTTTCTTGGACTGGTACAGGTGCTAATGCTACAGTAGGACATGGATTAGGTTCTGTACCTAAAATGATTATGGTTAAAAATAGAGCTTCTGCTGAAAACTGGATTGTTGGTCATACAAGTATTGATTGGACAAAATACCTATCATTAAATACGACAGATGTTACTTCTACAGCTTCAAATATATGGCAAGATACAACACCTACTTCTTCTGTTTTTTCTATTGGTGCTTCAGGAAAAGTAAATGGTTCAAGTAACGAAATGATTGCTTACTGTTTTGCAGATGTTAAAGGTTTTAGCAAGTTTGGTAAATATGTTGGTAATGGTAATGCAGATGGAACATTTGTGTACACAGGATTTAAACCATCTTTTGTACTTATGAAAAATACTGCTGATAGCGGTGCTAATTGGCAAATGTTTGATAATAAAAGAGATGTAAGCAATGTTGCAAACCATAGATTATTTCCAAATGCTGATAGTTCTGAAAGCACAGATGCTAATAACAATATCAATTTTTTGAGCAATGGTTTCAAAATGAAAACTTCCAATGGAGATAACAATGCAAACGGAAGCACTTTTATCTACATGGCATTTTCAGAAGCTCCTTTAGTAGGAACTAACAATGTACCAGCTACAGCAAGATAAATATTATGGCAATAATTAAAATTCATAAACAAATCTAATAAATAAATCATGGCTTATATAGGAAGAGGAATACAAAATTTACTAAACGCACAGAAGCTAGATGCTATTACACCATCTACAGCTACTGGTGTTGGTCCATATAACTTAACTAAAAGTAGTGTTGCTTTTGTACCTGCAAGTGCAGATGCATTAGTTGTATCTATTAATAATGTAGTTCAATATGGAAACTTTACTATTAGTGGTTCAACAATTACATTCTCATCTGCTTTAGCAGATTCAGATGTATGTAATTTTATATTTCAAGTAGGCACAGGCTTACTTAATACTCCAGTAGATGGTTCAGTTACTACTGCTAGATTAGGAGATGCTTCAGTAGCAACAGCAAAAGTTATAGATGCAAATATTACTAATGCTAAATTACAGAATTCAAATATTACAATTAATGGTAGTGCAGTAAGTCTTGGTGGTAGTGTCACTATAGGTGAAACTAAACCTACAGTAACAGGAGTTACTCCTAGTGCTATAACTAATAGTGCAACTGACATTGTCATTACAGGAACTAACTTTGTTATAACTCCTACAGTAGAATTTCATAGCACAACAGGTGCAGTATACTATCCTAACACAGTAACTAGAAATAGTGCTACACAATTAACTGTCAATGCTACACTAGCAGTTGATGGAACATATTTTGTTAGAGTAGAAAACCCAGATGGTAACGCAGGTAGAAGTTCTACAGCTTTACTTACAGTTTCAGATGCACCTACTTGGACAACTGCTTCAGGCTCACTTGGTTCAGTGGCACAGGGTGGAAGTTTCTCTGCAACTGTAGTAGCAAGTTCAGATAGTGCGATTACTTATTCTGTTCAATCAGGTGCGTTGCCATCAGGAATTACTTTAAATACTTCTACAGGTGTGATAAGTGGAACTGAAAGTGGTAGCGACAGTGGAGAAACAAATTACAACTTTACTTTAAGAGCAACAGACGCAGAATTACAAACCGCCGACAGAGCATTTACTATAACTGTTACTGTAGGCATCAACAATGGAATACAATTTAATTAATGGCTACAACATATTTAACAAGAACACCATCAAGCAACGGAACTTCAGGCACTACCTTTACATTTTCAGCTTGGGTAAAAAGAAGTGGTATAGCTAATATTCCTAGAATATTTGAATTTTATAATAATACCTCTAATTACATAAGTTTGAGATTTAGAGATGATGGCAGTAATGCTAGTAAGTTGCAATTTTATTCTGAAAGTGGTGGTAGTGGTTATCAATTAACTACAGCACAATCTTTTAGGGATTTAAATGCTTATTACCATTTTGTAATGGTAGTAGATACTACAGAATCCACAGATACAAATAGATTAAAACTTTATGTAAATGGGTCAAGGGTCACAGAGTTTGGAAGTGGTGGTTATGCAAATATATACCCAAGTTTAAACCATAATATGAATTTTAATAATTCAGGTAATGTACAATACATTGGAAGAAAATGGGAAAATTCAGATTACTTTGATGGCTTAATGACACACATACACTTCATTGACGGAACAGCTTATCAAGCTTCTACTTTTGGCGAAACAGATGCTACTACAGGAATATGGAAACCTAAGACTGCACCAAGTGTTACTTACGGAACTAATGGCTTCTTCTTAAAAGGAGAAAATAGTAGTGCTTTAGGAACAGACAGTTCAGGAAGAGGAAATAATTTTACAGTTAATGGTACACCTACGCAGACAATAGATACTCCTTCTAATGTTTTTGCTACTGGTAATCCTTTATATAAATGGAGTTATAATCAAACACAAACTAACGGAAACACATCTTTTGCTGGTACTCAAAATCAATGGCAAGGTGCAAGTTCAACTTTAGGAATATCAAAAGGTAAATATTATTTTGAAGTTAAAATTACAAATGACAATGGATTATCAAATGGTTCTAGTGCTATGCTTATTGGATTTATGGGTTTAGATGACTACAATATATCAAATCCATCAAGAAATTTAGTTGCTCTTTATAGTTATGATGGTGGAGAAATATTTGTTGCAGATGCTACAAATAGTACTGCCACTACTGCTGATTATGGAACTTTTGCAACTAATGATATTATGGGTGTTGCTTTAGATTATGATAATGAATTAATTTCTTTTTATAAAAATGGTTCTGCTATTGCTACAAACTTTGATTATGGAGCAGTAGCAACAAGTGACACTTTAAAAGATGGTAAAACTATAACTCCAGTATTTGTAAGTTATGGAACTAATGCTGTATCAGCAAACTTTGGCAACGGATTCTTCGGAACTACTGCGGTAGCTTCTGCAACAACAGATGCATCAGGTTTAGGAATATTTGAATATACAGTTCCTTCAGGTTACTACGCACTTTGCACTAAGAACATTAACGCACAGGAGTATAGCTAATGGCACAAATTAATAAACCAAATACATATTTTAACCCAGTTCTTTATACTGGTACAGGCTCAACACAATCAATTACAGGAGTAAATTTTCAACCAGATTTTGTTTGGCTTAAAGAAAGAAATAGCAGTGCGTATAGTCATAATTTATTTGATGTTGTAAGAGGTGTGTTAAAAACTATACAAGCAAATAATACAGGTGCTGAACAAAATGCAACTACTGCTCTTAGTTCTTTTAACGCAGATGGCTTTACAGTTGGTACTGATATAGGTGTAAATGAAAATGGTACAAATTTTGTCGGTTGGAACTGGAAAGCTGGTGGAACTGCTTCATCTAATACAGGTGGCTCAATTACTTCTAGTGTTTCAGCATCAACTACAAGTGGATTTTCTATTGTGTCTTACACTGGTACAAATGCAGTTGCTACAGTAGGACATGGACTAGGTGTTGCACCTTCTATGATTATATTTAAAAACAGGAATACAACTGACAACTGGAATGTCTTTCATGCATCTAGGGGAAATGGAAAATTTATTAGATTAAATGAGTCTGATGCAGAAGGTAATACTAGTAGATTTAATAATACTAGTCCAACATCTTCAGTTTTTTCTCTTGGTGCTTCTAGTCCTGTTAATGGCAGTGGTAATAATATAATTGCCTACTGCTTCGCAGAGAAAAAAGGTTTCAGCAAGTTTGGCTCATATGTTGGAAATGGTGCAAATGATGGTACATTTGTGTACACAGGATTTAAACCAGCATTTGTAATGGTAAAAAGAACTAATTCAACAGGAAATTGGCATATGGCAGATAACAAAAGATTAGGTTATAACCCAGACCAAAATGATTTATTTGCAGATTTAGATAATTCAGAAGATACTGGAAATTATACTGATATTGTTTCAAATGGTTTTAAATTTAGAAATTCAGAAGCAACTCACAATGGTTCTGGAGATTCATTTATTTACATGGCTTTCGCTGAAAATCCTCTAGTAGGAACTAATGGAATACCAGCTACAGCAAGATAATGGCTAAACAAACTCCAACAGAAGTCAAATTAACATTTATCTGTAGAGAGATTAAAGAATTAAAAGAACAACAAAATCAATTAAGAGCAGATATTAATAAAGGTAAAGGTGCAATATGGTTACTAATAATCCTTGCTGGTATGATTACTGGTCTACTAAACTACTTTAAATAATAAACAATTATGATTCCAAAAATAAAAAGA
>Ga0209535_1000219_pt1 | contig 39031 bp, 47 predicted proteins | sample LinPmetageLP28_FD_184041 | JGI IMG/M metagenome (GOLD analysis project Ga0209535, IMG submission 184041) | Marine viral communities from the Pacific Ocean - LP-28 (SPAdes) (version 2) | ecosystem: Environmental > Aquatic > Marine > Oceanic | place: Pacific Ocean | collected 2009-08-22
AAAGGAGCTGCTAAAGGAGCTGCTAAAGGAGCTGCTAAAGGAACAACAACCAAGAAGTTAACAACAAAAGAAAAAGAAGAAATAAAAAAAGAGGTAAGAAAAAAGACTAAAAAAGACGCAGACAAAGCAGTTGCTGCAGTCCCTGCAAAAGTCAGAGAAGAGTCAGGACAGTTAGAGTTTTACACTCAAAAATTCGGTCCAGCAAAAAAAGTATCCTTTGTGAACGAAGCAGGCGATCCAGTAGTCGCATCCTTAGATGTAGAAACCACAAAGGAAGATGATACAAAAATACTTGAATTATTAAGAACTCAAATACCCGAACTACAAAGCAAGGAGAAAGAAAAAGAAACAGACGAGCGTAAAGAGGCAAGGGCAGCACAGTTATATTTTAGAAAACAAGAAAATCCAAACGATGCAATTGAAGTTATAACGCACGAAGCTAAGTTCTCTACCGTACAGTATCGTAGAGGTGAAGGCACACCTGATGGTGAGTATGCGTATTTTTCAAGCACAGGGCCAGAAGTAGCCAAAATGGCCAAAAAATGGATAGAAAAAAATCTTAGTGACAGCACAAATAAGCAGGTGACTAATTTAATGGCTTACCAAGCCGAGTCTTTGAAAGCTGCCAATAGACGGCACAAAGCATTAAGATCCAAGAAAAATGATCCGGTTAGAATAGCGCGTGAAAGACAAGCAGAAATAGATCTTGATAATGCGTTGGAAGCGGAACAAAACTTAATAGATCAAGGGGCTACTTTTAAAGACAAAGAGTTATTTGCGACTCAAGCGGATATAGATAAATATTTACCTGATTATCTTATGTCTAATGCTGTGGTTAATCTAGATATACCCACTCATCCAGTTGTTGGTAACTTGTTAAGACAAGGTAGATTATCAGATGCGCTCCGGGCCATTGCTATTACCACCCCTAGTAAACGTGTGGAGCAGATAGCCACTACACTTTCCAAACTTACAGGCGATACAAAAGTCAAAGTAAATAAGTTTGTAACCAATACAGCGGGCGAGTCTGCTGCCGGATACTTTGATCCTAAAACAAATACAATAGTGCTAAACGCAGAAACTGGTATCAATCCACATACTATACTGCATGAGATGGCACACGCAGCTACTTCAGCTACGATAGCCAACAAGTCACATCCGCTAACAAAACAACTTAACACACTGTTTAACAATGTTAAAGATAAGTTAGATACTGCATACGGATCACAGAATCTAGATGAGTTTGTAGCAGAGACCTTTGGCAATCCAGAGTTCCAACGCAAACTGGCAGGTATAAACGTAAAAGGGGAACCTATTAGCTCGTTGCGGCGGTTCTTTAATGCTGTTGCTAACTTCTTTAGACGTAAGATGAATATGCAAACAAAATCTGTAGGATCTGCTTTAAACGAAACAGATAAACTACTTGAAGCTATACTTGCACCATCACCTGAAACACGCGATGCAGACATTCTGTACAGCATACAAGATAATGTGCTTGACCATATAAAGAACATGCATCAGGGGTTCAAAGCTCCCACTGATACCGCATCCAAAGATAAATTTTTAGATAGGGTGACAGACTTTATTAATGGCGGTGCAGCAGCCACTACAAAGAATGTGGTTATGCAGGCACTTCCGTTTCAAGCTGTTACTGATCTAACTAAAAAATATGGTCCTAATTTGCAAGAAGCAGCTATAGAATTGCAGGAGGCCATAGAACAACAGATAGGTGACACCAACAAAGCAGATGGTGAGGTTGACGGCACTTTAAAAACTCTTGAAGAGTGGCAAAAAAATAACTCGGAAGTTACAGATGTATTTAATAGCGTAGTGTATGAAAGCACTACTAACGGTGTAGATCCTACAGATATTTTAAAAACAGATGCAAAAGGTAAAGAGTATTTAGAAGGTGTTGATCCTATCTTAAAAACACCTAAAGGAAGGCCTAAAAAATACAAGACAACAGATCCTGACAAAATAGCCATATGGAAGGGTATGCAAGCTAGGTGGACTACAGAACCTGATAAAGGTGGTATAGGTGCAGATGGGAGGGCTACGTACATAAAAATGCGCAATGCTTACCAGCTTATATACAGAGATTTAAAAGCTGTAGTAGAGGGCAGAGTAGATGATCTAGTAGGAGATGTAACTCCAGAAGATAAGGCTAATTTTAAAAAGAGCGTAATGGAGCAAATATTTGATAACGAAGGTATAAGACCATACTTTCCGTTAACTCGTACAGGTGACATATGGATAAAATACAAAGCTTCCGACGGTAAAAGCACCGAGAACGTGTACGAGTCTTTTGTAACTGATACTGCTAGAGCTAGACGTATTGCTGAACTAAATCAAGACCCGAGAGTTTCTGATAAAGTAGATAATGATGGAAATGTAGTGCGGGACAAAAACGGTGCTGCGGTAAAAGATATGGATCTGTACGATAGCGCAGACAACATCACTTTCTCAAGTCCAACACCCGGTTCTTTTGTAGAGCAAACTTTAGAAATATTAGGAAAGTCTAAACCGGCAAAAGGCGCCACTAAAGCAGAAGTAGATGCACACAACGAACAAGTTAAAGAAATTATGGGGTTGTTTATTAAGACACTCCCAGAAACATCTTTTGCTAAGTCGATGCAAAAACGTGGTGGCAGAGATCAAAAAGGTGAACTAGGTTTCGACAGAGACGCGTTTGAGGCTTTTCGCTCTAGGGCTTATGATTTAACAAGGCAAGTACAACGTATAAAATATGGCAACAAAATTAGAGGTATAGACAGCAAATTAACGGATGCGTTAAAAGCTAATACTTATGATAATCCGACAGAGGCCAGAGCTGCTAGAAGTGTAGTGAACGAGTTGTTAGAGCGTTCCAAGTTTGCACGTAACCCTCCAAACACATTATTAAATAGAGCTGCGGCACAGGCTAACCGCATAGCTTTCTTAGGCACTATTGGATTTAACGTGTCTTCTGCGGTGGTTAACGCATCTCAGATACCCCTCGTCATGGGTCCAATGTTGAATGGTAAGTATAGAAAACAACTAGGCATAGCGGCATCTGGCAAAGCTATTGGAAAAGCAATGTCACTAATAACCGGTAGTGGTTTTAATCGTAAGATATCTGAGATAGATCCAAAAGCAGCTAATAGAGAAGTTAAAGGCACGCCGTCCATAGACAACTATTATGAAACTATCGACGGTAAACTGGTAGTTCGTAAGGATCTAAACCTTACCGATAAAAAACGTAAAGAGCTTGAGCGTCTTACTGTGCTTGTCCAGACAGCAGGGGACAGAGGGCTACTCAATCGGTCATTATTCTATGACACGTTAGGTATTGATCAGACAGGCCGTGCCAGAAGTTTTTATGAAAAAGTAAACGCTTGGGGCGCACTTGTGTTTCACGTGCAAGAAAGCTTTAACAGGCAGACAGCGCTAATATCTGCGTATGATCTTGAAATACAAAGTCGTGAGGCAAAAGGAGAGGATATTAATACCGAAAAAGTGCAACAAGAGGCAGCACAAGAAGCTCTACGCATGGCGCAGGAAATGAATGGTGGTGCTGCACTGGCAACTACAGGGCGTTTTGCTCAACAGGGTATCGGGCGTGTAGCCATGATGTATAAAGGCTATGGCGTGCAAATGTACTACACCCTGTTCAAGACTGGTGACGCAGCTCTTAGGTCTATGAAGAACTCTAAGAAATACACCCCAGAAGAAATACGTGCAGCAAGAGAGCAATTCTTCGGTATAGCACTTGCTTCTGCATTACTAGCAGGCGTGCAAGGTATGCCAATTGTTGGTGGTGTTCTGTTAATGGCTAATCTGTTCTTGGATGATGACGAAGATGATGCAGAGACAATATTGCGTAAACATATTGGAGAGTTTGCTTACAAAGGACCGGTTACTGCTTTGTTAGGTACAGATATATCCTCACGTATCGGACTGTCTAACTTGTTATACCGTGATAACCCATACAATGCCGGAGCCTCCGTTCCAGAAAGAGTATTTGAGATTGCAGGCGGACCTGCTTGGAGTGTGGCTAGTTCCTATGGCAGAGGTATGAAAGATATATTATCTGAAGATGGCAATGTAGAGCGTGGTATAGAAGCCATGCTACCTGCGGCTGTACGCAATCTTGTAAAAGGCACGCCGGTTATTGGTAGGTATGCAAGAGACAAAGGTATACTCACTAGACGTGGTGATCCTATTCTTGATGATGTTACTACCGGTGGATTGATAGCACAGATGATAGGTTTTCCACCTACAGACTATACATTAGCGCAAGAACAGAATCAGGCTATTAAACGAATAGACCGCACGGTAAATACCAAACGCACAAAACTACTTAAAAGATATTATGTTGGGTTACGTTTTGGCGATGATGTATCTGATGTGTTTAACGATATAGCTAAGTTTAACAGTAGACATCCTACCGCTGCCATAACCCCATCCAGTATAAAAAGATCTTTAGCAGGTCACATGCGCAGTACAATTAAAATGCACAACGGGGTTACACTTAGCCCTAACATGCGGATGATTTTACAAAACCATGTAGCAGAGTATAGTCAGTATGGGGTATTCGATGATTAGAGAAAACCCCCCGCCGAAGCGAGGGGTGAGTTAAGGGAGAACGACAATTCTTGGGAGGAAACTGTCCCAAACATGTTATCACGTCATTCTCCAAACTCGCAAGCCTAATTTGTTATCTTCTATAACTACACGCGTTATTATTTTCCACTCTTTTAACTTTGCTACACCTTTAGCCTGTTCTTTTGCTTTAGTAATATTTACGCATGGTATAAAAATTGAGGCGTTTACCTGCATATTATCCCAGTTTACCACTATTCTTACCCCATCAGGATCAAGATCAAGTATCTTCAGCATCTAAATTTTCCACAGAACAATCCACAATTATAACATCTGTTGGTGGTAGGTTCATATGTGTGCCTTTACTTAATCTAATTTTAGATTTTCTAGCCCCCATCTTGGTTTTAAGGTCACTAATAAAAGAACTGTAATTTATTTGATGCTCGCCACACCAAATCTTAAGTGGTTTTGGCACTAAGTATGCACGTTTCAAGTCTGTTTCGTAGCGTGCAACTAACTTACCTCTAGGTAATACTTCAGGTATAACTATAGACTCTGCCTCATTTTTTCGCAGGTCATCTGTGCTTTTTATCCACAGTACATTACCCCAATGCTCGTTTATGTAATCATTTAAAACTTCTGTCACGCTGATGCTCATATCTGACACACCGCGTTTATTTTGTTTCAATAGCTCTATGCCCCAATCAAATGCTTTCTTGGGGTCATACTCAACAATATTTGCCCGTTTTGCGAGTATAAGGCCTGTAACTGTAGCCGCCACATATATAGACCAGAACCTGTTTTCTGCTTTTAAATCAGCTTTTATGTCTACTTTCTCTTGCACGGAGGTAAGGAGTTTTTTAACCCCATCTAAATCTTTCATTATATACTGTACGTACTCTATGCCTGCATGACCGTATGTTTTTAACATATTCAATCTGTATTCATGCGTTTCTTTTGTGGTGCTAAAAGTTTGTTCTTTGACACGATACTCTAGAATACGTTGTGCCTCCGCTTTTGGCATAGATTTAATCATGCTAATTCGCTCTACTATACTAGCGTTAGCTGTTGTTATTGATAATAAACGCCACGGCTTACCACGATACCGCTCAGTATTACTTCCACTAGCCATACGCCCTCGTTGTCTACCACCTGTAAGTTGATATGCAAGCACGCTTAACTGCCTGCCGGGGGTGTTGGTTATTTCATCCATGAGCAATGGTAAGTTATGGTAAACTTCTCCCCTGTTCATTCTGGTGTTAAGAGTATCGTTTTCATGAGTCATAAGGTCTTCGGGATTACCCCATAAAGTTAGCCCTGTCTGTACGGCAGTAGTTTTACCTACACCAGTCTCACCATGAAGATGCAAATTAGCACAATTTATTGACGCAAAATTCATTAGGACGGAGCCAAAAGACACACCTACTACGAACTGCTCCATTTCAAATCCATCACGGTTGTAGAAGCTTATCATATCCTTCCACTCGTCATATGTTCCGCGAGGTTCAAAGAGTGGAAACAAAGCTGTGGTTTGTGGAGAGGGTGGGTTATACTCTATTCTATCTTTATATATTGTTTTATCACCAAGTACGAAAGCGCTACACTCATCATCTACCCAACCAAATTGTCTGTGGGATTCATCCGCAACACTGTTAGCCTGTAATTCATTAACCCATGTTGTAGTATAACTCATAATCTCATCCATTTTTGTAACCGCCACGCCTTGCATGGACATATATTTACGAAACTCTTCTCTGGAAGTAACCGCAGTAAGAGGTAAAGTGAACTCGCGTACCCCGTCTCTTGGTAAGTGCAGGCGCATAACTACAGATTCGCCCAGCTCCACGTCACGTATTCTTTTAACAACGTATAAGTCGTTATGGTATATTAACTTCTCGTCAGGGTCCCCTTCGCTATTCGTAGTCCGTACATAGATACCGCCATTTAAACCACGGAAGTATGGACGTGGGTACGTTGGAATAACATGCTCTTCATCAGCACCCTCAAAAACATTTTCTGATTCTTCGGCCTCTATCACACGCATACCAAGATTTATGGGTGACTTTATCTTGCCCCAGTGTGGACACTCGGAGCATATGCCAGACTCGTATTCATCAAACGTGTTGCACAGATACGGGCCTTTTATAAGATCTACCTTTTTCTGAGTGTCATGTGCTGTGTAGTCAGCATGATTTTTTGATATTGCATGTATGGCATCATGTGAGTCCGTGCAGAACTTAGCTATAGATAACCCTGCTCTCCACATAGGCTCGCTACATTCTTCCTGATTTTTAAGTATGTGCTTCAGATGCTGACAGCCGCGTTTCTCCTGTGTCTTACGTATTATCTCTCTGAATGTGCTTTCTATATTACTATTCAAAGCATCTCTGAAAGCACTGTTTGTTTCTGGCACATACTTCTTGGGTATGGACACAGGGTCATTGCCTAATAACTCAGAAAAACTATCGAAGTTTACCGTGTTGACTGTATCAGCAAATACAAAGTTAACAGGGGCAGGTGGGTCTTTTTTATAGTTGTGTGTGGTAGGTATACGTAACACCCGTGCAGCGTCTGCTGTGACCGCAGGATCAGCCAGTAAACCGTGATCTGCACATAGTTTTTTTAGCCGCTCTGACACAGTTAGCCAGTCGTCTAGACACACAGGTGCATCCAGCATCCAGTATACATGTACACCGTGACCGGAGTTTACCATAACAGGTTTAGGTAAAGATAACTTCTTACAGAACCCCCGGAGCGCTGTAATAGCGTCACCTTGCGTCGCGTAGTCTTTACTTGCACCGCAATCCAGATCCAGAAAGAAAGAGTTTAGATATTTAACATTGTCTACCTTGCGTGAACCTGCATCGTTAAACGTAGCAAGCGCGTAGTATACGTCATAACCCTCTGCGTCTAGATTTTCTGCGACATCTACAACTTGATCTATTGTATCGTAAAATTTTTGTACTCTACGATCATCGTGGGTGCGAAAAGCAAATACACAATAGTGACCTTCGCTCGCTAACGCACCTTTCAAAAAACTTTTTACATCCATAACTAACACCAAAACCGAGAGACACTGCGGCAAAGGTGTCGGTACACACCCGTTTCAGCTTATGCCTAGCCGCAGTATAGTATGGTGGTTTAGTCGTCCCAATCATCTATGATAGAACTTAAGTCGTCGCTACCTTTATCTGGTGCGGGAGCGGCAGCTTTCTTAACTGCTTTCTTTGGTTCTTCCACGTCTGCAAAAGGGTTGTCGTCTTCTTTTGGACTTGCTTCAAAACCCTCTACTGCACCAAAAGGTGACTGTTCTTCCATAGGTTTCAGTTCGATAACCTGTACTGCGCGTAACCGGAGTGATACTCCAGTGCCTATTGCCCCGTGATAAGGAGTAAAAGCAATAGCGATGTTAACCGTACTTCCTGTTGTGAGCAAGAAGTCATCATCTAACTTTACTCCTGCGGCATCATACTGTGCAGGTTTACGAGTGGCTTCTACACCATAAGCGCCTTTGAGCTTGGCTTTGTGGCTGAATGTTCCATCATCCTCTTTCTTAAAAGGCATAGGAAATTTATCAGGCCAGCTATCTTCTCGTTTGGCTTTATAGGCTGCTGCCATTTGTTTATACAGATCTTTAGCTTGCGCCTCAGTCATCTTGAACTGAATGGTATACGTGGCACCATCATCAAACGCATCACAAGGCACAGACCGCTTTTCTTGCGGATCAAACTTGTACGTGCGGTTAATACGAGGCCACAGTGCTTCTATATTATTAATGTTATAGTTCATGTTTACAGCTTCAGACATATCGTTCTCCCAATGTCTTATTGATCGTCATCAAGTAATTCTAGTAGGTCGTCATCATATGGCATGGGAGCCATTTCTTCAGTTGCCACCTCTGAAATTACTTCTGGTTCTACCACAACCTCATTCTCATAGTCATTGATGTCAGGTGCGGTCTTCTTAGTTGTTAATGCTTCAGATATATCAGGGATGCAGAATCTGTAGGTGTTGCCTACACGAATGTAGGTTTCCTGCGGAATCTGATCCTGACGAACCCAAGCACGTATTGTCGATACAGAAACACTAAAGTGTTTAGCTACATCTTCTATAGGCACATATTTTGGTTCCATTACTTCTTCCTCACTGCCATAGAATATTCAGAGTCAATGTTTAGGCAGTCTGGCCTTGACTCAGGGTTTTCTTCTAAGAACTGCTTAAAGTTTGTCTGATTCAAACGCTTCTCCAACAACTCAGGAACGTTGTGTTCCATGATGAAGGCGTGCATTTTCTCCCAATCGTTTGTCCAGAACTTTTGTTTTGTAGATCTATAAAACAGACCTTCAGCAGTCCTCACACTCTCGACACCATGCGCATTGCAATAGTCGAGTAGTCCTTTTTTGACCCTCTCTAATTGGCGAGAGAGAACAGAATCTTTTTCTTTGTATTCTGCTGATAGCTTTGCCCGCTCTTCGCGGATCTTTATATAAGCTTTAGTCAGCTTTTCAGCGGTAACACCACCCATATCGTTCTCCTTAAACTTATCATTTGATGTAATGTAGTGACGATATGTGTGTTAGTCAAGTAGTTCTTTATATAGATCTATCATTTTTGTGTGTACGTCTATTCTATTATCTAACAGTGAGTAAACACGTTTCTCTACAGCTGAACCTTGTAACTGCACAACAGTGCATTTGTGGTTTTGCCCTGATCTGTGGATACGAGCATTGGCTTGTGCATATGTCTCTAAGGAACTAGTTGGCCCCCACCAAACTATAGTGTTAGCGGCTGTTAACGTGACACCATGTGCTGCTGCTTGAGGTTGAATAACCAGCACCCGTGGATCAGGTGTGGTTTGAAACGTTTTAAATATCTGTGTCCTGTTTGGAGCAGACACATCCCCACGTATTACTTCTGTGGTAATCCCATCTTTGCGTAATTTATCTGTAAGTATATCAATGGCGTGTCTAAACGGCACAAACACCAGAACCTTTTGACTAGATTCGTCAATCACTTCGCGTAACACTTTGTAACGATGTGCTATATCAAACTCTAATACGTCACTGTCGTCTGTGTACACCGCACCTGCTGCTATTTGTAATAATTTAGACATAGCTACAGCCGCGTTCATTGCGGTAATCTGTTCACCCGTAATCTGCATAACGAGTTTCTTGCGTAACTCTTCGTAGTATTTTTTCTGTTGGCGTGTCATCTCTACTTCACGCTTGACATACACCATGTCAGGTAAGTCTAGACACTCATCCTTGGTAAATCTTACGGCAGGTTGTAAGGCATTAAATACTATACCCGTGGCGTTCTCTTTAGGTATCCATTTAAAGTTAGTCACCTTAACCATAATCTGATCGCGGAAAGACCCAAAGAAACGTGGTACAGATGCTGGATTAACTAATTTTGCTAACCCGTACGCATCTAGCGGACTTTGTGCGGCTGGCGTACCTGTCATCATCCAGAGCCATGTTTCAGGTTTAATCAATTTATTAAGAGTTTTGAAACGGTTTGTCTGCGCGTTTTTGTAGTGTGTGGCCTCATCGACAATAATTAAATCAAAACCACCTGCGTCTATCTCATCTTTTACAATGGCAAGGCCGTCATAATTTATAATTACATAATCTGCGCCTTGTTCAATTATTTCCTTACGTTTCTTGCTACTACCATAGGCCACATCAACAGTTCTATGTGGAGCAAATGTAAACAAGTCATCACGCCATGCGCTATCCATGATCGAAAGCGGGCAGATAACTAACACACGTTTGATAATATTTTTATTAAGTAGGAAGTCAGATGCCCATATAGCACTGGCAGTCTTACCTGTACCCTGTTCATTAAAACAGAAAGCTTTCCTGTTCAACGTAAGAAATGATGCCGTGGTTTTCTGGTGAGCGAAAGGCTCATGGCTCCCTGTCCATTGATATTGCATCTCTATGGGTGACGGTGCTTTTATATTTAAGTTTTTAAGCACTTGTGTTTCATCAACACCAAAGTTTACTACTACCCTGTTATCAGATAGTGCTTTGCTTTTAGGTATAACTTCTGTTACCTGCTGTGGGTTTTTTAACCGCAACAACAGGGCTTTGCCATTTTCGACAATCTCCACCATGTTCTCCTACTTTTTCTTTTTATAATTGCGACTGCGGTTTTTCTTTGGGCTTTCCAGCTTTGTACCGTCTTTGTTTTTGCCGCCTTTACTTAATGCTTTTTTGTGACTTACATCCTTACCTTTACGCTCTATACCTTTTTTATCGTATGCACGTCTGGCGCGTTGGCGTTCCATTCTAGACTCATGTTCACCACGTTCCTTTTGTTTTTGATACTCACGTTTGTACGGTCTGGGTTTCTTTGTGTACGCCATCTAATTACTCCCGTTGTGAACACACTCCAGTACAACACAATGTCGCCTGCATAACCCACTGGGATGGGCGTTCCATACGTCTTTTTCATGTGCTGTTTCCATGCGTTTATAGTTAGCTAACCACTTAGACCAAAGCACTGGTATCATATCTTTAGTATAAGTGTCCTTAATAAGGTCTCTAGATATTACAAACAATAACCCTGCACGTACAGTGTCTACTTCGGGGTAGTGTTTGAATGTGGCTAACGCCATCAATTCCAACTGACCTTTATCCGCATACTTGGCTGACTTACTGGTCTTGTAGTCCACCACCCAAGCAGTACCTTCATCTAGGATAACCAAATCTGCAATGCCACGCCACCAAACTTTCTTGTCAAAGAAGCCACATGGCTCAAGGTTCTCATCCAAACCCATCTTTATTTCACATAACTTGTTACCACGCTTGGCTTTAAGACCATCTAACGCGGGTTTTGCAAACTTAAAATTATCAGGGATAGTCGTCCCATCACGCACGTATTCCTCTGCCGCGAGATGGAACGCCGTGCCGTATGACATAGCATCAGTCTCAGGCTCGGTGTAGTCTTTGGCAATCTTGAGGTGATAGAACTTCTTGGGGCATTGCTCAAACGCCTTAATCCTACTAAATGACCACGGCTTTATACTCATAAATAGCCCCCATGCCATAAAAGCTTTTTCTTCAGTTTATGAGACTTACCTGTGAGCGAATAACTTCGTAACTTTTGAAGAGAGGTTGGTGGTTCCGGTGGTAATCTCTTAATAACCCATCTTGCACTGGCAGTAAGTTGTGGCTTGCCTATATCTCGGTTAGACAATGCAAGAGTTAATTCTGCTCTACAACTATTGCAGGTAAACTCCGCAATAACTCCGCTTTGTGTAAACACTATTCCATGCGACATGGACGTTGTATTCATAGTCAACTCAACTGATCCACACTTATTGCAACATAGAAAGCCATCACTTGTTGCTAGGTCGGCATTATGGAAGCCATGCTTCCCATAACCCATCTCCATATCGTATTCATCAATCATTCACAATCCCCATAAGATTTGCCAGAACCGGACTCACAGTTGATAGGCAGACCCTCTGCCCAATCGGGTATCCACCGCATACAGTCTTCAATGTACGCTTGTGCCTCACCCACTTCTTCGTCACGAACACAGCACACAACAGAGTCATGCACTGTTAACACTACGCGATGTTTCTTAGCTATTTTTAGCATTTGCTCACCAATTATGCAACGCGCTATGGCTTGGCATACGTTCTCTATAACCTTGCCACCATAGATTCGATTGCGCCCACGCCTGACTCTGTAGTGAAACTCCGTGCCTTTATCAGTGGTGTCAAACCCCAGATCATCATAACGTAGTAGTAAGCCAGAGGGCAGTCGTATCGCGGACTCTTGAGGCATTACTTTAAGTACGCCAGCTAACCCTAACGATGTTTCTTCTTTTCTGGATAGGGCCACGAGAGCCTGTTGAGCATCACGCCATAACTTGTTTATCTTCCAGTTAGCCTCGCGGTAAATCTTGATTACACGCCGTGCTTCTGCGATATCCATATCAAACCCAAATGTCTTTAACTGTGCTTGAAACTTCATGGCTCCCATGCCATAGCCAGCACCAAGGATCGTAGTCTTACCAACAAACCGCTGGTCTTTATCTACGTCAGGTTCATGCACACCATATATACGTGATGCCATCTTTACATATACATCCTCACCAGCCCTGAACGCGTGCGTGAGATCGTCCTGCTCTGCAAGCCAAGCCAGCACTCGCGCTTCTATCTGTGCCGAGTCTGCATCTATCAATGTGTAACCGACTGGCGAAATAATACTACGCTTTAACTTCTTACCGTTCACACCACGGCTGGGCAGGTTTTGCAGGTTGATCTTGTCATCACCACCCCACCTACCAGTATGCGCGGCATAGTATCTGACAGGCACAGGTAGTGTGCCACGCTTTGCTATGTCTATGAAACGTTGTGTGCGTGTCTCTTCTAATGTAGATTTAGTGCCTAGCCTTGCCGCAACCAACGCTTGTACCTGCTCATTCTCATGGTCAGCTAACGCCTTGAACGCTTCGTCTGACTTGGCAAATGCAAATGTTTCTTTCTCAGTTGTAGGGCTGATCTTCATCGGCGGCTCAACGCCAAGCGACTTGAGTAATTCCGCAAACTTAGGGTTACTCATAAGATCTTCTTTGATTACCCCGGCGCTCTCCAACAACTCATCCTTACGATAACGTGTTTCTGTGAGATGTTGTTCTAGTAGGCCCAGATCTAACTCCAAAATCGGAACTATAAACATGCGCAGGGTAAGATCAATCAACTTCAGTTCCTGACGCGGAAAATCCTTCGCCATGATGGTAAACAGTTTGTATGTGAGATCCACGTCATTGACGCAGTAATCACCGTAGTTACCTAGTTCTTCGGGTGTGAAGTCTTCTCTTCGCTTACCGAGCGCGTTAACAACTTCGGTTCCTTTGACTCCAACTCCATACTTTTCACTGACCGCTTTGAGGCTCGCACTAGTTTCGACCCCGTGAATAGCGCGAGCAATGCACATTGTGTCAGTGTAATTCCGAGGGCTAATATCAAATATCCAATTAAGAATTGCGCCATCAAAAATGGTGTTATGGCAAAGTAACATAGAGTTCTGCCAATCGAATGACTTGAGGTATTCCTTGATCTGTTCGTGTGTGCCACTAGCCCACTCCGTTTCTTCTTTGTTTACTTTTACACCCACGCCTATCACCTCAAAACGAGGATCACGGACGTAGGCTTCAGTAGTGAGTTTCGACAGGGAATAATCCCTGTCGTAATATGTTTCAAAGTCGAGTGTAATCAGATCCATTATTAAATATCTTCTGGATCAAACTGATCTAACTCTGCGGCTAGTGCCAGATATCCACAAGCATCAACAAAATTATCTTTGCCGCTGGACTCTTGCTGTCTAGCCCCAACCGATCTGGCTATCTTAAGGAGTGCGAGCATGACAGGCACTTGTTCTGGCTGGATGTCCCAACCTGTGTAACCCTGCCATAACCTAGAGGTGAGGTAGGCGTTCTTCCAAAACTCCCCATGCTCTTCTTCTCTGTCACCAGACACGAGGCTCTCTGCTTCACGCAACGTTTCTGAACGCACACGATCATCGGTGGTTTCTTCAACCTCTTCCAATGCGTATGTGCTATATTTGTTACCCGAATAGTCTTTGAAAGTCTCGGTGACTACAGGCTGCACGTTGAGTTCTTTCTCTATAACTTCTTTTGGTGTGCCTGATTGTGACCTAAGAGTGTACACGTACTTAGTAGTACAACCGCAAGCTTCTGCCACTTGTTTTACAGAGGCAGTCCTATGCTTAATCATATAACGTAATACTTTTTCTTTTTTATTCATTTTCTTCCGTGCCATGTTGTTCTCCTTTTAACGGCAATCCAAACTGGTCAGGGTCTTCTTGTTTTTGTATCCCTGCACCAGCCATTGTTAAGTCACAGACATTACATGTGACTATCTCTTCGTGATAATCTACAGCCGCCTCACACCGTGGGCATAGGCCGTTATCAATAGCTTTTTGAAAGCTACCATCACCCTGCGTTATCATCACTGGGTTCTTTCTTTAAAGAAGCAGATAAAGTTATTTGGAAATATTGTCTAGCCGCTCGTAATTGGTTTGCGCTAAACTCTACTTCTGCTAACTTTGCATCCAGATTCCTTATCTGATTTACAGCATACTTCTGATCTTCTGCAAGTTCGTTATAGAAGTATTCATTACCGTCAATCACTAACTTATCATCAGTTAATATTTTGTTTTCACTCATCTTCGTCCTCCTTATTAGCCATGTTCCTAGATTCAAATATCCAACCGCGCATACCCAAGCCTTTGGTTTCAATTAGCTTGCCGCAGTCCACACAGACAAAATCTGCCGTACCGTATTGAGCCAGCACGACTTCGCCCATAGTGCTTGGTGGCATTTTGCATATCTCACATACGTTACCATGCCACAGCATCTTACCTGTCTCAGGATCTGTTTCTATTAAGTCGTTATGACGTACATCAAATGCGGATGTTCTGTTGTTGTACTGCTCCTCAATAAAGTTGTCCTGCATATTGTAATAAATTGCTGACGTGTCATCAAAAGCAGATGGTAAATCTCTAGTGCCTCTTTTAGCACCTGCGGCTGTCAACAAACCATCTAAGTGTATTCTATTGACTTCAAGCCTTCTTTGTTTATCTGCAAGCAATTTACGAAACGCCCGATCCTCGCTACTCAGGTTTAGCTTGGGTTTATCTTTAAGTGCGGCGCGAATGTTGCGCTCTTCGATCCTACTTTCAATATCTTTTTTCCATGCAATCGGTGCATGTATTGGTAAATCGTTATCTGGTTTATTCTCTTTAGCACTCATGGGTTTACGTTTACCATAAGATGCCAATACCTCTGCACGTCTTGCGCTAATCTTCGTCATAATCAAATCCTCCCCCATCGTATATGAGAGCCTCTAGTTCTGCATCTGTCATCTTGTCTACATCTCTAACTATATCTTTTTTCTTAGGTCTTAACTTATGTAAATTGGACTTCTTGAGGCGCGGTGCTTCCAGTTTCTGTTTTGGACTGCTTACTGCTTGCGGTTCTTTGACAAGATCAACCCATAATATTTCTCGCGTCCAAAACTGATGACCACAAGTCAAACACACCCTTTTACGTTTTACTGTGTTTTCTTTTGGTGCGGATCTACACGCACTGTTTATACCCCTACTGTTTGTAACCTTTGTGTCCTTTTTACATTTTACGCATAGCATCTTTCTTACCCCTCTAAGTTAAAGTCGGGGGAGAGTCGGAAAGACAACCCTACCCCCTTGAGGTCACGATCTATAGAAAGGATTAACATTGGATCGCCCCCATTGCAGTGGTTAATTACGGCACTCACTGCTTACCGTCCAAACGGTATCGTGGCGAGGCACTTAGCCACATCACTGATATTGTCCTCGTTGACTACCAAAGCGAGGCCACCCTGTTTGGAAATATTGTCTAAGGCTAACTGCTGTAGTGGTGTGGTTTTGTTCTTGCCAGCCTTGCACTCGATACCAAAGAACATTCCCTGATAACATCCTACTATGTCTGGTACACCGCTGGTGCCGTAGCCACCTGTAACTGGATAGAAGTAGTACGCACCCAAGTCTTTGAGGACTGCCACCACCTTCTTCTTTACTTTCGCTTCTGGCGTTAATGCCATCTGATCCCCCAAAAACTGGTATCAAAAAACTGGTTTCAAGGGGCGACAACGAGCCGCCCCTCATTCACGAAAGTTTACGCAATTCCGTAAACTTTCATTTATTACTTGGATGCTCCCAACCGAAAGCGTCCTGTCCCTTGTTCCACTTGGCGTTAACCAAAGACTGTTTCTTACTAACCCAGAACGTATACTGATTAACCTTACGTTCATTCGGTATATCACCTCCCTCATCGCGCTCTGGCACAGGTGGTTCTAACATCATCAACACTGCCACCCTCTCTTGTACCCATTGCGGTAAGTGATCTATACTAAAGTAGGTAGCGGCAAGTTTGTTGTCAACCCTATTTATGCCAATACATGCCACTTCGACAGTATTTGTATCGGGGTCTACGCAAACACGCCATAACGCGTCATCATCTAACGACATAGAACATACCTTGGTCTACGCGCATACCCACATCATCAACATAGTTGCCATCCTCTGTCATAGAGAGGACAGCTAACTTGCCCATAATATCTTCTGGTAAGTCGTCAGTGTATGTAACGAACTGATCAGATACACGGGGGTTGTAATCTCGCACATCATCCAACTCGGTTACTTGGAATGTCTGCTTGCCAAATTTCTCAAACACACGAACAAAGTACACGTTGACTGTCTTTAGGAATGACTCTCTCCATTCGTCGCCAACCTCAAACATCTGCTTCAACTGATGCCCGAACTCGCCATCGACAAACCCATGATCCGAGTCTATCAAATGTCTCAACTCTGTAAGCATACGACCCTTAAACGCGCCAGTCTTGTTACCTGCCTCATGGTCAAACAACTCGCGCATGGACTTGCGAAACTTGGAGCCAAGCATCTCTGGTGCATCGTTGGCTTTGGAACGCAACAGATTAGCATGAGCCTTCGCCATCTCATGTGGTGAGAAGTTACGGAGAAAACGTTTAGCGTTACGTATGGCCGTGTCCATATTACCAGACATCTTCATACGGAACTGATCCTGATACTCGCCATACTTCTCGTTAGTAATCTTGCGAGAACCAACCATGTATTGATCGTCACCAGCAGTCTCAGTGCGAAAGTCACCGTACCCAATGTAGCCCATCGGGTATGGCTCGTCTGGATAGTATACCCATACCTTGTTGCTCCTCATCTTCGCAAACTTTACACCACGAAACACGCCTTGCAATCTGTCCATAAACGTCTGCAAATCGGCATTAGGATTAAACGTCTGCGACTCAGTATCCTTGATTATCTCTGTAACTGTGCGATCTTTGAAATCAACTCCCATCTTCTTATCCCTTCACTTGCTTTGTGAACCCACATACTTTGTTGATCCATCTGTTGAACTCTACCTTAACTTGTTTAGCGTCAGCCTCTGACTGAACATTACGAATAGTATCATAACTTGACACAAAGTCAACAGCCATGGGTAAACGTAACGGATGATCTTGTTTTGTGAGAGCATGGCGCATGAACTTTGCCAACTCGTCATGGTCGTAGTAATTCACACCTGTGATCTCCGTCACCTGTCCACGCATAAGCCCACGATACTTGTAGTCATCAACCTGCATTAGCGGAGCCATAGCACTGATCCACTCAAGGTAACTTGTTATGTGGTCTTTGTATCTGGCCTTCTGCTTCTTGTTGACCAAGGTACGTGGCGGCTTGGGTGCATCACACCTAGCACCAACCAAAGTAAATCTGTCATCATCACGCTTGAATGTAAGAGCCGATCCGTCATCGGTTGCTCTCATCCAATTGATATACGAGGAACCATCATCAAACGCATTACGTGACACGTACATACACTTGGGTAGGTAGAGTGCTTCACCAGCATCCACACGTATGTATTGCTTGCCGTTCAGTACGAAGAAACCCATACCGCGTGGTAACATCCTCTCAAGAAACGTGTAGTGACTCATGTGCGCACTAGTACCAATGCCATTGCGTATCTTGATAGTCTCAGTGCCATCGCTGTGACGCTTCCAACAGATCGGTGCTAGTGCCACCATCTCTGCTTGTGTTGGAGCCGCTGGCCTACCTCTAAAGCAATACCACTGAAACACGTCATCGTAGTAGCCACCGTTCATCAGCAGATAGCAGTTGTCTGATATCTTCTTAATGCGCTCATGGTCACGCGCTCTGTCAGCAATAGGTCTAACATCTTTACCTGTGTTCTTACCCTTCATTGGCTTGGTGTTGTGATAGCGTTCAGCCACCTCATCGAATGTCGATAGTCTTTCATATGTTATAGCCATTAGTCTTTCCTTTCATCAGTCTTTACGCAATTGCGTAAAGTATTGTCGTTAGCAAAATTTACCTCGTTAGTAATGGTAGTCTGTACTTGTAGTGCATCGGTCAGCAAGTCCGCCAAGTGGCCTCCTGTCTTGTCGTCATGTCCGCCACAGTCACTCTCGTTGCATGAGACTTCTATGTCTTCATACTCCTCGCCCACACGTATAAACCTGTAAGCATATGGCAAGCCACGCTCCTCCCAGAATGTCTCTGCAAGTTTGGTCAGTGCAGAAAAACCTTTGACATCATCGTAGCTGTCATACCACTTGACGTGTTCTGCTGTGTACATGGCAACCCATGCGCCCTCATACTCACCCACCTCCCATTCGGGTATGAGGTTTTCTTTCTGCACATACATATTGAGAGCATAGACGGACAGTAACTCGTCCATGTTCTCTTTACTTGCCATCGCTACTGCAATGACTACATCGCTTCGGTATCCCATCTTACATATCTCCTGATTTTACATGGACTGTAATGCCACAGTCGGGCTTTGCATTTTTGTTGTCGATGATGACCCACAACACTGGACACGACCATTGACCCCACGATCCGCCAAGGTAGCCATCGGTAATCACGATAACAGCTTGTGGTGTGATATGTTTGTCGGTCATGTAAGCTGGCACACACTCAACACTAGTGCCACCGCCACCCTTGGGTCTGGTTGACTGTATCATGGTGTCGAGTTCGTGCATGTCATACTTCTCGTCCTGACATACCCGAGTGTCCCAGTACAACAGACGCACTGCTTCTGGATGCACAGTATCAGCGATTGACTTGATCTCGGTCAGAGCAACAGACACTTCACGATCACCAATAGAGCCAGACATATCAGTGGCAATCACTAACTCGTCAACACGCTCGGATATGCCGCTTGGCAGATACACGCCACTGGACATGAAACGTCTGTTTGGTCTGCGCCATGTCGAGTAGTCGTTGCCTGTGCAAGTGGTTGTGATGAAGTCACGCATAACCTCACGCCAATCGACTTGTGGTTGTAGCAACTCTTGCAAACCACGATCACCACCCGATCCCATCTTGCCAGCAATCAATGCGCCTTGGCGTATGGCCTCGTCAATGTCTCGTGCCAACTCTTGTTGGTCAGCCACCGATAGCTCTTGTGCGCCCTCGAAGTCATGCTCGTCGAATGGTTGTGGTGACGAGTTACCCTGTGTACCATCACCGCTTCCGGGCGCTCCTGCACCAGAGTTACCCTTACCCTTTGGTGGGTCTTGCTTGAGTGCGTTGAAGACTTGGGCTGTGTCCATGCCACGATACTTCTCGTCATAACAACCCACTGTGAGTGCGCCTGTCATGGTAGCAAAGCCATCCTTGTTGTCATCGACAATCTTGAGGTTGATAACAAAGTCCATCGCCATGTTCGCAAGCTGTGGGTTCTCTTTCCACAGATGCTGCCACGTTATAAGATGACGATACAGCTTGTGATAGCACTCGTGCAGTATGAGAAAGCGAAACTCAGCATCGTTAAGCTGGTCAGCAAACACACGCCCGTACACCTCATCACGTCCGTTGGTATATGCTGTCGGCGTTGTCTCGCAGATACGCTTCTCACCAATCATCATAATACCAGCCAGTGCGATATACTTGGGGTTGCCCATGATATCGACTGTGCATTTGTTCAGTCGTTGTTCGGTAGTCAGTTCTTTTCCAATAGCAAGCATTGGTCTGTCCTTTCTGGGTGAGGCACATACCCCACCCGATTGTTTACGCATTTGCGTAAAGATTACTTTTTGTCAGCCGCGAACATATAGTTGTTGTCCATAGCCCACTGTGTGAACTTCTTGTTTGTCATAACAAGTGACTGCTTGGCATACTTGGGTGCGCGTACGCCATTGGCAAACATACCCTGTGCTTCTTTGTCGAGGCGAACAAGGTAGTCCATCCATGGATTGATCCAGTCAGCTTCGATAGAGGCAAGCGTTCTGAACACCACCATGCACACACCAGCGGCACTGCTTGGTATCTTGGCGTTCTTCGGGTCTTGCTTGATACTGTCAGCACTTGGTATCTGGTCAGCCAGCTTGACAAACGCCATCAAGTCCATAGCACCACGTTCACCGATAGTACCCATGAGTGCGGCAGTCGTAGTCTGGTCATCCATCAGATGCCTCTCTTTGAGTATGTCGCTTGCCGCTTCCAACGAGCGTGGTGTAATAAACGCGGCTCGGTTTTGCTTGGGATGGAAGATGTATGGATTGTCGTCTGGGTCTTTGACGTCCTCGAAAGAGTAGAAGATTTGCGGGTTGTCCTTTGCAAAGCCAAGTAGTGTGTGGTCGACGTCATTGTTAATCCCCCATTCAATCCATTCCATGTTAGTAGGTTTGCGTGTCTGCACGACAGTCATACGATTACGTGCGTGTGCTGGTAGCAAGTCACCGACACCCTCAGAGCCTTTGTTTGTCGTAGCAAATATTATGCTGTCAGGGTGTAGTGTGTAACTGCCGATCTTACGCTCAAGTATAAGACGCAACAGTGCGTTCTTGACCGCAGGATTAGCCTTGCCAAACTCGTCAATCATCAAAACGATAGGCGTGTTGTTGTGTGCGCCCAACTCTTCATTGGTGAGGTACGTCACATAGCCAGAGCCATCATCCATCTTGGCGATGTTTGGTATCGTGATATCACCCAAGTCCTTGGTGGTGCAATCAAAGTAGCATAAGGTGTGATCGGGTTTCTCTTTGCCGATCGCTGGTAGTAGTGATGACTTGCCTGTGCCTATGTCACCCTGTGCGAGTACGGTACGCTTGTTACCTGTTGACAAGATAAGTTTTGCTACTTGATCAAGTCCGAGTGCATACATTGCTGTTGCTGTATTCATGATAGTCTCCATTTCATAAGTTGTTTACGCATTTGCGTAAAAGTTAAAGGCCGATAGATGGTAGTGATTTGATGACTTCATCCACGGTACGCTTAGTCTCCGACCGCAGATGTTCGTCCTCGCGTAGTGCCTCGGCATTGACACCACGAAATGCGTCCTCAAGTTTCATACGTGCCGCAGTCATCTGGCCGTCACCATTGACGTTACACACGTTAAGAAGTTCTACCATGTCAAGCACGTTGGTCACGAGCGTGTCGCGGAAGATCTTTTTGTCATCATTGTCCGAATAGTCGAGACGCTCCGACATGGCAGACAACGCTTTGTGTGTACGTTGCCACACATCATTCATTGCGTTGTTAAGCTGTGCCGAATAGTAGTCTTGATAGTGCGACTTGACTTGCTCGTTAGCCTCATTGCCAATGTCAATGCGGAAGTCACCACTGTCAGGCAATGGGATATACGACAAGCGAAACCCGAACTTGTTGCGTAAGCTGTCGATTGATGGATACTCATCACGATTGAACAAGTCACCTAGCTTTGCAGATGCTTGGGTGATCTCCCATTCGTAACCTTGTAGAAACGTGTCAACAAGCCTGTCATACTCATTCTGGATGTCAGTCATTGCTTGATGGTACTTGAAGTATTGAGCCGTTGGCAAAAGACGCAAGCCTGTGTCAGACCACGGCATTGTCATAGCGTAGTGCATGTTGCGGCTGTTAGCCGTGAATTTTTGTACTGCCATGAGTTCTTGGCAATCAGCGAGTAGCTTCTTGTGTACAGAGGCGACACCCGATGCTGCAAAGTTCGCATCAGTGACGTCCTCTGATGCTTTGCGATCTTTCTTGCGTCCTGTCCATGTTGAGATGGATAACTCGCATAGCATGGCAGATGATCCGATGCTCGGGGCTGATACCTCAGACTTTACGGAATTGCGTAAAGTCTGGTCTTGTGTAGTAATAAGTTCCTGTGTCATATCGTTCTCTTTCTTTACGCATTTGCGTAAACTATGTGGTTGTAGTGTGCCAAAATTTAGTCAAAATTTGGCGATGATGTATACTACCACAGGTAGCGTTTTATGTCAATACGTGGTGAACAGTTATTACGAATACTTGTTTATGGGTTTTTATGGTTATCGGTGGGTAGTTTTGTAATGTTCTGTAATGTTCTGTGTGGGTGGCGTGTAACGCATTGGAAATACAGGAATGTTCTATTGTTCGTTTTGTGGAGGATTTTAACATCCGCGTTCGAGGTCGAACACGTTCAAGAACATTTGAAAACATGTCAGTGCGTCTTTAATAAAAGCTTAGTAATAAAAATAAAAAAGAACATTATACTACTACTACAAGATTAGATAAGAATAGGTATGTTCTGATAGGCAAGTATGATCATTGCATACCATGCGTTACCACAGGCTACCACAAAAACATAATGTTCCACGCGTAGCCAAAAAAAACGAACATTACGGAACATTAGAAAGAACATTAGAACATTACGCATTTGCGTAAACATGCCATGAGGCTCAACGCTTCACTAACAACTGGTCTCGCTCATTTACCAAACTTTACGCAATTCCGTAAACTTGTTATGGTGTGGGTTGTATACAGCCTAGGCGCCGCGCTCCACTAACAACTGGTTTCGTTTGTTTACAGAGGCTCGACGCTTCACTAACAACTGGCATCGCTAGATTTTGGACACAAAAAAAGGCAGGGAATAAATCCCTGCCTAATTATTATATAGTTTCGAGCTGCTCGTATCCTACGTTTTGCAGATATCTAACACGCCTGTTATATTCTAATGCGATAGCATGCCGTGAATAACCGCGATAGTGTCCGGTCTCTTCTGCCATGTTTAACCATGCCAGCAATTCGGATAATGTTAGGTTTTCCATCATACCCACCATACCCTGCAAAACAAACAAAGCAGTGTCCAACACATCCCAGTCACCATGCAGATAACAGCCATATGGATATTGTATCCGGCGTTTAACATACCAAAACAAAACACCACAATGCCTATCGCTATGCCACACCAGAGCGCGTCACTCATAACACGTTTCTGGTGCCTATCGTTTTTCTCTGTTAGTTTTCTGGTACGCCAGTCTTGTAATGATTCTCTCATAACTTGTTACCTTTCATAAAAGAGAACCAGCCCAGCGTGATTACTGGGCTGGCATAGTGTGTTATTTAGATTGCTTTTTAGCAGTCTTGACGGCTTCCAACAATTGCTTGGCAAGTTTTTGCAGTTGGATGCGGTCAGCTAAATCAGTGTCTTTTTCGATCCAGCCCAGCATTTTGTTACCGTCGCGTTCCAGCCGTTCCAGCGTAGGTGCAGTCTTGTTTGCAGTCTTAGTCGCTGGATTAGCGCGTCGATCAAATGCCTCGGCTTTGCGCTTGTATTCGCCGAAACGTTTGCCAACTAATTGCTTGGCGTTGGTTATATCGGCTTGCATGGCATCGGCGACTGGCTTGCTGGCATTGCGCTTGATCTTTTTAAACGCTAGGCCATTAGCCTCTGACTCATAAAGTACAAACCATTTCTTTTCAGTTGGTGTTAACAAGTCAACAAGCTTGCCGGTTTTTTGATTAGTGACCTTTGCAAATCTGGCAATATCCAGCCGGAAAGCATTGTAATCACCCAGCGACATGGTGCCGCCATTCTTTGGTGACATGAACGTTTCAGTTGTCCAATTACCCTCAACATATGCAGCAAACAAATCGTCACTTGCCTTGTTTGCTTTGTTGTCAGTACGGATGAAGTTTGCGCTAGGGCGCGGTAGGTTTGAGATTTTAGACATGATGTCTAATCCTTTCGTAATGTTTACGCAATTGCGTAAACTATGAATGAAACAGCAACCATTGCCGCTTCGATGATTGTATTTAACCACACTGTGACGCGTTTTGATATAGATACACTGTATAACGTGTCATTATATGACGCATTATGTGTTTTTCTGCTATCGGATACCCACCCGCCCCCTATGACCGCATTATCTGACACAGCATACACACTTCTATATATTACTAATTTTCTCAAATAAATCGGTTTTCCCTGAGTTCGACCCCCCACCCCCCTTCACACAGGAACACCCCCCGGTAGGAGTCCCAACCTCCTTGCATAAAAAATAATTTTACTATATAGATTGATACGAACGGTTAATAACCTGCGAAAAAACATGAGTATATTAGTGGAACCAGAGCTAGGTGTGGCAATTCCTGAAGAGTTACCACCTATGGATTTGAAGCAACGTACTGACGCGGCATCAGAAACCGCCAAGAAACTCGCTGACCATGGCGTAGACCTAGAGCCTACCAAAGAAGATGAGGATATCGCTGCTAAATTGGTTACGGCATATGCTGATAACCCTGACAACACGTCTAAAAAAGTTACCACAAAGCGTGCAGCAACACTTACCCCGGCATCTCTAGTACTTACAAACAACATTTTGCAGGAATTTGGCCATTCAGTAGTCGAGAGTGCGTTACAAGTACGACACTTGGTGACTAACAAGCTCATAGATGAGACAGAAAACCCAGATCCAAGGGTGCGGATACGTGCTTTGGAGCTACTGGGTAAGATTTCTGACGTTGGATTGTTTGCAGAGAAGTCCGAAGTGACCATTACACACCAGTCCACCGATGATTTACGAGCTAAATTACGGGAAAAACTACAAAAGCTGAGTACATCAGAAGAAAGAATACAAGAAGCCATAGTAATAGATGGCGAAGTTCTGGATGTTGACGCTGAATTGGGACTGGAGAACGAGGAATGAAGAGTTTTTTATTAATAATTAGTATCTGGGGTTTTACTGAAGAGAATAGGTGGGTGTATGTAGGCAATCAGATCGTATTGGACGTGCTTATGAACAAAGAAGAGTGTATGAAGCTCGGTGATGAGTGGGTTTGGCGTCAGAATAATGAAAATTATAGGCTTGTTGTAACTTGTGAGGAAGCCATACTACCAGAAAACACCCCAGAAACTAAAGGTGAATCACTGTGACATCTGCGTTAGCTGTAGATTTTACTGAAGATGAGGTTCAGCAGATGCTGGACAACCTAGATCAGTATACTGCAGATGAAATTGTAGAGATTGATAAGTTAGTCGATGAGTTGGACTCTAGAAGGGTCAACAAGGCGGCGTATGACGACCTGATTGAGTTTTGTAAGCGTATGCAGCCTGATTATATCGTCGGTAAGCACCATAGGATGCTTGCAGACATGCTTATGGACATTGCAGAGGGTAAAAAAGACAGAATATGCGTTAATATACCTCCCAGACACGGTAAATCGCAGCTTGTTTCTATATTTTTCCCTGCTTGGTTCTTAGGGCGTAACCCGAACAAGAAGGTTATGATGGTGTCACACACCACTGATCTGGCGGTAGACTTTGGACGTAAGGTTCGTAACCTGATATCTACTGACGAGTATAATTCTATATTTCCTACTGTTAAGCTGGCTATAGATTCAAAGTCTGCAGGGCGATGGAACACTAATTCAGGAGGTGAGTATTATGCGTGTGGTATTGGCTCCTCTATTGCTGGTCGCGGTGCTGACCTCCTGCTCGTTGACGATCCCCATTCCGAACAAGATGTCATTAACGGAAATTTTGAAGTCTTTGAAAAAGCATACGAATGGTTCACCTTCGGAGCGCGTACACGACTGATGCCGGGAGGCCGTGTGGCTATTATCCAGACCAGATGGCACATGGATGACCTGACTGGGCGTGTGACCAGAGACATGGGGCAGAACGAACGAGCTGATCAATACGACGTGGTTGAGTTCCCAGCCATACTGGACATAATTAATAAAAAAACACAAAAATCAGAGCAGAAACCACTGTGGCCTGAGTTCTTTGACCTTAACGCGTTACTACGCACAAAGGCATCTATGCCAGCATTTCAGTGGAACGCCCAGTATCAGCAGGAACCTACGGCAGAAGAAGCCTCACTGGTCAAACGTGAGTGGTGGAGTATATGGAAAGAAGAGCAGCCGCCCGAGTGTGAATACGTAATCATGTCTTTAGATGCGGCAGCAGAAACACACAATCGTGCTGATTACACAGCATTGACGACATGGGGTGTGTTTTTGAATGAAGAAGAGGACAACTATAATATTATATTGCTAAACAGCATAAAGAGGCGTATGGAGTTCCCAGAACTCAAAGAACTTGCTATGGAAGAATACGAAGAGTGGGACCCAGACGCGTTCATCGTTGAGAAGAAAAGTTCTGGTACTGCTCTGTATCAAGAGATGCGTAGGTCTGGATTACCCGTACAAGAATATACCCCACACAGAGGTTCAGGAGATAAGTTGGCTCGTTTAAACTCTGTATCAGATATTGTGGCATCTGGACTCTGCTGGGTTCCAGAGACTCGCTGGGCTGAAGAAGTGGTAGAAGAGATTGCAGGATTTCCGTTTATGAGTCATGATGACTTAGTTGATGCAACTGTTATGGCTCTCATGAGGTTTCGTCAGGGAGGCTTTATACGTCTGCCTAGTGACGAGCCAGAAGAGCAACGGTACTTTAAGCGTCGTAGTAGCGGATATTATTAGGGGTCAATATCATGGCAGTTGAAAAAGGACTATATCAAGCTCCAATGGGTATAGATGAAGATTTACCAGAAGGTGCTATGCCATCTGCGGATCTGGAGATTGAGATCGTAAATCCTGAGATGGTGACTCTGGATGATGGTAGCGTTGAGATAACAATAATTCCGGGTAATGAATCTGAAGATGTACCGTTCGATGGTAATCTGGCAGAAGCTATGGAAGATAACGACCTAGCGTCTTTATCTGACGAACTTGTTGGTCTGATAGATTCTGACATGGACAGCCGCACTGAGTGGGCGGATACATTCGTTAAAGGTCTTGATGTATTAGGATTCAAGTATGAAGAGCGTACTGATCCTTGGGAAGGCGCCTGTGGAGTTTACTCTACAGTGTTGGCAGAAGCAGCCATAAGATTCCAAGCAGAGACTATGAGTGAGACGTTTCCTGCCATGGGGCCGGTGAAGACCAAGATTCTTGGCGAAGAGACAAAAGAGAAGACTGAATCTGCTGCCCGTGTCAAAGCTGACATGAACTTTGAGCTAACCGAGAACATGATTGAGTATCGTCCAGAGCATGAGCGCCTGCTCTACAGCCTCGGACTGGCAGGTTCTGCGTTTAAGAAAGTTTATCACGATCCTAATATAGGACGACAGGTCGCTTTGTTTATACCTGCAGAGGATTGCATTGTCCCCTACAGCGCATCTCACATTGAGACTGCAGAGCGTGTTACTCACGTCATGCGTAAGACAAAGAATGAACTCAAGAAATTACAGGTTAGCAGATTTTACCGAGATATAGAACTAAACGATCCACAACCATACCACTCTGACATTGAGATACGTAAAGCTGAAGAGGGTGGTTATTCTCTTACCGATGATGACAGATATGCGCTGTATGAAATACATGCTGATATTGTGATTGAGGGGTTTGATGATTCAGACGATGAGATTGCAAAACCTTACGTTGTGACTTTAGAACGTAGTTCAGGTGAGATTCTGTCTATATACAGAAACTGGAACTCTGAAGACACACTTATGCTAAAGCGCCAACACTTCGTACATTATGCCTATGTACCGGGTTTTGGTTTTTATGGACTCGGACTTATCCATATTATCGGTGGGTATGCACGAGCAGGAACCTCCTTGATACGCCAACTTGTCGATGCCGGTACGCTCGCTAATTTGCCCGGTGGATTAAAGTCCCGTGGGCTGCGTATCAAGGGGGATGACACTCCAATTGAACCGGGTGAGTTCAAGGATGTTGATGTACCGTCAGGTAGTATACGCGACAATATTATGCCGCTACCTTACAAAGAACCATCACAGACACTTCTGGCATTGCTGGATAAAATCACTAACGAAGGCCGCAGACTGGGCGCGATCAGTGACATGAACATATCGGACATGTCGGCTAACGCACCGGTAGGCACAACGCTGGCGCTTTTGGAGCGTACACTAAAGCCTATGGCTGCAGTACAAGCCCGTGTTCATTACGCCATGAAGCAGGAGTTTAAACTCCTTAAAGCTTTAATGGCAGAATACGCGTCAGCCGAGTATTCGTATCAGCCTGCACGGGGAGAGGTATCTGCTCGTCAGACTGATTATATGATGGTGGATGTAATTCCTGTTAGTGACCCTAACAGTTCTACCATGGCACAGCGTGTGGTGCAGTATCAGGCTGTATTACAGATGTCGTCACAGGCTCCGCAGATATATGACCTGCCACAATTACACAGGCAGATGATTGAAGTTCTTGGAGTAAAGAACGCAGATAAACTTGTTCCACTTAAGGAAGACCTGAAACCGGCAGATCCTGTTAGCGAGAATATGAACGCGTTGATCGGTAAGCCGATGAAAGCATTTATCTATCAAGATCATGATGCTCACATCGGCGCACACATGTCGTTTATGCAAGATCCACAAGTTGCTCAGATGATTGGACAGAATCCACAAGCGCAACAGATAATGATGGCATTACAGGCTCACATTGCAGAGCATCTAGGGTTCAAGTATCGCAAGCAGATAGAAGAAAAGCTTGGCGCACCGCTACCAGCACCAAACGAGGAACTTCCAGAAGAAGTCGAAATACAGCTTGCACGGGTTGTTGCAGAAGCTGGCAAGCAGCTTACACAGGCAAATCAGCAGCAAGCGGCTCAACAACAAGCGCAACAACAACAGCAAGACCCTGTGTTCCAGCTCCAACAACAGGAAATGCAGATCAAAGGAGCAGAAGTGCAGCGTAAAACACAGAAAGATGCTGCGGATATACAACTTAGACAGGAAGAGCAGAAGCGCAAACTCACTAAAGATATGGCAGATGCACAGCTTAAAGAGCGAGAGTTGGAGCTTGATAAACTAGAGATTGGTATTGACGCTAAGAAAGCTGGCGTAAAGATGCAGGCTGAAAAAAGAAGAGATAAAGATAAAACCAACTTGGAAGCATCTAAAATAATTACACAACTTAAAAGAGACTAACTATGGCTAAAACCGTCTTTGACGTGCTTATTGAAAAACTAGATGAAGATAAATCTGCAGCATTACAGTTTCTTGGAGGGGGCGGAGCCAAAGACTTCCCTCAGTACAAGGAGATAACGGGCATGATACGGGGTCTAGATGCCTGCAAAAATTATGTAACAGACCTCTCGCGCAATTATATGGAAGATGATGATGACTGAAGCAGTTAAAAAAATTACTCCTGACGAAGACTGGGACGCACAACTACCTAAACCTTGTGGCTATCGTTTATTGATAGCACTGCCTGATATAAGTGATTATTACGAGGGTAGCACTCTCTTAAAAACTGACAGTGAAAAACACAAAGAATACATCATGTCTATTATGGGTGTAGTCATTGATATGGGTGATGCCGCCTATAGCGACAAAGAGCGATTCCCTACAGGCGCATGGTGTGAGGTTGGTGACTATGTGATGTTCCGTATGAATACCGGCACTCGTTTTAAGGTCAACGGTAAAGAGTTTCGTTTGATGAACGACGATTCTATAGAAGCGGTCATTCCTGACCCTCGTGGAATTTGCAAAGTTTAGGAGTTAATAATGGCGTTTCAAAAAGTTGAGTATGAGTTTCCTGATGAAAAAGGTACAAAACCAGAAATAGAAGTGGAGAGTTCAGATGCAATTGAAGTTGATGTTTCTGGTAAAGCAGCTAAGAAGTCTGACCCAGAACCTGCGCGTGCAGATGATAATAATGATGACCAACTTGAGATTGAAGTCGTTAATGATACTCCAGAAGCTGATAGAAACCGCAAAGCTTCTGAGCCACCAACTGATATCACTGATGAAGAGCTTGATGAATACTCTGATAAAGTTCGCAACAGAATTAAGCACTTCAGCAAAGGCTACCATGATGAACGCCGTGAAAAAGAAAAAGCACAGCGAGAAAGACAAGAGTTAGAATCACTTGCTCAACGCCTTGTTGATGAAAACAAAGAATTAAAAGGCACGGTTGGTAAAAATCAGTCAACCATGCTTGATCAAGCTAAAAAATCTGTTGAAGCTGAAATAAATGCTGCTAAAGCAGGTTATAAGGAAGCATATGAGTCTGGTGACGCAGAAGCAGTCGTGGAAGCACAAGAAAAGCTAACCGCTGTTAAGATTAAGGCTGATAGGATAAATAATTTCAAACTTCCGGCTTTACAGGAAGAAGAAACTCCTGTTAATGTGTTACCAGAACCCACCCAACCGGTGGCAGATCCAAAAGCTACAGAGTGGGCATCGTCCAATCCGTGGTTTGGATCTGACGATGAAATGACAAGTTTCGCCATGGGTGTGCATAATAAACTAGCTAAAGATAACATTGTTATCGGAAGCGATGACTACTACGAGAAGTTAAACGCTCGTATGCGCCAAGTGTTCCCAGATAATTTTGAGGACACTATAGAGGAAGTAGAGGTTGCGAAGCCGAAACAAGCTAATGTGGTTGCTCCCGCGACGCGGAGCGTAGCACCTAAAAAGGTCAAACTAACGCAAACACAAGTAGCTATAGCTAAACGACTTGGAGTTCCCTTAGAATTATACGCCCAAAAGGTTGCAGAAGAAATGAGGAAAAACTAATGGCTGAAAACCGTATAGAACGTGAACAGACCACTCGTGAAAAAACGACCCGCACTAGAGCTTGGCAAAGGCCAGAGACCTTGCCCTCACCGAATCCCGAGCCGGGTTACGCATTTCGCTGGATTAGAGTCGCCACGCAGGGGCAAACTGACGCCACTAATGTTTCTTCAAAATTTCGTGAAGGTTGGGAGCCTGTAAAAGCTTCAGATCACCCCGAAATTACAGTAGTTACTATTGAGAACGAAAAGTTCAAAGATAATGTTGTAATTGGTGGTCTTATTCTTTGTAAAGCTCCAGAAGAACTTATTGCAGAACGTACGGCGTATTATGAACAACAAACGCAAGGCCAGATGCAGTCAGTTGACAACAACCTTATGAGAGAAAACGATCCTCGGATGCCGCTCTTTCATGAGCGTAAAACAAAAGTTACTTTTGGCTCGGGGGGTTAATTTAAAAACCTTTGTTATCTGGAGACAAATAGATGGCATATCCTACCATTGATGCCCCATATGGCCTCCGCCCAATCGGAATGATTGGTGGTCATAGCTATGCGGGTTCTACACGTAAGATCCCCATCGCTTCAAACTACAGCACAGCTCTCTTCTACGGAGATGTGGTGCAGTATAAGAACGATGGAACCATCATTATCACCACATTGCAGAACAATACTTCTGTAGTGGCTGGTGTTATTGGTGTGTTTATGGGTGTAAGTTACACTGATCCTAATACGAACCAGTTGACATTTCGCCAAAGCTATCCCGGCAGCATAGTAGCCGACGATATTGAGGCATATGTATGTGACGACCCTAATGTACTGTTTAAAGTAGTAAACTGTACAGGTTCCACTGCTGATGGCGCTTCTTCTGGACTGCTTCCTGCATTCGTTACCCGTGCTAACGCTATCTCGTGTAATGCGGAGCTTGTGCTTAACACTGGTGTAACAGCATCAGGTAACAGTCGTATGGGTGTATTTATTAACAATGTAGCCACAATTCTGCCGATTACTGTTGTAGATGTCGTACCTGACACAGCAAACAGTTCCGGTAATTTTGTTGAGTTTATTGTTAAACTTACACAGGGTTATCAACGTTATCAGCAAACCGCTGGCGTATAAGGAGGAGTAGATAATGGCTATTTCACGCGCACAACTACTTAAAGAACTCCTTCCCGGCCTGAACGCTTTGTTCGGATTGGAGTACGCAAAGTACGGTGAAGAACACGCAGAAATCTTTGAATCAGAGACTTCTGATAGATCTTTTGAAGAGGAGACCAAATTATCGGGCTTCTCAGCAGCACCAGTCAAAAACGAAGGCTCTGCCATCGAATATGACAATGCACAAGAGGCGTTCACCGCTCGCTATTCACACGAAACAGTTGCAATGGGCTTTTCAATTACTGAAGAGGCTATTGAAGATAACCTGTATGACTCACTGTCATCTCGTTATACTAAAGCACTGGCTCGTGCGATGGCATACACAAAACAAGTTAAGGCAGCAACTATCTTAAATAATGCTTTTGCTGCTGGCACTACATATGGAGATGGTAAGTCTCTGTGTGCTACTGACCACCCACTTGTAAATGGTGGTACAAACTCTAACGAGCCTGCAGTTGCAGCTGACCTTAACGAGACTTCTCTTGAAGCCGCCGTTATTCAGATCGCTGGTTGGACTGACGAGCGCGGTTTGCTGATTGCTGCTAGACCACGCAAGTTAGTTATTCCACCGAATCTACAGTTTGTGGCAACTCGTTTGTTAGAAACTGAAGGACGTGTAGGTACAGCGGATAACGACCTTAATGCACTTCGCAATAATGGTTCTATCCCAGAAGGCTATATAATCAATCACTACTTGACTGATACAGACGCTTTCTTCCTTATGACTGACGTTCCAAACGGCCTCAAGCACTTCACACGTAGTCCAATGACTACCGCTATGGATGCTGACTTTAGCACTGGCAACAGCCGGTACAAAGCCCGTGAGCGTTACTCGTTCGGTGTATCTGACCCGTTGGGTATCTTCGGTTCACCCGGAGCATAACTGGATTAGAGGGGGGTGGCTTGCTACTCCCCTCTTTTTACTATACGATGAATTATTCCTGACAGCCGCACCCCGTGGCTGACACTAGCCACGACAGGAGATTGACATGGCTAATACTACCTTTAACGGTGCAGTACGCTCCGAAAATGGATTTAAAGTTGTAACTAAGAGTTCTACTCTAGGAACTTTTACAGAACAGTTAAACGCTACTAGCGGGGGCGTTCTTGAAGTTCAAAAAGTCGCTACATCTGGTAGAGACAACATCGTTGCAGCAGGAACAACAGTTGGCGCAAACAATGCCAGCTTAGGCACAGCAGCTACAATCTTTAACATCGCACCAAACGCACACGGTTCTGGTATTGCAGATGCCGCTATAAATACATTTGTTACTAAGATTGGTGGCGACATCACAACAACAATTCTTGTTGATCTACATGGTGGATTAGCATCAGGTGGTGCCGCTAATGATGTCATAGGAACAGATGGTGGCGCAGCAAATGCCTATATTGCAGAGCTAACATCAGCAGTAAATGGTATCCCTTATCTAATAGAGTTTGCCTGTTTAGAAGTCCCAACAGGTGGAGATCCAGACATAAATCTAGTTTGTTCAGCAACAGGAACTACTGCAGAAAACGCTGGTACAACAAGTGGTACTGTTCTACTTAATAATGGTGATTTAACACTTGGCTTTTACGCAGAAGCAGATGGTGGTTCAACTTTAGCTGCTTTAAGTAAAAAGTTTTTGTATCTGACTTGTGGTGATGCAACAGACGCGGCATATACTGCCGGTAAGTTGGTTATTAAAATCCACGGCGCAGCTTTTGACTTTGATAATGGCTAATATTAACAGAGGGGGGGACACCCCTCTCCTTTCTTGAAGGAGATTGATATGAGTCATAGCTCAGATATAAAAGCTAAATTCATCAGCGATGAAAACGCATCAGATCCAGATCGTTTGGTTACAGCCGCTAGACCTGATACTAGCGCGACTATGGCGGAAACCACGTTCGCTGGAGGCGGTGCTAGAAATGTCACTGTAACCACGGCTGGTACAGGGGATAATGCAAAGACCTGTACAATAACTGGTACAGATGTTTTTGGTAATGCCATGACAGAAGTTATAACTTCTACTGGTAGTGCTGAAGCTGTAGCAGGCGCAAAGCTGTTTTTAACAGTAAGTGCTGTAGAATGTTCTGCAAAATATGCTGCGAACATCACGGTAGGGTCAGGCGATCTTTGCGCCGAAGCCATCAACGGAAGTAACAGAATCAGACTCAAAGGGTTTTCTATAGTATCTGGTGGCACAGCAGGGACAGTGGAGTTTATTAATAATACTCCAGAGAACGGATCTGCAGTGTTTAAGTCCCGCACTATCGGAACTGATAACACCACATTAGACAGAACTATACCGGCAGACGGTGTTTTGTTTGAAGATGGTATGTCAGTTAAATACACGATAGCCACTATAGACATGATGACTTTTTTCCATGGCTAGGCGAAAAGGCACAATGAAGGGCCACACCATTGGTGGAGGACATAAGCGTCCTACTAAGTCTGGTGCTGGGATGACTAAAAAAGGTGTTGCTAAATACCGTAAAGACAACCCCGGCAGCAAACTAAAGACCGCTGTAACAGGCAAAGTAAAAGCTGGTAGTAAAGCTGCTAAACGGCGTAAATCATACTGCGCTCGTTCTGCAGGTCAGATGAAACAATTTCCAAAGGCAGCTAAGAATCCTAATAGTAGGTTGCGTCAGGCAAGACGGAGATGGAAATGTTAGGACAGCAGTTTATAACAGGCACTCTTTTCGTCGCTTTTGTAGGCGTATGCGTAGCTGGGCTTACATGGATATCCTCCACTCTAATAGAAGTAGATAAGAATATAGCTATCATGGCTGTAAAGACTGACGCTAATAGTCAAAAAATAGATGAATTGCATACTATGTTAAAACCCATGTGGGAAGATTTTACGGGTAGAAACTACGAAGAGAATCTTGCATGGAGCAAAACCGAAAGATGATAAATGCCATACTTACAATCAAATATACCACACTTCAATGCGTGGGTTCGGAGAGAGTACACTAAGAATTTAGAGGAATATCATGGTGAATTTTTACATGCTATGGTGGTTGCCGTGACTACGATGCCCAACCGCACTCTTAGTTTTCAAGTCATATTCACAGGATGTGAGTCTGATGATACTGACGACCCTAACGTACATGGTGGCGCTATGTGGGCTAGGATGCCGCTGACAGCGCTTGTAGCTGATGTACCCTATGAAGAGTGGCCTACAGAGTTACCACCCTATCTAGCGCAACCTTGGGACTGTATGTCTCATTATCATTCAGTCTATAAGATTGAACGCGCATCTCCTGCACCTTGGATAGCCAAGGTAGACGGTGAATTTTATCCTGCTAAATATTACTTTACTGTTGATTATACAGATAGCGAAGTAGCAGACCACCCAGCACAACACAAACAAAGCCATGTGCTAGAGTTGTTAGATGCTGGTGAGTTGACAGGTAACATAGTAGCGTTACCAAATAATCGGGTGCGCGTTACGCATCCTGCATGGTTTGAAACAGGGCAAGGCGCTCCAGACTTCAGACCGAACCAACATACTTTCAATTCTAAAGAGAATGTAGGTTATGTTTGGGATACTGAGCGTGTGTTTAACAACTTGTATAAGGAAGAAAAAGATGCCGATTAAAGTTCAAAGATTACCGGGCGGAGAATTTCGCGGGGAGCAATCCGCCACAGCAAAAATGTTAAAAAATAAGAAGAAAAAGAAAGGCGTAATGCCTAATCAAAAAGGTATTACTGCTCCTAAAAAAGTTAGCCCCGGACAGAAAGGTATTACTGCTCCTAAAACTATTGCAGAAGCAAAAAAACGTGGTTCTAGTACTTTTACCGATAAGTCAGGTAAGAAAAAAGCTGCGGTAACAGCAGAAGAGTTGAAAGCGTCAGGTTTGTCTTTGCGTGATTATCTTAACAAGCAACAGGGTAAGACTCGCAGAGGACCAAAGACTCCTACAGTTACGCCAAAGCCGAAGCCTGCAAAACCTACAGCTAAAAAAGTAATGCCCAATCAAAAAGGTATTACTGCTCCTAAAAAAGCGGTATCAAAAAGCGGGATGGGTGAGGCAGCAGCTAAACGTAGAATTACGCAATCAGATGCTAGAGAAAAAAGATTACAAGCAGATTCTAAACGAGCACAAGCTGCGGCTAATACTGGTTCTGCCAATGCTATTAAGTCTCCTCTGGGAAAGTTTAGTTTGTTTAACCCGTTTGCTAAAGCTGTTGATAAAGCCACAGGTTTTAAAAGAAAACCTAGAGAAGTTGAAGGGTTAAAAGCCGGTGGCATGAAAAAAGGCTACAAGATGGGTGGCATGAAGAAAAAAGGCTATTCCATGGGCGGCATGAAGAAAAAAGGCATGGCTGCTGGAGGTCTAAACGCCGCTATCAAAATGGTGGACAAACAGAAAAAAGGCATGGCTGCTGGTGGTATGAAGAAAAAAGGCTTTTCCATGGGTGGCATGAAGAAAAAAGGCATGGCTATGGGTGGCATGAAAAAAAGCATGAAAAAGGGTGGTAAGGTTCGCGGAGCAGGCATTGAGAGAAGAGGGCTGCGGAAAGCGAAGTATATCTAATGCGAAGAAAGAAAGACCCAAGAGTAGGTACAGGCAAAAAGCCAAAAGGTAGTGGTCGCAGGCTTTATACTGATGAGAATCCCAAGGATACCGTGGGTATAAAGTTTGCTACTCCTGCTGACGCTAGAGCTACTGTGGCAAAGGTAAAGAAAGTAAGTAAGCCTTTTGCCAGAAAGATACAGATACTTACTGTTGGTGAACAAAGAGCCAAAGTCATGGGTAAGACCGAAGTTGCAAAGATATTTCGGCAAGGTAAAGAAAGCATAAGGAGGGCTAGAAACAATGCCTAAAGACGCTTGTTATCACAAAGTAAAGTCCCGTTACAGAGTGTTCCCGAGCGCTTATGCTTCGGGGGCTATTGCTAAATGTAGAAAAGTTGGTGCAGCTAATTACGGTAATAGTAGCAAAAAGAAGAAAGCTGCTGGAGGCGTTGTAAATTTTGACAATGGTGGTCTAGCTAGACGTAGAAGAAAGAGACCTACCAGCAACGGTAATGTGGCTAGAGGTTGTGGAATAGTTAGCCGTCGTAAAGTTACAAAGTACGTGTGAGTTATTTATGGCAGTCAGGAAAACAAAAAGTGGTCTAGCCTTAAAGCGCTGGTTTAAGGAGGATTGGAAAGATGTATCCACTGGCAAGGCGTGTGGCAGAAAGAAGGGCGAAAAGCGCGGAACTCCTTATTGCCGTCCTTCCAAGCGTATTTCTTCAAAAACTCCTAAAACTACTGGAGAAATGACAGCCGCTCAAAAACGTAGTAGGGTTGCACAGAAGAAGAGAATTGGACAACCGGCGGGTAAACCAAGACGTGTAAAGTCGTTAAGAAGGAAAAAGTAAATGGCTACATCAGGCACCACCGCATTTGATATGGATTTCACTGAAATTGCGGAAGAAGCGTGGGAGCGTGCCGGTCGTGAAATGCGGTCAGGTTATGACCTTCGTACAGCTCGTAGATCCATGAATCTGATGACTATTGAGTGGCAGAACCGTGGTATCAATATGTGGACTATTGATAGCGGTACGATATCCGTCACTGCAGGAACAGCTCAATATAGTTTACCTGCAGACACTATAGACCTGTTAGATCAAGTTATACGCACAAATGCAGGCAATACAGCCACACAGTCTGATCTCACCATAAGTCGTATTGGTGTTAGTACTTACGCCTCTATCCCTAACAAGTTAACAACCGGTAGACCAATACAGGTGTTCGTAGAAAGATTAGCTACGCCCAGAGTAAACCTATGGCCTGTGCCTGATCAGGCATATACGTTTGTGTATTTTAGGATGAGAAGGATAGAAGACGCTGGTAGCGGTGTTGAAACAGCAGACGTGGTATTCAGATTCTTACCTTGTTTAGTTGCTGGTTTGGCGTATCACATAGCCATGAAAACACCAGAGCTGGCTGATAGGGTCGCTATGTTAAAAGCAGCTTATGATGAACAATATACTTTAGCTGCAGGTGAAGATAGAGAGAAGACTTCTGAACGATACATACCAAGAGTTGCTAGGATTTAATTATGTCTAATAGGTTCGCATCCATAAAAAGAGCTATCGCAGAGTGTGATATATGTGGATTTAGATATAAATTACGTGATTTGCGTAATATAATAAGAAAAGGTAATAATACTAACTTAAAGGCATGTCCTTATTGTTTTGATTACGATCATCCACAATTAAAGCTAGGTATGTTTCCAGTGGATGATCCACAAGCAATACGAGATCCTAGACCAGATTTTGTAGGTTATGCAGAAAGTAGAGCGTTAAGATACTCAGGGTCTTTGGATAACAAACTAGAGTTTGTAATGAACGCATCTCTAGGTTCAGTAACAGTAACAACTTCTTAGGTAAAACAATGGCAATGACGAGGGCAAACATGAGCAAGCAAACAAGCACAAACGGGTTTCCTGATCTTACAGGTGACGGCAAAGTCACAAAAAAAGATATTTTAAAAGGTCGTGGGGTGTCGGGATTTAAAAATGGCGGTTCTGTAAAATCAAAAGGTGCAGCTAAAGGCGGTATTAAGATACGCGGCACAGGTGCAGCAACTAAGGGACTTATGGCTCGCGGTCCTATGGGGTAAGTTATGAATTATACTAGTTTAAAGGCAAATGTTGAGGATATATGTGAACAGACGTTTACAGCGGATCAACACGCCTTGTTTGCACAGCAAGCGGAACAGATGATCCATAACACTGTTGAGTTACCGGCTATGCGTAATGTGGATAGTAGTAGTTTAACTGCTGGTAACGAGTTTTATACTACACCTGACGGGTATTTATACACTTACAGTTTAGCTATAGTAAACAGTGACACGCAAACTTTCCTATTGAATAAAGACTCTAATTTTTTAAGGGAAGCATATCCCGTGACCACAACTGCTAAACGGGGGCTACCA
>Ga0209535_1000220_pt1 | contig 39028 bp, 64 predicted proteins | sample LinPmetageLP28_FD_184041 | JGI IMG/M metagenome (GOLD analysis project Ga0209535, IMG submission 184041) | Marine viral communities from the Pacific Ocean - LP-28 (SPAdes) (version 2) | ecosystem: Environmental > Aquatic > Marine > Oceanic | place: Pacific Ocean | collected 2009-08-22
AAGAAATACATATTCTGAGTATAAAGCAAATCGACAAATAAAACGAATTACTAATTTTAATGTATTTTCTACATTAGAAGAAGAATCGGAATCAGTTTCTACTCAAATGATGCGTTTATTAGACTATTTAAAAATGTTACCTGTTAATATTTCAATTATTGACAAAATTGAAGCAGATGATACTATAGCTTATTTATCTCAAAAATTAAAAGATGATGTAATAATATACTCTGCTGATCAAGATTTCTTACAGTTAGTAAATGAACGAATTACAGTTTATTCACCAATTAAAAAGAAATTCTATAGACCAAATGATGTATTTGAACAATATGGAATGCATCCTTATAATTTTATTACAATGAAATGTCTAATGGGTGATAAATCAGATAATCTCCCAGGTGTTAAAGGTTTAGGTCCTAAAAAATTAATGAAATATTTTCCTGAAATAGCAGGTAAAGAAAAATTTACATTACAAGAGGCATATCAAAAAGCTACAGATAAAGTAGAGGAACATGGAATCTATGGTAATGTTCATTTATTTAAAAGTCAACTTGAAATAAATTATGAGTTAATGTGTTTAGAAGAAATTGAATTAATTGAATCTGATCAAAAAGAATTAGATAAGTTAATAAAAACACAACCTTATAATTTTAATAAATCTAAGTTTTTAGGAATGTATGAAAAAGATTTATTAGGTCGTGGAATACCTAATACAGAATTTTGGTTATCAGAGGTATTTACGTATCTTCAGAATTACAAGGTTAAATAAGTTATGACATTAAAAACATTATCCCAATACGGACCTCATTTTCAAGTAAAAGTTATACATTCTATATTAAAGAATAAAAAGTTTTTACTTAATATTAGGGATGCAATTATACCTTCTTACTTTGAGAATCAAGCTCATCAATGGCTTGTAAAGGAAGCATTACAATATTTTGATGAATTTCATACTACACCTACACTTGATTTTCTTAAAATTGAAGTTAAAAAATTAGATAATGATGTTTTAAAAACAGCAATTGTTGATCAATTAAGAGAGGTTTACAAAATGGTAAACGAAGATCAAGAATATGTTGAACAAGAATTCCAAAATTTTTGTAAAAACCAATCATTAAAATCAGCATTACTTAAATCAGTTGATTTACTTCAAGATGGGATGTTTGATGATATTAGATTTACAATTGATAAGGCATTAAAAGCTGGACAAGATAAGAATATAGGACATGAATATATTAAAGATGTAGCATCCCGTTATAAAGAAGAAGATCGTCAAGTAATACCTACTCCTTGGTCAATTATTAATGAAAGATTAATGGGTGGTTTAGGCGGAGGTGATTTTGGTCTAATATTTGGTTCACCTGGTGGGGGTAAATCATGGACCATGGTTGCTTTAGGTGCTCATGCTGTAAAATTAGGATTAAATGTTGCTCATTATACATTAGAATTATCTGAAGGATATGTTGGTAAACGATATGATGCACATTTTATAAACCAACCTGTAAATACAGTACATTTACACCAAGATAAAGTAAAAACTTACTTAGAAAACTTAAAAGGTAGTTTAACAATTAAAGAATATGCCCCAGGACAAGCATCAATTAATACAATTGAAGGACATATTCAAAAAATGACAGATTTAGGTTATCCACCTGATATGATTTTAATTGATTATGTTGATTTACTAAAAAGTAGTAGTAATTCTAAAGATGAAAAAGAACGTTTAGATAATACTTATGTTTCTACTAAAGCTATTGCTCGCACTTTAAATATTCCTGTATGGTCTGTATCTCAGGTTAATAGAGCAGGTGCAAAGGATGATGTTATTGAAGGAGATAAAGCAGCAGGTTCATATAATAAAATTATGATTACAGATTTTTGTATGTCTTTATCTAGATTACCCCAAGATAAAGTTAATGGTACAGGAAGATTTTTCTTAATGAAAAATAGGTATGGTATGGATGGAATGACATATCATGCAGATGTAGATGTTGCAACAGGTCATATAGAAATGGATGAAAACCCAAGAGAATTACCTGACCCTTCAACTACTCCTAAACAAGTTTTTGCTAATGAAGTAACTCAACAAGATAAGAAAGAAATGAATGAATTTTTTGTAAATTCCTCAACCCTTTCATGATATATACTATAGTTATTGACCCGTTTTTAAAAAATAATCTATGAGAGACATTAAAAAAGAAAGAATAGTTTATAAACCCTTTGAATACCCAGAAGCATCAGATTACTGGCTAAAACAACAACAAGCACATTGGTTACATACAGAAGTACCTATGATGTCAGATATAACAGATTGGAAACAAAATTTAAATGAAACTGAAAAAAATATTATTGGTTCTATTTTAAAAGGTTTTGCTCAAACTGAAACAGTAGTAAATGATTACTGGACAAACTTAGTAACATCTTGGTTTAGAAAACCCGAAATTATTAAAATGGGTGTTACTTTTGGAGCATTTGAAACTATCCATGCTGAAGCTTATTCTTTGTTAAATGAAACTTTAGGTTTAGATAATTTTAGCGAATTCTTAGAAGATGAAGCTACAATGGCTAAAATTGAAAATTTAATGAATGTTAGAGATGCTCATGATGGAACACCTGATTGGGGTGCTAGAGCAAAATCATTAGCCATATTTTCAGCATTTACGGAAGGTGTAAATTTATTTTCTTCGTTTGCTATTCTACTTTCATTTAAACTTAGAAATTTACTTAAAGGAGTAGGACAGATAGTAGAATGGAGCATTAGAGATGAATCATTACATTCAAATGCAGGGTGTTGGTTATTTAGACAGTTATTAGAAGAAAATCCTGATTTAAACACACCTGAATTACGAGCTGAAATAGAAGAAGCAGCAAGATTATCTTTAAAATTAGAATTAGATTTTATTGATAAAGTATATGAAATGGGAGATTTAGAAGGTTGTCCAAAATATGATTTAGTATCGTTTATTAAACATAGAGTTAACACTAAAATGAGTGATTTAGGTTATGGCGCTATAGTAAATGATATTGATCCAGATGCGATACAAAGAATGAAATGGTTTGATTCTCTATCAGCTGGAAAACAACATACTGACTTTTTTGCAAGTCGAGTAACAAACTATAGTAAAGGTGCCCAAAATTGGGACGCAAATGATTTATTTTAATGGAAATAATTAATACAAGTACCTGGGAGGCAGGTAAAGATTATCCTATTTGGATGGATGAAATTTCTTTAGCAACAATATCTAAAGGATACTTATTACCAGGTGAAACACCTAAAAAAGCATATAGACGAGTAGCACAAGCAGCTGCAATTAGACTTAAAAAACCAGAACTAGAAAATAAGTTTTTTAAAATTATATGGAATGGGTGGTTAGGTTTAGCATCTCCTGTTTTATCTAACATGGGAACTGATCGTGGTTTACCTATTTCATGTTTTGGAGTAGATACACCTGATTCTATTAGAGGGATTAGCTTAACAAACGCTGAACTAATGAAATTAACTTCACAAGGTGGTGGAGTTGGAATTTCAGTATCAAGAATTCGTCCTAGAGGAACTGAAATTACTGGAAATGGTACTAGCGAAGGGGTTGTTCCATGGTGTAAAATCTATGATTCAGCTATTATAGCAACTAATCAAGGTTCAGTAAGACGTGGTGCTGCTTCTGTTAATTTGGATATTGAACATCCAGATATTGAAGAATTTTTACAAATTCGTAGACCAAAAGGTGATCCAAATAGACAATGTTTAAACTTACACCAATGTGTTGTTGTAGGAGATAGTTTTATGCGCAAACTAGAATCAAGAGATCAAGATTCTATGGCGTTATGGGCTGAAGTATTAAAATCTAGAATGGAAACAGGTGAACCTTACATTATGTATAAAGATAATGTAAATAAAAATAACCCTATTGCTTATATGATGAATAATCTAGATGTAAGCATGACAAATATATGTACAGAAATTACATTATTTACAGATGAAGAACATTCATTTATTTGTTGTTTATCTTCTTTAAATCTAGCTAAATATGATGAGTGGAAAGATACAGATGCTATAGAGTTAGCTACTTGGTTTTTAGATGGTGTAATGCAAGAATTTATAGACAAATCTAATGGTAAAGATTCTTTAAAAAGAACTCATGCTCATGCTAAAAAAGGTAGAGCATTAGGTTTAGGAGTAATGGGGTGGCACACCTATTTACAACAAAAAGGAATGCCCTTTAACTCAATTGCTTCTACAGCCTATACACATAATATTTTTTCAGATATTAAGAATAAAGCTGAAAGAGCTTCAAGAGATCTATCAGTTGAATATGGAGAGCCACTATGGTGTAAAGGCACTGGTATGAGAAATACGCATTTACTTGCTGTAGCTCCTACTGTATCGAACAGCGTTATTACTGGTGGTATTTCCGCTGGTATTGAACCGTTACCCGCTAATATTTACACATTTAATGGTGCTAAAGGAACATTTATTCGTAAAAATAAAGTATTAGAAACAATACTAGAAAATAAAGAAGAAAACAAAGAAAAATGGTGGGATCAAATGCTGGCCGATGGAGGTTCAGCTCAAAACTTACCTGATACTGTTTTATCTCCAGAAGAAAAAGAATTATTTTTAACTTTTCCTGAAATTAACCAACTCGAATTAGTTCGTCAAGCAGCAATTCGTCAACGATACTTAGATCAAACCCAATCTTTAAATCTTTCATTTGACCCTAATGATTCACCAAAATGGATAAATCAAGTTCATATAGAGGCTTGGAAATTAGGAGTAAAAACATTATATTACTTGCGTACGGATTCCGTCATTAAAGGTGATTTAGGATCCAGACAAGCTGACTGTATTAGTTGTGATGGCTAATACTAAAAAAATATTATGAAAAATTATACTTTTAATGAATGTGATGCTCAAAGTATAATTCATTTAGTAAATCAACATGGAAAAGATTTAATAGGGTTAGAACTTGGGTTAGCGATGGGTCAAAGTTTTTGTTCTTTATTACAGAATTGTCCTAATATTAAAACTTTATATGGAGTAGATTTATGGGAACCTTATGAAGATTATATAGCAAATACTTATACTGGTAAAAGTGTTCTTAGTAAGAATCAAGCTGAAATAGAATGTTGGAAATTTTTAACTTATCATCATATTAAATTTTCAGGACAAAGTCAAAAAGCAATAATACTTGAAAAAGATAGTAACGAAGCTCTAAAGGATATCCCAGATAATTACTTAGATTTTATTTTTTTAGATGCTCACCTTACCTATGAGCAAATAGTAAATGATTTACAAGTTTGGTATCCAAAAGTTAAAAAAGGTGGTTTATATATGGGTCATGATTGGAATTGTGATGCTGTTAGAAAAGCAGTTTTTAACTTCAGAGAAAAATACAATATTAAACCATACATGAGTGTTTTTAATAATACTTTTGTATGGAAAAAAGAATATTAACCATATTTAGAGGAGGTTAATAGTAATAGTTATATTTTGTTTAATTTTAAAACCTAAAATCAACGAAAATGAGAAAACTCGTTACAGGACTGTTAATATTTTTATCAGTTGGAGCTTACGCTCAAGAATCATCTACTGAATCTAAAACCATCTTAGATGTAAATTTAGAAGAAGTAGTAGTTACTTCACGTACTATTGATGTCGCAAAAGAAAGAGAGACACCAATTGCAGTAAGTACAATTTCAGCACAAGAGGTGTTGTTAAAAGTAGGAAATCAAGAATTTCCTGAAATCATGAACAAAACACCTGGTGTTTACGCTACAAAACAAGGAGGGGGATATGGTGATAGCCGAATTTCTTTACGTGGTTTTGATCAACGTAATACATCATTCTTAATTAACGGTCAACCCGTTAATGACATGGAAAATGGTTGGGTGTATTGGTCGAATTGGCAAGGATTAACAGACGTAACGTCTAGTATCCAAATCCAACGTGGTCTAGGAGCCACTTCATTAGCAGTACCATCAGTAGGAGGTACTGTTTCTATTTTTACTAAAAGTGCTGAAAAGGCTCAAGGTGGATCTATAACTCAAATGGTTGGAAATAATGGCTATATTAAAACTACAGCCCTTTACAATACAGGAGTTAATGACAAAGGATGGTCTTCATCTTACCTGTTAACTAAATGGTCTGGTAATGGATACATTTATAACACATCAGGAGCAGGATGGACATATTTTGCTTCAGTAGGATTCTCACCCGAAGGTTCAGCTCATAGCTTGAACCTTTCTGCTTTAGGTGCTGGACAATGGCATCATCAAAGAGATGTTTGGGTTTCAATCCGTGATTATCAAAACTTCGGAGAAGAAGGAATTGATAGACGTTGGAACACCAATGGTGGTACTTTAAATGGTGAAGAATGGAACTTACGTAGAAATTTTTATAATAAACCCCTAGCTACATTAAACTGGGATTGGGATATTTCAGATAACGTACAGTTAAATACATCTTTATACGGTTCAGCTGGTAGAGGTGGTGGAACAGGTCCTAGAGGTAGAAATTACTATGAAGGGTCTATTGATATGTTACCTTTTAGAAAAGATTTAACTGAACATTATCTTGAAGATGGTAAAGGTACCCGTGATGCTAATGGATTTATTAATTATGATGCAGTAGTTGCTCATAACTCTCAATATGATGTAGGTTCTCACAATGATAAAGATTATGCTAGAAATGTATTAGTACGTAGAGCATCTATGAACTCCCATAACTGGATTGGGGCTATTTCTAAGCTTAATATCCAAAAAGGTAAGATGAGATATTCACTAGGTGTTGATTTACGTGACTATACAGGTTATCATTATAGAGCAATGAATAATCTGTTAGGTTTAACTCAATATGCTTCTACTGGTAATCAAAACTTAGGAACCCAACTATATGATTCATCTAATTTAGTATCAGCTAATCCCTTTAGAGGTACTAATATTGGAGATGATGAAGCAAAAATTGCTTATTATAATATTGGATTTGTAAAATGGGCAGGCTTTAATGGTTTAGTAGAATATGCAGGAGATGATATTACTGCAGTATTACAAGTTGGTTTATCTAATCAACAATTTCAAAGAGAAGATAGATTTGCAAACGTAGATAATCCTATTTCAGATAAAGCTAACTTAGGTGGTGGATATCTTAAAGGTGGTATTAATTATAATTTCACTTCTAAATCTAATGTGTTTGTAAATGCTGGATTTATTGATCGTCAACCATTATTTGACGCTGTGTTTCCTAATTTTGGAAATGATATTAATCCTGACTTACAAAATGAACGTATTGAATCATTTGAGATTGGATATGGATATGTTGGTAAGAGATTAAAGTTAAATGTAAATGCCTACAATACTAATTGGGGTAATAGATTTGTAACTCGTAGTTTATCTAACCAACAAGGTGTAGATGGAAGTGCACAGTTTAGAAATATTGATGTTACTCACAAAGGTATTGAAGCTGAAGCTACTTATACAGTAGGTGGTACTAAACTAAGAGGTATGTTATCTCTAGGTGATTGGACCTATACTAAAGACTTTGAAGCAGAATTATTTGATGAAAATCAACAATCAATTGGTACTGGTACTCTTTATTTAAAAGGAGCTAAAGTAGGTGATGCTGCTCAAACTACAGCTTTAATCGGATTAGATCAAAAGTTAGGCTCAAATATTAGATTTGATATTGACTACAGATTTGTAGATGGATTATATGCTGATTATAGTATTACAGATTCAGCATTTACTCAACCTGATAACCCAGGTGCTTTACAATTACCTTCATTTGGTTTAGTAGACTTAGGAGCTACATTTTATGCTAATAATGGATGGTCATTAAGAGCAAACATTAATAACTTATTAGATGAAACTTATATTGCAGAATCTAATAGTAATATTCACGCTGGGGCAGGTTCAACAACTTGGAATGGTGTAGATGTACGAAATAGTGTCTGGTTTGGATTTGGCCGAACTTGGAACGTTTCACTCAAATATAAATTTTAAATTAATGGGGGCTTTAGCCCCCATTTTTTATTTAAATGGAAATAGTAGGGGAACTTTGGCAACAACATGGCTTTAAAGATCTAGGTAACTGGGTAGATGGGGCAATAGCAGTTTGTTTATTTATGGGACTTTATTATTATAAAAAATGGGTTGATCATAGGTTTAAATAGATTATGAAAAAGTTATTATTTTTATTATTACCTTTATTATCATTTAGTAATGATTGGGGTAAAACAGGTCATAGAATAGTAGGTGAAATTGCAGAAAGACAATTAACCAAAGAAGTAAAAGAAATTGTATATGATATTTTAGATGGTGAATCACTATCATCAGTTAGTACATGGGCAGATGAGATGAGGAGTAATCCTAATTTTGATAAGTATTCTCACTGGCATTATGTTAATCTACCTTTAAATGTAGAATATCCAGATGCAGATGTAGCAGAAGAAAATGTAGTATCAATAATAAAAAGATGTGTTGCTATTTTAAAATCACCTTCTGCAGATAAAGAAATGAAAAAATTTTATCTTAAATATTTAGTTCATTTAGTAGGAGATGTACACCAACCTATGCATATTGGTTTAAAAGAGGATTATGGTGGTAGTAAAATAAAAGTTACATTTAAAGGAAGAAAAGGTAGAGATACAAATACTAACCTTCATGTATTGTGGGATACTAACCTAATAGATGATTTTAAAATGAGCTTTACTGAATGGAGTAATCATTTGCAAAACAAATATGGTAGAAAGGAAGTAAAACAAAGTAATGTATTAGAATGGACATTTGAATCTCATTGGTGGGCTAGAGACATTTATAAAAATACTCCAGATGGTTCATATCATTCATATGAGTATGTTTACAAATACCAACCTGTATTAGAAAAAAGATTATATTATGCAGGAGTGAGATTAGGTAATTTAATAAATGAAATATTTAAATAATGAAAGAAGAAACTAAAGAATTACTCTACAAAATATTTGTAGTTTTTATTGGAACAGGGTGTATGATGGTAGGTCCATTTTTTGTTAACTTTTTATTAGGTAAAATTTTATCTGTAATAGGATTAGCTCTATTAACAATTCAAACTCAAAAAACTAAATCATATAATCTATCACTCCTAAATGCGGTAGGTATTGTTGGATATCTTTATAGCATATTTACTCAATGAGCAAATTAGTTAATTTATTTGGAGGACCCGGTATAGGGAAGAGTGGAATAGCAGCAGGTATAACCTACAAGCTTAAGAAAAACCATATTAGCTGTAATAACCCATATGAATTTCCTAAAACTATTGCTTGGGATAATAATCTACCAGCAATTAAAGACCAATTATATATCTTTGCTAACCAACATAGAGGAATAGCACAGGCATATGGTAAAGTAGATTACATAGTAATTGATTCACCAATTTTATTTTCTTCAATTTATCACACTTATTATACCAAGGGTTATCCTGCTGAATATTATAGACAACCATTCCATGATTTAGTAATTGATTTACATAATCAATATGATAGTATAAACATATTATTAGAACGAGGAGAATCAGTGCATAATGATGGTGAGCGATTCCAAGACTTAGAAGAATCAATCATTATAGATAAATTATGTAAAACTATCTTAGATAAACATGATATACCTTATCATACTATAAAGGTAGATGGAAAAGCTGTTAAAAAAATAATGAAACTTCTATAAAAACATTTGGTTGCCACAGGCAGCCTTCGTATATTTACGGCATAATAATAAAAATAAAGGTTATGCAATATTCAAGATTAAGAGAAGCATTCAAAGATTTAAGAAAAGCAGGTTATTTTGCTAGACAAAATTTTACATGTTGTCAATCATGTGCTTGGGCTGAAATCCCAGAAGAAAAATCAGATAAAGTAGTATTTTACCATGCACAAGATGCTGCCCATAAAGCAGACGATGAAATGTACATTGGTTGGTCTGGTGATGGAAAGGAAATATGTGATATATTTGCTAAACATCATATTGATACATTATGGGATGGTGATAATAATACTAGAATAGAAATTTCAGATTATAGATACAGTTATGGAGTTTAAAGATTTAAAATTCAAAAAACATAGTGTAGTAGAAGGTATTCAAGCTACACTTGAAGTTAAACCGAATGTATTCATATCAGTAGTAGCTGGTAAAGGAATGTATAGTACTGGTAAAACAGGACATAGGGCAGCTGTCTCTAAAGTTAAAGATGTATCAACATTTGAAGTTGGTATTATAAATGAAAATCTAGATAAAGAAAACCAAGAATGGGATGTTCAAGGTTGGATGAGTAGAGAAGAAATAAGTAAATTAATTAAAAGTTATGGAAAAAGTTAAAAATTTTATGTTAAAATATTATCCAATAGTATTTGCATTTGTATGTATGTTATACTCAATTGGATTAGGAATTACAGGTAATTTTGAAGAAGCACAATATTCAGCTCATTGGCCTGGGACTATTTTATTATTTGCAATTGCAATTAGACAAAGACGCAGATTATGAGTATAGTATTTTTTATAGTAGGATTTTGTATTTTTAGTTTATATGTGTATTTCTTAATATGGAGTATATTTTATCAAAATAAAAGACAAAGAGAAGAAGGTAATGGTACTCAAGGGTACTATGAGCGTCATCAACCTGATGATATTGATATGGATGGTATGGGGAATCAAGGTAGATTTAATTCCTCTCTTAGACAAAAAGCCCCTAAACGCAAGAAAGGAAGTCAGAGCAGACAGAAAAATTATTTATGGCATAATGAAAATCAATTATAATTATGTGTAGTTCAGGAGCTCATTATATAGACGAAGAATCTTATTTAAAACAAAAAGAAGAAGAAAAATTTTATAAAAAAAATTCTGATAAATGGGATTACTACTCAGGATTACCTAATCCAAGGGCATATGAGGAAATGTAATCAATGCCATAAAGAAAAAGATACTTCTAAATTTAGATATGGCAAACGCACTTGTAAAAATTGTGAATATAGATGGTACCAAAGGTTTTTAAGAATGGTGGCTTATCAACGCAAATTATCTCCATACGAAAAGTTTGCATCCCGAATTGGTTATTTAGGAACAGGGTTTTTAATTTCAGCTCAATGGACAGTTGAACCTGTATTATATATTTTAGGATTTATTTGTATTGGTATACAAACTTCATCTCGTAGACAATGGAATCTAGTAGTTTTAAATACAAATGGTTTAATAGCTTGGATAAGACATTTGGTTTCCTGAGGAATTTTTCGTATATTTACGGGTTCAATTAAATAAATAAAATACATTAAAAATGGAAAAGGTTATAGTAGAGTATGATAACGGAGTGGTATCAACTTATGATGTAGTTCTTTGGAGAACTTACAAAAAAGGTAAAAAAGAAGTATTACAACAAAACATTTCTAGTTTAATTAATCACCCTTCTGTTGTAGAATATAAAATTGTAGAACCAAAACGTAAAAGAGGCGATGGAAAAAGTTTATCTGCTAAATACGAAAGTAAAAACGTAAAAGAAGATATTCCTATGCCTATGAAAATTGCAGATGAAATAGTTATGTTTGCAAAAGGTGATGGTAAGGGTTTTACTAAAGAAGTAGTTAAAAAATGGAATAAATATTTTGATTTTGACTTACCTTCTAAATTTGAAAGATATGGATTCTCAGGCTCATCTCGTTTAAATACAATTTTTAAAATTTAATAATTAAAAGTATAGAAGTTAAAAAAAATAAATTGAAAAATATTTAAGTTATGGATATTACAAATAATCTAAATTCACCCCAAATTTTATCAATAGAAGATGCTTTTAACCATCATTATCAAAATCATTTATATAATGTATGTAGATATTCTTTTTATCAAATAGGATGGGAAGACACTAATCATATAGAATATGGTAATATAAAATATCTCCATTGTAAATGGAATGAAGAAGATATAAAAACTTCAGAAATAGATTCTAATATCCAAAATACTAAATTTAGTGAGTTACTTTCTAACAAAACATTAGAATCAGTAACTACTAATTTGTCTACTCCCGGTGAAACTTATTTTGAACATACCCACAAAGGTAAAATAGTAGTTCTTTATTATCCTAATTTAAGATGGTTAAGACAATGGGGTGGTGAAACTATATTTTATTCACTAAATAATAAAGATGTTGAATTTGTTAGTGAATATAAACCTAATAAACTAATATTATTTGATGGTCAAATTTCTCATACCGTTAGACCTAGTTCATATTTATCTCCTCAATATAGATTTACAATTTCTTGTTTTTATAGTTAATTATGAAAGATAAATGGGTAATTTATAATGGTAAAAAGAAAAAACTATTTGGTATTCATACTAATGGTAATTATATTATAAAAATGAATGGTACCTTAGTTCAAATTCCTAAAGAAAAATTTGTACATGAATAAATTAGATAATGACTACCAAAATCTCCTTAAAGAAGTTCTTAACAGAGGAGTAGATAAAACTGATAGAACCGGCACAGGAACTAAATCTTTATTTGGTAAACAAATTAAACATGATATGTCAGATGGATTTCCTATTTTAACTACTAAGAAAGTAGCTTGGAAAACAATGGTAACTGAGCTAAAGTGGTTTTTACAAGGTAGAACTGATATTAAATATCTTCAAGATAATAACTGCCATATTTGGGATGGGGATTATGAAAAATCATGGAGAACGGATGGAGATTTAGGACCTATATATGGTAAACAATGGAGAGATATTAATGGAATAGATCAATTAGAACAACTTATAGTAGATATTATTGGAAATCCTAATAGTAGAAGACTTTTAGTTAATAGTTGGAATGTAGAACAATTAAACGAAATGGTTTTACCCCCCTGCCATTATTCATTTCAGTGTTATGTAAATGATGGTAAGTTATCTTTAATGTGGAACCAACGTTCAGCGGATTTATTCTTAGGCGTACCGTTTAATATTAGTAGTTATGGTCTTTTATTGCATTTACTGTGCAAAGAAACCAGACTCGAACCGGGTGAATTAATTGGCTCGTTCGGCGATATACACCTATATAAAAATCATGTTAGTCAAGCTCAAGAACAAATTGATAGATATAGTTTTGACTTACCTGAATTAAAGGTATCATGTTATGATATCTATAGAGGCGATTTTGATGCCGAATTATTAAATTATGAATCACACCCTGCTATTAAAGCACCTTTAAGTAATTAATGGAAAAACCTGAAGAAATAATATGTCATAAATGTGGAAAACCCGCTACTGGAAGATACTCCCCAGATATGGATATAGCAGGTTTAGCATTTTGTGATGAACATAAGGAATTAATGGCTGCTGCTTTTTATTGTCTTTTACAAAATGATACAGAAACTTTTAATAAACTTATGGAAACAAATTTGGTTACCCAAAAATAGATTCGTATATTTACGAATAAATAAAAAGGTTATGGAATGTTTAAAAAATATTTTTGCAATAATAGGTTTATTCGCTACTAGTATTGCTTTATATTACTTTATAAAGGATCAAATTGCACTTTACAAGTTAAATCAAAAAAATAAATAATAAAGGTTATGTCTAAATTAGAAAAAATTCAATTTACTATTATAGGGATGTGTGCAACCTATTTTGCACTAAGAACTTTAATCACTTTTATATAATGGCTAGAGACGGAAATTATCCAAAAGTACCAATTGTAATAGCATTTGCAACTTCAAATAGAAAAAATGCTAGATATAAAGTTAAAGTAGTTCGCAATAGAAATATTGATGAATTAATGGATTGTAATTATATTATACCTGGTATATCAGCAAAATGTATTATTAAAGAAGTTGGTATGGGTGAATATTTTATTGAAAAATACAAGAAAAAGTATGGTGTTTAATCCTTCATTATCCCGTTCTCGTTTACAAAAAGAGTTTTCTAAATTACAAAAACTCAACTATAATCAATTTCGTTGGTGGAGAATGTATGACACTAAAAATAAACCCTTAGATAATCGTCAACCATTACGTGACCGTATCTTGAATGGTGATTTTGATTTCTCACATTTCTGGTATCAAGCAGCATGGGTTGAGCATGATCTTAATGATTTAGAAATCGAATGTAAAGGTGATAGTGGTTTATTTGTAGAAAAGGGTGCTGTATTAAGAGCACGTCGCAAGCGTTTATTAGAGGATTTTGAGCGTGATGAAAAGGAAAAATTAGAGGGACTATATAAGGAGTTTCCTAAATATTTTCGTGTTAGTAAATCCCAAGTAAAAGAGGAGATGGAGAACTTCAGTGGTTCCCTGATTGATTTTTATTATCATATGGATGACAAATATAAAATATTACATATAAGTTATGAGCAAGTTAAAAAAAGAGGTAGACCTAGAAAAACTGCCTAATCCAAAATTACACCAAATAGTATCATTTATCAAATCAGGAATTCGGGTTGCGTCTTGTGTTGCTGGAGTTTGGGGTTGGTATGAAATAGGATTTGTAGGATTACTCCTAGCTGAGGTAGTTGGAGTTTATGAAGAAATGGTATGATAGTTTTTCAACTTATAATTTACACTATAGTATTTATCTTTTTTACGATATATAAAGATTATATTATTGACACTTACTATAGAGAAACAACACAAGAAAGAAAGAATTATATCAATAAACGTTGGATAGTTTTTTATATTATAGGTTTAATTATAACAATTTTACTATATGCCTAGAGGAAAACAAATTGATTGTGCTATGGCTTCACCTATGTATAGACAAATTTTAAAAGAAAAACATAAAGGTTATAGTTTTGAACAATGTGAAAAAACATGGAAAATAATAAGAATCAAAAAATGAAAAAAATACTTTATTTTAGTGCTACATGGTGTGGACCCTGTAAAATGTTAGGGCCAATTATGGAATCTCTAGCTGGAGAAATTAATTATGAAAAAATTGATGTAGATGCTAATCAAGATTTATCTATACAATATGGAGTAAGAAATATTCCTACATTAGTTCTTGTGGAGAATGGAGAAGCTGTTAGTAAATTAACCGGATTACAACAAAAAGATCAAATACTTGAGTTTTATAATAGGTAAAGCATGTGTTGGAGTTAAAGATGGGGCTTGTATAGATGCTTGTCCTGTTGATTGCATTCATATAGGTGAAAAACAAATGTATATTGATCCTGTAGAATGTATAGATTGTGGTGCTTGTGTTCCAGAATGCCCTGTAGCGGCTATTTTTGAAGACGAGGAAGAAGCAATTGAAGCTGGAGAACTAGATTCAGTAAAAGCAAATTATAAATTTTTTAATCTAAGTTATGGAACAAATAATTGAAATCAAGAAAAACAAGTCGAACTATGTACAAATAGAACTTCGTGAATATGAAGGTCACAAATATGTAGATGTGAGAGAATTTTATGATGCCGAAGATGGTAAGCGTTTGCCTACTAAAAAAGGTATTACATTCTCTCCTAAAGTATTAGAGGAAGTAATTGATGGTTTAACAATGTTAAATGAACAAATAGATGAGTAAATATACATCAACAAAAGTATTTGACGGATTTAGTTGTGTTTTCCGTCAATGGAAAGCAGACACAACACATTGTAGATTCCTCCATGGATATGGAGTATCATTTAAGGTATGGTTCGAAGGTGAATTAGACGATAGAAACTGGGTTTGGGACTTTGGTGGTATGAAACGAGCTAAGGGACAAATCGATGGTAAATCTCCTAAGGAATGGATGGATTATATGTTTGATCATACTTTTCTAGTAGCTGATGATGACCCTTATGTAGAATCATTTATAAAAATGGATGAAATGGGTGTTGCACAAGTAAGAGTAATACCAGCTACAGGAGCAGAACGTTTTGCTCAATTTATCTTTGATAAATTAGATCCCTTTATTAAAGAAGAAACAGAAGGTAGAGTAAAAATTACAAAAGTAGAATTTAGAGAACATGGTAAAAATTCTGCTATGTATGAGGCTGCTTCTTCAAATGAAAAATTAGAAACTATCTTAAGTAGTCTTAAAGACTTATAATGGAAGTATCACACGAAGTACCAAAATGTTTATTAAATAATAGTCGTGAATTTAATGATTATGATTATTGTTTACCTCATCTTTTAGATAAAAGTGAAAGATACAAAAATTTCTTTCTTAAATCTAAGGAAATAGGGCGTTACATTATTATGGATAATTCACTTCATGAATTAGGACAAGCATATGATCATAAACGTTTATTACATTGGATACAAGAATTAGAACCAGATGAATTTATAGTACCTGATGTTTGGATGAAACAAGCTCAAACTTGTGCTCAAGCAAAATATTGGTTACAATTTAAATATCCTAAAAAAACTAAAATCACAGCTGTAATACAAGGTGAAGATAGAAAATCAGCTTTTTTATGTGCTAATTTACTTAAAGGTTTAGGATATGATAAACTTTGTGTTTCATATGGTGCTACTTGGTATGGTGATACTGATTTAAATAAAGCACTTGGTAGAATAGGTTTTGTAAATGAGCTACTAAAAGATGAACAGTTTAAAGATATTAAACTTCATTTATTAGGATGTGCTATACCTCAAGAATTTGGATGGTATTACAACAATCCACAAATTGAATCCATAGATACTTCAAACCCTATTATGGCTGCTTTAGAAGGTATTAAGTATGGTCCTATGGGCTTATTTATAAAGCCTGAAGCAAATATGAATGAATATTTTGATATTGATCCTTATAAAGTTAATTATGAGGATGTTTTAGAAAATGTAAAACGTTTTCGTGAAATTAATGGGTTAAAAAATTATGATAGAGATAATTAGACATACCTTTGGTTTTTGTGGTGAACATTTTCATCCAAATATTTGGTATCTTTTATTAGGAGGATTTGGAATAACAACTATTTTATCATATATTAATTTATATATAAAATGCAAATTTAAAGCGTTTGCCTATACGCTTAATAATACCTGGCAAAAAATTAAAATAAATAAATTATGGCAAAAAATGTTGTAATATCCTTATCAGGAGGGATGGATTCCTCAACTTTATTACTTAGATGTTTAAAAGAGTATGATAATGTAACTGCAATATCTTTTGATTACGGTCAAAAGCATAAAGTAGAGCTTGAAAGAGCACAATCGTTAGTTAATTACTTAAATAATAATGGCCAAAGCATTAAATATCAAATAATTAAACTAGACGGATTAGTTAACTTACTAAATTCAGCTTTAACTGAAGGAGGAAATGATGTACCGGAAGGTCATTATGAAGAGGATAACATGAAAGCTACAGTAGTACCTAATAGAAATAAAATATTTGCTTCTTTAGTACAGGCAGTAGCATTATCACAAGCAATGGTTAATGGTAACGATACAGATATCGCATTAGGTATCCATGCTGGTGATCATGCAATCTATCCCGACTGCAGACAAGAATTTAGAGATGCAGATGATGCTGCCTTTAGAATTGGCAATTGGGAAGCAGATAAAGTAGGTTATTTCACACCTTATTTAAAAACTGATAAACTAGGAATTTTAAAAGATGGACAAGAATTGGTTAAAGAGCTCGGAATTAGTTTTAATGAAGTATACAAACGTACTAATACATCTTATAAGCCCTATCCTAGCGGTAACAGCGATTACAAATCAGCTTCATCTGTTGAGCGCATTGAGGCTTTTATCGATCTTGGCGTGGACGACCCTGTACAATATGAGGATGAAACTGGACCAGTTGAATACGGTATTGCGAAAGCACATGTAATACAGTTATTAGAAGAGCACTCATCAGCAGCTGTATTAGGCGATGCATAGAAAATAGGTTGGCCCGTTCGTCTAACGGTTAGGACATGCGGTTTTCATCCGTAAAATAGGAGTTCGATCCTCCTACGGGCTACATAATAAAATAATGTAAATATGGCATTAATAGAAAATGTTTTTTTATTTCCACAAAAATTATATAAAATAGATTGTAAAAATGAGTTTGATTATCTTTTAAAAGAATCATATGATATAAGAAAAAAATATAAAAATGATTACCCTATTCCCGAATTAATGTATGCTAGTAAAAATAGAAACATTTTTGAAAATGAACCTTCTTTTTTTCCATTAAAAAACTTTATTAAAGAATCCTTAAATACAATATATCCTAAAGTTAATAAAAAAATTACTAATTCTTGGATAAATTTTAGTTATAAGTATAACTTTCAAGAATACCATACCCATCCTAAAAGTAATATAGTAGGGGTGTATTATATTAAATGTCCTCCTAATAGTGGTAAAATTTATATTCATAATAAAGATCAATATAATGAGGTACATCCTATTACTCCTTATGAAGGTTTAATGATATTATTTGATGGTTCCCAACCACATAGTGTTCTTCAAAATTTTAGTAATGATTCTAGAATTTCATTACCCTTTAATATTAAATTTAGTTAAAATTTTATATATTTATTGGTATAAACCTAGCTATAAATGTCTACACTTACAAATAGAAGTATAAGGTCTACCTACGGACAACTTGTACAATTAGAAGATACTTTAATTCAAGATGGTTTTGGAACTCATTCTTTAAGTGGTTCTTATAATCTTACCGGAAGTCAATTTATATCTGGTAATCTTCATATAAATGGAACAGCTTCAATTGATTATGTAGTTTCTTCCTATGAATCTTCATCTATTATTTTTAGTTCAGGTTCAACTAAATTTGGAGATGATACTTCAGATACTCATGAATTTACGGGAAGTGTTACAATAAGTGGTTCTGCTTTTAGTACAAATTGGAGTGGTTCATTTAGTGGTTCATTTAAAGGTTTAATTGATTCTGCTTCTAACGCCGTTAGATCAGTCACTGCTTCTCAAGCAGATGATGCAACTACTGCTTCTATAGCAGATAAAGCATCTAATTTATCAATAACTGTTGAAGATTCTAGTGCAGCTACTCATTATGTTATCTTTGGTCCAAATACTACAGGAGAAACTGCTCCTAAAACAGATGGAGCTTTAAGTTATTTACCTCAAACAGAAACTTTAACAGCTACTAAATTTTTAGGCCAATTAGAAGGTAGTGCTTCTTATGCTGCTACTGCTTCAATATTATTAGGTTCAGTAATAAGTTCTTCACATTCTGAAACAGCTTCATTAGCTATTTCAACTTCTGTTATAAGTGTTACTTCACAATCATTTGCATCAAGTGGAGATGGTCCATTTACAGGATCTTTTTCTAGTAGTTTAGTATCTTTTTTATCGGGTTCATTTACAGGAAGTAATACAGGTTCTTTCTTTGGAATACTAACAGGAACTGCCTCACAGGCAAATAATGCTACTACTGCTTCACATGTTGTTACTGCTAGTTTTGCAGATAGAACAACATCAGCTTCCCAAGCAGATAATGCTATTACAGCATCACATATTGTTACTGCTAGTTTTGCAGATAGTGCTACAAGTGCTTCATTTGTTTCAAGTGGAGATGGTTTATTTAGCGGTTCTTTTAGTGGTTCTTTTACTGGGGATGGTAGTTTACTTACAGGTTCTTATACTGTAACTAATGCTTCTAATAATAGAGTTATAACTTCTGTAAATGATGTAAGTGGTATTGCCGAAACAAATTTAACATTTGATGGGACTACACTTACTATAGCAGGAAATGTAAATACAGGCCAAGGTGTAACAGAGATTCATTTAATGAACCAAAATATTAGAACAAATGATGATGTAAGTTTTAATTCTATAACGGAAACATCAGCTAAACGCTATAAAGAAAATATAGAAAGTTTAGATTCTGGAGATACTATTCATAATTTACGCCCTGTAACTTTTAATTGGAAAGAAACAGGAGAAAAAGATTATGGTTTAATTGCTGAAGAAGTAAATGAACATTTACCTGAATTAGTTAAGAAAAGTAAAGAAGGAGAAGTAGAAGGTATTAAATATACTAAATTAACTTCATTATTAATTAAAACCGTTCAAGACCAACAAAAACAAATAAACGAACTTAAAAGTAGGTTATAAATAAATTAAATGGGTTATAACATTTTAGGAATTAATACTAGCCATAATGGTTCAACATGTGTTTTAGTAGATGGTAAAATCGATTTTTTTCTCGAAGAAGAAAGATTATCTAAATTTAAACACGATAATTACCCTATAGAAATACTTAAATATATATCTAAAAATTATAGGATAAATGAAATATCTATTTCTGGGTTAATACATCATTGGAATCCTAAAAAGTATAATTTATATATATCTTATTTAAATGTTTTATTTCCTGAAATTCCAACATATAATCTTTTAGATCAACATCATTTATGTCATATTGCATCCTCATTTTATAACTCAAAATTTAAAAAATGTTTAGGAGTAGTTGTTGATGGAAATGGATCTTTAAAGAATTCTTCTAAAGGTTTAAAAGCTGAAACTGAAAGTATTTATACTTTAGATTATTTAAATCCTCCATCCTGTATATATAAATCTAGTAGATTAATAAATAATAAAGAACCTATTAGTTTAACTAAAGTTTATGAATGTATTACAATAAGTTTAGGTTTTAAATCGAATGAAGCAGGTAAAACTATGGGTTTATCTTCTTATGGAAAATCCAACCCTAATATTCCTCCTTTATATTTAAATGGTAAAGGTAATCCATTAATATTTAATAATATACTTGGTTATACTGATGCTAAAATTAAAAAAAAATACCAATATTTAGCTACTTCAAAAGAATTATCAAAAGATTTATCTTATAAAGTTCAACAAGAATCTCAACAAGCTGTAGGAGATTTAATTGAAAAAACTATAAAAGAAACTAATTTAAAACAAGTTTGTTGTAGTGGAGGATATTTTTTAAATTGTGTAGCAAATTATTATCTAACTAAACGCTTCCCAGATATAGAATTTTATTTTGAACCCATATCAAGTGATGCTGGAGTTGCAATAGGTGCTGCTAAATTAATATGGCACCAAAACTTACAAAATAAAACACTAATACCTCAAAAATCATTGTATTATGGTCCAAAATACACAAAAAAAGAACTTTTAAAAGGTATTCAAAAATATTTGGATTAATTAAATAGTTATAGTATATTATGACCAATAAAAAATGGTCAAGTGACTGTAAAACCACTTAAAAAAATTAACTTATATGCTTAAAAGGCTTGAGGACTATAATAAGGTCCTTCCTATTGTAGAAATTTATACCGCAGTTCAATCAGAAGGTTCTAGACAGGGCTATCCCACAATCGTAGTTCGTACTTCAGGATGCACCCACCGATGTTATTTTGGTGAAGGTGGTTGGTGTGATTCATGGTATACTTCAATCCACCCAGAAAAAGGAAAATATACATTTCAAGATATAATTGACATGTATGATGCAAATCCTCACATTGATGAAATGATGTTAACAGGTGGTTCTCCTACTATGCATCCTACTCTTGTAAACGAATTAACACATTTAGCCAATGAAAGAAATATTTTTATTACTATCGAGACTGAAGGAAGTCATTTTCTTCCTACTGATCATCCCATTAACCTTCTTAGCATTAGTCCTAAGTTTTCCAATAGTGTTCCTGTGGTGGGAGTGGAAACACCTCAGGGCGCGATTACGGACGAAAAAATGGTTAAACGCCACAACAAATTTAGATTAAATAAAGATGCAATTAAAAAGAGTATTGATTATCATCATGACTACCATATTAAGCCTGTCCTTGACAAAGAGCTTTCAATGGTTCCAGAAGTTGAAGAATTCCTAGAAGCTTTAGAAATCCCAGATCATAAAGTATGGGCAATGCCCGCTGGGGATGTTAGAGAAAATCTATTTGAATCATATCCCATAGTAATGGACTTTGTAAGAGATAGAGGATGGAGATTTACAGGTAGAGCTCATATTATGGCCTTTAATGATCAAAGAGAAGTATAATGATAGGGAATAAATTACCAACACTCCACGATATGTGGATAAAAGGTGCAATAGAACCTACCCATATAATATCTTATTTAGACAAGTTGGATCATACATTAGGTTTTATTACATTAAGTGAAATAAACGTTATATCAAAAGATAAAAAGTCAAAACATACATGGACAAAATGAGTAAATTTGAAAAAAAATATGAATGGGTAGGAGATGTAGACTCCTATAAAGAACCAGAAGCAAATGATAATTCAGTTAAGTATAATGAACCTAATAGAGATTATGATTCTAAATATATACCAACTAAAGAAGATATTGAAACTTTTCCTGATTTGCAAAATGGTCCTTCATCACTAATTCAAGGGTCTCCTGTTGAAATACAACAAGTAGGAATTCATAATTTTAGATTACCTTTAAAATATAAAACAAGAGATAATGGTGATATTGAATTAGAAACTAAAGTAACTGGTACTGTATCTTTAGAAGCACATAAAAAAGGAATTAATATGTCTCGTATTATGAGATCTTTTTATGAATTTAAAGATGATACCTTTAGTATTAATAAATTACCCGAAATATTAAATACATATCAAGATAAATTAAAAACATTTGATTCTAAAATTGCACTTAAATTTTCATATCCTATTGTTAAAAAATCCTTAAGATCAGATAATGAAGGTTATCAATATTATAATGTTACCTTAGAAGGTGATTTAAATAAAGAAGGTAAACTTAAAAAATATATCCATTTTGATTTTGTTTATTCTTCTGCATGTCCTTGTTCTTACGAATTAGCTGAATATGCTAGAAAATACAGAAACAAAGCAACAGTATCCCACTCACAAAGATCAGTAGCTAGAGTATCAATTGAATTTGATGATATGGTTTGGATAGAAGAATTACAAGAAATGTGTGATAAGGCCCTTAATACTGAAACACAAGTAGTAGTTAAAAGAGAAGATGAAATGGCGTTTGCTGAATTAAATGGATCATATCTTAAATTTGTAGAAGATGCTGCTAGATTATTATATGAACAATTAATTGAAGATAAAAGAATTAAAGATTTCAGAGTAATTTGTTCTCATCAAGAATCACTTCACTCACATGATGCCATATCAGTTATTACATCTCCTAATAGTAAATTTTGTGTAGATATTTCTCATGAAACTTGGTCAAGTTTAATTCATATTTCATAAAAATAAATGTTTGATATTACTTAATTAGTATTAAAATTAATAATAGAATACATGTTATATAATGATAAAACTAGATAATAAAATAAATAATTTATTTAAAGATTTTTCTTTTATAAATGAAAAATTATTAATATTTAAAGGTATTCTTCCTGATTCTATATTAAATGAGGTATTTTCTTTTGTAGAAGAATCTAGAAAATATAAAGATCATAATTTAGGGTTTTTAAAACATATGAACAATGCTGGAAATAATGAATTTCAATGTTTTGTTCCATTTTCTTTAGTGAATTCATCTTTATTTTATTCTTATTTATTTTATTTAGGAAATGAATATATATCAAAATTTAAAAATACTTTACAAGAAGTAAAATTAATAAAAAAATATTATCTTTCTTATGATAATTATGATTTGTGGGTAAATTTTTCTCAAAAAGATAATGATAATCCTCCTCATAACCATTCAGGAATAGTTTCTGGAATTATTTATGTTTCTAATCCCGAAAACACCCCTACTATTTTTAATAATAATTTCTATTATAAAGGAAAACTTGGAGAAATATTATTATTTCCTTCTAACTTAGTACATAGTGTTCCCAAACAAATTACTAATAATGAAAGAATAACTCTTTCTTTTAATCTAAAGTAAAAATATGATACAAATAAATGGTAAAATAATCCTTAGTTGGGGTGATATTAAAGATGTTGTTGATAAAGTAGTTGAAAAAATTAATAATTTAGAAAATAAACCTTTTTATGTTTACGGAATTCCTCGTGGTGGGTTAATTCCTGCTACTTGGATATCTCATAAAACGGGTATTAAATACCAACAAATTAACTCAACTCAAATATCAAAAATGGCAGATTTATCCCATATTTTAATTATAGATGATATTTGTGATTCAGGTAAAACTGTAAAAGAAATAAGAAAAAAATATCCTAAAGTTAAAGTAGCTTGTTTATATCATAAAGAAACAGCAATTGAAACACCTGATATTTATGGTGAAATTGTTGGAGATAATTGGATTGTTTTCCCTTGGGAACAAGATGAAACTCCAGGAAAAAGAGATAACACTTATGAAGAACTTTAACCCAAAACAAAAATCAAAAGGATTTGGTGATACAATCGCTAAAATTACCCATGCTACAGGTTTAGATAAAGTAGCAGATAAAGTAGCTAAAATGGCAGGAAAAGAAGATTGTGGTTGTGGAAGACGAAAAGATATATTAAATGAAATGTTCCCCTATACTACAGACAATGGTGTATCTACAGGTTCTGTAGTTAATACTAAACCCTTAAATAAAATAGAAGGGAATTATTTGGTGCTTCAAGATATCCATTGTACATTACCTGAAATAGGTGAGTTTATTTTTAAAATAGGAACAGAATTACCTATTACAATAGAACATCCTTTATATAATGATATTCAATATTATTACAAAAATAATATAATAAAAAAATTATAATGTCTTATAACGTATTAGGGATTTCAGTAGGACATAATGGAGGAGCTGCTCTTGTTTCGGATGGAAAATTAGTTTATTATTTAGAGGAAGAAAGATTATCTAGATGGAAAAGAGATGGTAATCCTTTTAGGGCAATGATAGATATTTGTTCTAAATATAAAGTTAATGAATTAGTAATAGGCGGAACAAATGATAGTGATGAAGTTAATAAACTTGTTTGGACTTATGAAAGCCCCTATGTTGCTTTAATAAGAAAATTCCATCCGGGAATTAAAGTAACATGGTTAAACCACGAACACCATTTATTACATGCTTCATGTGCTTTTTACAATTCAGGATTTGATAAAGCTTCTGTATTAATAATAGATGGAGCAGGTTCCTTAATTAAGTATGAAAATGGTAATGTAAGTTACGAATGCGAATCTTTATGGGAAGGTAATAAAAATAATTTTAAACTTATAAATAAGTCTTCTTGGTCTCCATTAAAAACCACTATTGGTAGAAATAATCTTGATAGTGGTGTTACTATAACTAAAACTTATGAGGCTGTAACTGTATACTTAGGATGGCAGGGGGTAGAAGGTGGTAAAACTATGGGCTTAGCTCCTTATGGTAAACAAAACCCAAAAATACCACAATTATTTGAAAAAGGAAGAGGTAATAAAAACATTTTTTCCCCTCAATATCCCTCCGGTGCTGTTATACTTAAAAATAATTATTCTATATTTGAACGTAAACATAACCCTAAAGATTGGCATACTGATCCTTCTAAATTAACAAAAATAGAAGCAGATTTAGCATGGCAAATACAAAATGATACTCAAGAAGAAGTAGCTAACCTAATAGAAAAATCAGTAGAATTAACGGGTAATAAACAGATTTGTATAGCAGGGGGTTATGGTTTAAATTGTGTTACAAATTATTGGCTTAAAAAACGTTTTCCTAATTTAGAAATTTATCATGAGGCAATTTCCCATGATGGGGGTACTGCTATAGGAGCAGCTTATTTAGGTTGGATAAAGTATCAACCACAAACTAAATTTACTAAACAAACTTCTATATATTATGGTCCTAGATATTCTAAAAAAGAACTAATAGAAGGAATTAAAAAATATGTGTCTAATTAAAATAAAAATATTATATTATATTAAATAACAAGTTATGAGTAAACAGCTAGAACTATTTTCAAAAAAGACTGGAAACTGGAGTGAAAAAGATGGAAAGGTTACTATTAATCCTGTACCCTTTGTAGATGAAGTAGAAGAGTTTAACAATACGTTTAACAAACCTAACAATTATGAACCAACTATCCCAACTGAAAAAGAGTGGAAATTTGTCTATGACTTTATCCTTGAAGAACTCGAAGAATATAGAGAAGCTTGCGAAAGAGGCAACATTGTGGAGGTTTTGGACGCTTTGTGCGACATTACTTATGTTTCCCTTGGGAACGGTACTATGTTACATGGCCTTAAAGATAAGATATGGCCGGCATATCAGGAGGTACAAGCTAGTAATATGTCGAAAACTTGCTCAACTGAAGAAGAGGCCATACAGAGTGTCAGCCAAAGAAGTAAGGAGCAAGGTGAGGCCTGTCATTTTGAGAAAGTTACGGAAGGACGGTACATTGTCTACCGCACCCGAGACCGCAAAGTAATGAAATCTATTAATTATTTTAAACCTGATCTTGTACAATTTTTTACAGATAAAGAATTACAAAAATTTCATAATGGGAGTTTAGGTATTTAACAATATTTATTATTGTGAAGAACTTCCTAAAAACTATACGAAAAGGATCATTTCCTACAATAATTGCATTATCTGCCCTATCAGTTAGTACTTCAGCTGCTTTTTATAGTGTTAGTGGTTTAAGTAAATTATTTGCTGGTGCGTCATTTGAAGTAATTATAATGGCGGGTTCACTTGAGGTAGCAAAATTAGTAATTGCTTCCTTACTATATCAATATTGGGATACAATAAATAAAATTCTTAGGACTTATTTAGCAGTAGCTACAATAATATTAGTGATTATAACTAGTATGGGTATTTATGGGTTTTTAAGTGCTGCCTATCAAGACACTTATAGACAATTAACAGTTAAAGAAAATCAAGTATCATTTTTAGAACAAAAAACAGATTTTTATGGAAAGGATGTGGCAAGGTATGATGAGGAACTTAAAAGAATCTCTAGTAACATTTCTACTTTATCTAATGCGAAAGCGACCTCGATTCAAGTACGAGACACGACATCATCTACAGGCTTTCGATCAACAATTAGTACTGCCGAACTTAGGTTATCCCAAAAACGTATTGAAGTTGAAGAACAAAATAGAGCATCTATTCAAGCAAAAAGGGAACAAGTAGCAGATTCATTACAAAAATACCAACTTGGAATTTTAGAATTAGAAAACAACTCAGATATAGCAGGTGAATTAGGTCCTTTACAATATCTATCAGGTTTAACAGGTATGGGTATGGATAGAATTATTAATTATTTACTTTTAGTAATTATTTTTGTATTTGATCCATTAGCAATTTCCCTTGTAGTAGCAGCTAACTTTGCTTTTGCTAATGCTTTTCCTAAACGAGAAGAAGATGTTCTTTCTATTTTTGATAATGATGAAGAATACGAAGAATGGAAAGATGAGATTAAAGAAGAGAAAGTTATAGAAGAAATCGAAATTAACGAACCTGAAGTAGTTAAAGGCGATTCTAAATTTTTATCTCAAATAAAAGATATTGAAGCTCGAATGGTTAAAGATAATATTATAGAAGAACAATCTAAAAAAATTATAAGTTTAGAAACTAAATTAAATAAATCAAACAAAGAAATTAGCGAATTAGATAGTGCTGCTTTAAAAATAGTAGATTCACTTAAAGGTGTATATGATTACTTAAAAAAACATGGCACACATTTCGATAAAGAGAATATTAATTGGAGTGATACAATACTTGGATTTGCCAAAGAAAGGGATTATATTGAACAACGACGAAAACCAAGATCAAAACCTAAAGGAAAAACAGATCCTTATTTAGATAAAAATAAAGATCCAGATTATCCTAAAAAAGATAAAAATGATATAATTACATATTGATGAATATAAACTATAGTAAAAATTTTAATGATTCTTATACCTTTAATGTTCCTTTAAATAAAGAAGTTATTGATAGTATAATTAATTTAGCTAATCCTATTTCTACTACTAAGGCCATTACTCAAGACTCTAATCTTCAATCTCATAGAAAATCTGATATAAAGTGGATCCCACAAAATAATTCTACTAAATGGTTATATACAGAATTAAAAAATATTATTAAGTATGCTAATAATGAACATTATGGGTTTAATATTACAGACTATAGTGAACAAATACAATTTACTGAATATGGTAATAAGGGAAAATATGATTGGCATACCGATCAAACATTTTCTTCTGATTCTTTAGTAAGAAAACTTAGTATTATAATACAATTATCATCTCCTCAAGAATATTTAGGAGGTATAATACAAATAGACCAATCAGAATTTGATAATTATACTTTTGGAGTTAAAGATAATATAAATTCTATACCTAGAAAATTAGGTTTAGTTACTGTTTTTCCTTCTTTTTTAAGTCATAAAGTAACTAAAGTAGTAAAAGGTAATAGAAAATCTTTAGTGTGGTGGGTTAAAGGACCCCATTTTAAGTAAAATATTAATAAGGTTATGTATAAAAAGATTTACGAACAAGGTAATAAAAGACAAACAGGTAAAGAGAATACCCATTTAATTCACTTATGGACAGATGAAGGTTATGAGAAAATTAAATGGGATAACTATGCCTATAGAGAATGCCATGAAGATGAAGCTGAATTTAAAGGCTTAAATGGTGAACCCCTAATACGTACTCATAATTGGGATAGAACTACTAATAAACTACACTTTGGAGACATATCAGCTCACCAAAAATTCTTAATTGAAAGATATGGTACTGATGATAAACCATCTACTACTTGTAGAGAGGTTTTCTTTGATATTGAGTGTGAAATGGGAGGTGCACTTACGGAAGAATATATTTCAAATGCTCCTAAACCTGTAACTTCAATTGCATGGTATGATAAACAAGCCGACCAATGGGCCATTATTATTTTAGATAAAAAAGGACAATTAAAGCGTACTAAAGCTAAAAACAAAGAAATTATACCTTTTAGGCATGAAGCAGATTTATTAGATTGTTTTTTATCTAGAATGGAAGAAATAGAACCAGATATGCTTATAGGATATAATAGTGATTATTTCGATATTCCTTATCTATATTATAGAATGTGTATTGTATTAGGCAATGAACAAGCTAAACGTTTATCCCCTATTGGTGTAACAAAACATGCTAAAAATAATCAATATTGGTATAAAAAAGACATGTATGTAGATATTGCTGGTGTTGAATCAATGGATTACATGCGCTTACATAAAAAATATGGGTGGGAAGATGAACCAAGTTGGAAACTCGATGCAATCGGTGAAAAATACGTAGGTATTAATAAAATTGAATATGAAGGTACACTAGATGATTTATTTAAAAATGATATTCAAAAATTTATTCAATATAACTTTGTTGATGTTGAAATATTAGTTGAATTAGATAAAAAATTACAATATCTAGCATTAACCCGAAATTTAGCACATAAAGGTAAAGTAAAATATAGTGAAGTATATGCTTCATCTAAAATTCATGATGGTGCTATTTCTGCTTATCTACTATCTCAAGGAGTTATCCCCCCAGGTCGTCCTCATGGAGAAAAAAAGTTAAATTATGCAGGTGGTTATTTATTTTGTCCTAAAGCAGGTTTATATAAGTATATGTTTGATGAGGATTTAACATCACTATACCCTTCAATTATTATGTCTCTTAATATTGGAAGAGAAACAATTGTAGGTAAGATTGTACCTGATACTTTACCTAATAAATTAATTGAATATGGGCCTTATGGAGAAAAACCAGATCGTAACAATTATTTAGGTTTAAATGATTTAAAAGAAATGGATCCTGAAGAAGAACTTATAGTTATGGATCCTAATAGAAAGGGTAATCCTAGAGCTACTGTGCCTGTTGAAAAGTTAATCAACATGATAGAAAAAAATAATTATGCTCTGGCTGCAAATGGCACATTTTTTAGAACAGATAAAGAATCTGTATTATCAACTATTTTAAGTAAATGGTTTGATGAAAGAAAAATGTATAAAGATGAAATGAAAAAATCATATAAAGCAGGGGATACTGAAAAAGGTGAATATTATCACTTAATGCAATATACAATGAAAATTTTACTTAATTCATTATATGGGGCAACAGCATTAAATTCCTTTAGATATGGAATGCCTTTGTCTATATTATCAGAGGCAATTACATTATCAGGATGGCGTATCATTCAAGAATCAGCATTAGTTGCTAATCGCCACATGAATAAAATTTTAAGAAACGAGATAAAATTAGAAATATGAATAAATTATTAGAGGTATATGATAATTTTGTCCCGGAACATATTCAAGATTACATCTATAATTTAATAACGGGCAAAATTCCTAATTCCCCATTTCCTTTATATGCTACAGATAGTCTTTCAGAGGGAGATATACCTGATTTTGGGTTTAATAATGAATTTAATAATCAAAAACAACATAAAGAAACTATACTTCAAGTATTATATTATTTAGGAACCTATAGAAAAATAAATATACAATCTATATATATTAATAGAGTATTTTTTCAACTTCCTAAATTAAAAACTTTTATTCCTAAAGCCCATGTTGATTTACCTTTTCCACATTTAGTTTGTTTGTATTATGTAAATGATAGTAATGGAGATACTTTATTTTATAATGATGATAAAAAAATAGTTAAAAGGGTATCTCCTAAAAAAGGAAGAATTGCACTTTTTGATGGGTCTTTATATCATAGTTCAGGTCAACCAAACCAAAATGAAAGAATTGTAATAAATATTTGTTTTAATGGAAAATTTTATGAATAAAATATCAAAACGCCCTTGGGGCATGTATGAAGTTTTATTAGATTCAGATGAATGTAAAGTAAAACGTATTACAGTAGCACCTGGTCAAAAACTATCTTATCAATATCATCATAAAAGACAAGAACAATGGACTATAATTAAAGGTAATTTAACTATTATTTTAGATGATGAAAAAATATTCAGATCATCTGGAGAATCAGTTAAAATTCCTTTAGGAGCTAGACATAGAGCTTGGAATGAAACTGATGAATTAGTACAATTTATAGAAGTACAAACAGGAACTTATTTTGGCGAAGACGACATAGTAAGAATAGAAGACGATTATAACAGAGAATAATATGACATTAGATAAAAACCAAATTTATGTAATAGATGATTTCCTTTCATTAAAAGACCAAAAATCATTACTAGACGATATTGTATATAGTGGAACTCCAAAAACCTATATTTTTACTAATACTTCTTATGACCAAAACTCTCCCTCCTATATCCTTCCAGAAAAACAATTTGTTAATGTTCAACATACAAAAAATTATATATTAGGAGTTTTAGAAAATAAAATGAATTTAGAAGTTGATGAAATTTTTAGAATTAAAACTAATTGGATTTTTAGGGAATTAGAAAGTAAAAAAGATTATATATACCCTCCCCATGTAGATCAAGATAATATATCCCATTGGGTTTTATTATATTATGTAAATGATAGTGATGGGGATACTATACTTTATAACGAAACTGAAAATGATTTTAGTCTCAATGATTTAATTTCACAATTTCCCAATTTAACTATTAAACATAAATTTACTCCTAAACAAGGAAGAGCAATATTATTTTGGGGTAATAGATTCCATTGTGGTATGCCTCCTGTTACAAGTGATTTTAGAATTTTAATAAATCATAATTTTACAATAAAAGAATAATATGGCACTAACAAAACAATCATTAAGAAAAGGAGTTCATGTAATAGTGGACGATAAACTTGCTACAAAAGAAGAACTTATAAAAATGAGTGAATCTTGGAGTGAAAAACGAGAAGTATTCTTTCGTAAAATGCTCCAACAAGGAGGACATTTTAAATTTGATGGAATCCAATTTGAAATTAAACTTAGAGAACGTATATTAAACGCACTTGGAGAAATAGATGGAGGAATAACCCAGGTACCTGGAGAAAGAACATTTTAATGAAGCATTTAGAGATAACACCTTGGTTTATATGTGATGAAAATGATAAGAATCTATGTGCCTATGTAGACACAGATTCAAATTATTTTAATGCAGAACCTTTGTTGTTACATCTCTATCCTAATTTTGAACAACTACCTAATAAAGAAAAAGATAACAAACTAGAAAAAGTTGCTCTTTATTATCAAGACTTTATTTCTGACCATTATGATAATCTCGCTCGAGATTGTTTTAATGTTCGAGATCATAGATTAGAAATGAAAACAGAAGCAGTAATTCGTTCTGCTTATTTTCGTGCTACTAGACGTTATGCTCAATGGATTACTAAACAAGAAGGTATATCAAAAGAAACATTAGATGTAAAAGGTCTAGAATATAAAAAATCTAATTTTCCTAAAGTATTCGGTAATTTCTTTAAACAAGTAGTTGAAGATGTTTTAAAAGGAACACAACAAAGTGAAATTGATACTCGCATACTTAATTTTAAAAAGAAAATACTAAGTGATATGCCCATTGGAGAATTAGGCAATCCTACGGGAGTTAAAACATTAAACAAATATATTGAACGCAAACCTGTAGGTGCTGAAGCATTTACAATTATACGTAAAGGAGCACCTGCCGCTGTACGAGCTACTATTAAGTATAATGATTTACTTAAGTACTGGAAATTAGATACCAAATATGAAACAATTGTCCAAGGCAGTAAAGTAAAATGGATTTATTTAAAGAAAAATCCATATAATATTGAGGCTTTAGCTTATCTTGATTATAATATACCTCCTAAAATTGGAGAATTTTTAGATAAATTTGCTGATAAGGAAAAAGTATTTGATACTATATTATTAAATAAATTAGAAGGGTTTTATGATGACTTAGGATGGAAACTAGTTACAAACCCTTATGTTAACCAGTTTTTTATATAATGGAAGAACAATGGAAGGAAATAGATGAACATTTATCAATTATTGCTGGTAATTTAGGAATATGTTGTCAAGATTCTTGTGATGCTCCTAATGCTATACATAGTTTAGAAAAAGTTATGGAATTATTAGTAGAAATAAAAGAAAAGTTATGATTTATATTTTTGATGTTGATGGAACATTAACTCCATCTCGAGGATTAATTGATCCTGTTTTTAAAACATTTTTCCAAGCATTTGTTAAAAAAAATCGTGTATGGTTAATTTCTGGTAGTGATAGAGATAAAACAATTGAACAAGTTGGATTTGATATATATGGTTCAGTAGAACGTTGTTATCAAAATTCAGGTAATCAACTTTATATTAATGATGAATTAAAATACCAATATGAATTTGAATTACCAATCCAATGTGAAGGTTTATTAGAAATATTTTTAAAAAAATCTGAATATCCACATAGATATGGGAATCATATTGAAAAAAGAGACGGAGCTGTTAATTTTTCTACTGTTGGTAGAAATTGTACTCAAGAACAAAGAGAACATTATGTTGAATGGGATAATAAACACCAAGAAAGAAAAGAATTTGCTTGGGAAATTAGAGAAAGATATCTAGGTTTAGATGCTGTAGTAGGTGGAGAAATTAGTATTGATATTTTTGAAAAATTCAAAGATAAAGGACAAATAGTAAAAGATATAAGAGGTAAATTTGAATTTTTTGGTGATAGATTATATCCTGGGGGAAATGATTTTGCAATTCAACAAGAAATTGTATTCCAAAAACGAAAAGGATGTAAAACCCATCCAGTAAAAACTTGGAAAGACACAGAAAAGTTATTACATTCAATAATATAATGCGAGGTAGAGCAGTGGCAGCTCGTCGGGCTCATAACCCGAAGGTCGGAGGTTCGAATCCTTCCCTCGCCACTAATTATAAGTTATGAAGATAGAGGTTTCAAATGGTGAGATAGTAGATAAAATGACTATCCTAGAATTAAAACTAGATAAAATTAAAAATATAACTCAATTACAAAATATTGAGAAGGAATGGAAAGTTCTTAATGATTGTGTAATGTCTATGTATCAAATTTTTGGTGATAAAGCATTATACAATAGAGTAGATGAACTATCAGACATTAATAGTCAACTTTGGGATATAGAGGATTGGATTCGTGAATGTGAAAAAGAACAACGTTTCGATAAAGAATTTGTGGAATTGGCAAGATCTGTTTATACATTAAATGATAAAAGGTCCGAAATTAAAAGACATATTAACTTATTAACTAAATCAAATTTCGTTGAAGAAAAGTCATATAGTAAGTAACATAGAAAAATATTACTTAAACGGTTTAACTAAAGAAGTAGTATGGAGTTTAGTTGGTGGTAAAGCAACAATTGATTTTGCCACTGAAACTAAAGATGCTGTTGGTCAAGTAGTATTTGACATGCCTCTACCAGACGGTCCTTTAGCAATTTATAGCACTGATGCTTTATTACGTTTAATTAATATTACTAGTGAAGAAATACAAATTGAATTAAGTGAAGGTCCCACTGGTTTAGTTGACAAATTAAAAATACAGGATAATAAATTTGATTTAAATTATCACCTTAGTGATATTAATTCAATGCCTGAGGTACCCAACGTAGCAGAAACAGATTATGATTTTAATTTTAAAGTAGATGATGAATTTATTATGGGTTTTCTCAAAGCACATAACGCATTAGAAAAAGTAAAAGATGTTACTTTAAATACTACAACAACTAAACAAGGTGAAAATGTAGTTGAAATTGTATTAGGTGAGCGTTCACAACATTCACATAAAGTCAAATTTACAGAACTAGCTACATTTGAAACCCCAAGCGATATTTTACCATTCTCAGCTAACGTATTACGTGAAGTATTAGCAGCTAATAAAGGTACAGAAGGTAATATATATGTAAGTAATAAAGGGTTAATGAAATTAGAATTTAACTCCGAAGAAAGTACAGCAAAGTATTTTATTGTAAGACAGCAATAATATATATTTATAGTAAATAACTGAGACTCTAGGGCGAGCAGTTATAGTTTTATGTTTAACCGGTGAGCTAAAGCCACCACAAATTTTAATGATATGAGTACATTATTTTATGAACGTACACCGTTCGACATTTTATTCAGAAATTTCTTCCAAGACGGAAGCCAATACAACCCAGTTGTAGACACTAAACTTTCCCACCCAGTAGATATTTACACATCTGATAACGGGCTAACATTTGAAATAGCTTGTACGGGAATTCCTAAAAGTGATATTGAGTTACTTACTCAAGATAACACTTTAAGAGTTAATTACACAAAATCTAAAGAAGATGATCAATTAGACTATATCCATAGAGGTATAGCTAAACGTTCATTTAATTTAGGATGGAAAATTGACGGTAAATTTGATTTAACCAAGGCAAATGCAAATTTTGCTGATGGGTTATTGACAATTGACGTACCATTTTCTAAAGGTTCAGAATTAAAAAAGTTACAAATTAAGTAAAAAGTTTCGCCCTGGAGCTAGGTTATTTAAAATATTATTCGTATATTTACGTAAATAAACAGTTGTAAAAATATGGCAAATCCAAACTTTAAAGGAAGACCTGTTGGTTCAGGCAAATCTACATTTATTGAAGATCCTGTAATGGGAGATTTTAAAATTGCTATTGATGAATATAGCTTTAACGTAATTGATACTATAAAAACTAAAACAGTAGGTTTTTTTACTACATTACCACAGGCAATATTAGCAATAGCAAAACACCAAATGCTCGAAGATCGAACATATAGTTTGACTGAATATGCTGAGAAATTTAAAAATACACATTTAAAACTTAAAGAAGCTATTTTAAAATGAGCAAAGCACGTGGACAATCGCCTATGCGTAGGTACAAAAGACAAGACCGATTCAAACTAACAACTAATCAAGGTAATCAAATAAATAAATCAAAATTTAGTAAAAAATGAATAAATTAAAACCAGTTAATGGGCAATTAATCATACGCCCAATTGAAGAAGATGAACAAATGGTAGGAAACATTGCTCTCCCAGACATTGGTCAAGAAAAACCTGATATAGGAGAAGTTATAGCAGTTTCTTCTATTTATAATTTTAATACGGGAGATTATATTGATCCTGAAGTAGAAATTGGTATGAAAGTTGTAATTCCTAGAATGGGAGCTCAAAAGATTACTGTAAGTCAAGAAGAATATTGGATTGTCCAATCACAACAAATATTAGCAATTTTAGAAGAATAAAACATGGAAAAAACATTTACATCCTTTGGAACTGATTTAAAAGATAGACTTTTAAGTGGAGTTAAACAATTAAATGAAGCAGTATCATCAACATTAGGTCCTGCTGGTAGAACCGTAATGCTCAAAAGATCAGGAGGTAGAGCTACAAAAATTACTAAAGATGGAGTTACAGTAGCTAAAAATTTTAAAGAATTAGATGATCAAGTAGCCTCCATTGGAGTAGAACTTGTTAAAAAAGTATCAGTAAAATCAGGAAATGAAGTAGGAGATGGTACAACTACAAGTTGTGTACTTGCAACTTCTATTTTAGAAGAAGGTATTAAACAAATAAAAGATGGTTCTAATGCAGTTGAAATTAAAAAAGGCATAGATGGTGCTGTATCTACAGTAATATCTAAACTAAAAGAAATGTCTACTGAAATTGCTGATGATTCACAAATTAAAGAAATTGCTACTATCTCAGCTAATAATGATGAAGAATGTGGTGAATTAATTTTACAAGCATTAGACAAAGTAGGTAGAGATGGTATTGTAACAATTGAAGAATCAAAAACAGGAGAAACTTATTTAGAAATAGTAGAAGGAATGGAAATAGTAAGGGGGTATTTATCTCCTTATTTTGTTACTGATAATAATACTATGTCTGCTATTTTAAATGATCCTTTAATTTTTATGTATGATGGTGATCTTTCAAGATCACAAGAAGTTGTTAATGTATTACAGGTTGCCAATACTGAAAATAAACCTCTTTTAATTGTAGCCCAAAATATAGGAGGTGAAGCTTTAGCTACCCTTGTTGTTAATAAAATGAGAAATATTGTTAATGTAGTTGCAATTAAAGCCGCAGATTTTGGAGATCGCAGGACTATGTCTTTAGAAGATTTAGCTGTTGTAACAGGAGGTAGCGTAATTAGTAAAGCAAAAGGACAAAAATTAGAAAAAATGTTGCCTGGATTAATCCAACCATTATTAGGAGGGACTAGAACTGCTACAATTACTAAAGGTAAAACTACAATAGTAGATGGTAAGGGTAAAGCAGATAAAATTGAAGAAAGAGCCCAAGAAATTAAAACTTTAATTGATAATGCCCAATCAGCATTTGAAAAAGAAAAATTACAAGAACGTTTAGGTAAGCTTGTAGGTGGGGTTTCTATTATTAATGTAGGAGGTAATAGTGAGATAGAAATGAAAGAAAAAAAGGATCGAATGGTTGATGCTCTTTATGCTTCATTAGCTGCAATTGATGAGGGTATTGTAATTGGTGGAGGTACTGCTTTATTATATGCCGCTGGGTCAATTGATATACAAGGTAAAGATGATCAAGCTATAGGTCGTCGTATTGTTAAAAAAGCAATAGTAGAACCTTTTACCAAACTTCTAACTAACGCTGGGCATGATATTAATGATGTTCGTTATGCTTCCTCTAAACTTATAGATTCGGGTAATGATTTATGGGCAGGTCTAAACTATAGAGATTTATCTATTTTAGATTTTAAGGAAACAGGAATAATAGATCCTTTAAAAGTAGTTAAAACAGCATTACAAAATGCATCCTCAGTAGCTGGAACAATTTTAACTACAGATGCAGCTGTGATAGAAGAACGTCGTAAAGATGAACAACCAGCTCATGTAAATGAACCATGGGATCCTAATGGGTTTATGTAAAATTAATAATTAATAAATAAAAATAAAAAAAATGACAAAACAAGAAATTTTTGAACAAATTGATACATTATATCAAACGTTCACAGCCGAGAATGCAGGAACAACAAAGGCTTCTCAACAACGTGCTAGAAAAGCAATTGGTTCAATTAAAAAGCTAGTTACAGATTATCGTAAAGCTTCGGTTGCAGAAACCAAGTAATTTTAATGGGGAGCTTTGGCTCCCCATATTACTTTTTATATATTTACACACATTAAGGTTATATGCTAAAAGAACATACATTATTTACAGAACGTTTTCGACCAACTGATCCTAAAGATTATATTGGTAACGAAGTGTTCAAAGCAAGTTTAGATCAATGGATTAAACAACAAGACATTCCCCACATTTTATTATATGGGCCTGCTGGTACAGGTAAAACTACTGCTGCAAAGTTAATTGTAGCTAATTTAGATTGTGACCATATTTACATTAACTGTTCAGATGAAAATGGTATAGAAACAATTAGAGAAAAAGTAAAATCATTCGCATCTGCCGCGACATTCCGTGCCTTAAAGGTGGTTATAATGGATGAAGCTGATTTCTTAACGATCAACGCACAAGCTGCATTACGCAACGTTATTGAGACGTTTTCTAAAACAACTCGTTTTGTATTTACTTGTAATTATATTGAACGTGTAATTGATCCTATACAATCTAGAACATCAGTATTTGAAGTATTACCTCCTTCTAAATCAGAAGTAGCTAAACGTTGCCAGGAAATATTACATGAAGAAACATGTAACAATGCACCTGCAGATATTGTAGAAATTGTAAATAAAACATATCCTGATATTCGTAAAACATTAAATCTATTACAATCTTGTATTATATCAGAACCTGCGGGTACTTTTTTAAAATTAAATAAAGATATTGTTAACCAAAAACAATATACAGATCAAATTATTGATCTAATTAAATCTAATGATGATAAAGCATTTAATCAAATACGACAATTAGTTGCTGATTCAAATATTAGAGATTACAATGAATTATATAGAGCCCTATTTGAAAACCTAGATTCATTCCATAACCCAGTGTTAGGTACAATTATTATTGCCGAATCACAATATCAGTCTGTTATGGCTCCTGATAAAGAAATTACATTTATGGGATGTATCGCTAATTTATTAAAACCGTTTTAAATGCAACAACAACAACCACAGATGAACTTAGATTTATCTAAAACAACAGCTATTAATACTCCTTCAGGAGGTAAAATTTGGCAACAAGGAATGATACTACGTAAAGTATCTAAGTTTGTAACGGGTACTAGTGAAGATGCTATTGTACCAATTCCAATATTTTATGATGCCGAAACAGGAGATATTTTAGAAGATACTATCCCTAAAGAGTTAAGAGAAGAGATTTTATAGTGACAATATTTGATTGGCT
>Ga0209535_1000221_pt1 | contig 38943 bp, 28 predicted proteins | sample LinPmetageLP28_FD_184041 | JGI IMG/M metagenome (GOLD analysis project Ga0209535, IMG submission 184041) | Marine viral communities from the Pacific Ocean - LP-28 (SPAdes) (version 2) | ecosystem: Environmental > Aquatic > Marine > Oceanic | place: Pacific Ocean | collected 2009-08-22
TTTGATATAAATTCTGCTGACTCTTCAGCTTTCATTCCAAAGTTACCAAAACCGTCTGAGGCGGCTCTGAAGCTTTCAACTGTTCTCAAAAATCTATTAGTTCCGTCTTGTATTCCGTCTCCAAATTCTCTGATTGCCAAAGACTCTTCTCCTACCATTTGGGTAAGTTGTCCCATGGATAAACCAACCCTAGCAGTTCTCATATTCATTTCACTAAGATTTTCTGCAAAACTTACACCAAATCTACCTGATAGTCTAAACATTTCGCCCAGCTCTTCTGCCGCGGCTTGTGCCATACCAAACGCTGTAGTAACAGCTACAGGTGCTCCAAGTACACTCAGTGTGTTTGTGATTACATCTTGTATTTTGTTATTACCACTATTAACAAATTCTTTAACTACTCCTTGAGTTGCTTTACCAGTTTCTTGTGCATAACGCCTAAACTTTCCTGAATCGTCTGCATTACTTTTTTTCTGTTCTCTCAGTAGTTGTGCAAGTGTAACATTTGTCTGTCCATCTTCTTCTTTTACACCTGTCAGTGCGGCTAGCATTGCTCTTTGTGTTGCTAGAATATTGTCTGCTGTCTCTTCAGTCGCAAGATCATTCACTGTTACAGTGCCTATATTCGGAATATCAATTGATGCCATTAACTGCTCACTTAATTAGATAAATACTTTTATATACAGTTATTTATAGGCGAAAAATGGACAATCCTTTACAAGACTATTTTAGAAACAAAGAAATATATGTCAAGTTACCTACAAGAGGTAATTGGATGGCTGATAAACCAAGTCTATCATCAGAACATGAGATAGGCGTCAAGCCTATGACTATAGCTGACGAAATGAAACTCAATATTCCAGATACATTGTACAACGGCGAAGCAATGTTTGATATGATAAAAAGCATTGCACCAGATATACCAGACCCAAAACAACTAGCACTACCTGATATTGATGTAATACTACTAGCAAGCAGAGCGGCAACCTATGACAAAAAAATGGCTGTAGAAAGTAGATGTACACACTGTGAAACCGTCAGTGAGTTTGAGATAGACTTGCCCACAGTATTAAGTCAGGTAAAAGACAATCATAATTCTATTTCAATAGAAATTACAGGCGGGCTTACTATATGTTGTAAACCAAACACACTGTATGCTGTTAATCATCTAAACACTCAAAAATTAAAATCATCTGCTATTTTGGCGGCAATTAGTACAGACGAAAATAAAGCCACCGAAGAACTCAAAACTGTTTTTAGAGAAAACGTTGAAGAACTCGCCGCTTATAGACTTGCTAGTGTACAAGACGGAATTGAATATATCCAAACCCCAGATGGTAAGAAAGTATCAGACACACAACATATTCTAGATTGGTTAGGGTCTATCGATATTGTAACGGTCCATAAGATAGAACAAGAACAACAAAAACTAAATGCAAACGGAATGCCAAAAGAGTTTGAGTTTACGTGCAGTGATACTGAATGCGGGAAAAAATTTAAAGGGGCAGTAAGTTATAATCCAAGTTTTTTTTTCAGCAACAACTAGCTAGTGCTGGCAATGATCAGGAAAAAATTGATAAAGTTATCAAACAACTAGAAGACCAATCAAAACGTTATAGAGCTATGATCAATGATATTCAAATACACACAAATGGATCGTTTACACGACAAGAATTAATGAGTATGCCTGTTAGAGATTTCGTAGAGATCAAAGATACATTACACCAAAATGTTGATAGACAAAACCAACAAATATCTTCAAAAGGTAAAAGAACAACAACACTATAGTTACTATAGTATCGAAGAGCTAAAGCTCATCGTCATACTCATTTCATTTCGTATGATATTTCTTATTAGCTATTATCAGCTATTATTAGTTATTACCCTGTTTTCAGTCGCACTTAGCTTGTTACAGCCAAGTGCAAAAAAAAAGCTAAAGGTCATTACCCCGCTTCAGATCGCATCGTTATAGTAAAACCTATTGCTAGGCAGAGGCGGTTTTGCTTTACCCCTTTACATACTGCTAAAACGCAGAAACACTCTAAGCCATAACGACGACTTTTGAGCTATCCGTGGGTTACAATGGCACAGTAGAGCCCACTCTTTTGGTTCGTGTCCCTCAGCAAGTTCCGTTGTCTAACCAATCTAATGGCGACTCCTCAATGCTCTAATAGAGAGGGTATGTTACGACTGGTGTCTGTTTAGTGATTCGATAAGTGCCTTAGAACTGCCAACTCTTACGTTTATAATGCCGTTGTAGTATTCTTCAGTTTCTAGTACTTTACGATCAAACTGTTCTTTGGCTTCTAAATAACTTAGTTCGCCTCTGCTGGTGCAGTAGTACAGTATTTCTCTTGTAAAGTTTTCTGGGCCTAAATGTTCAACATCTGCATTTAAATTGTCACTGGATCCCCAATAGGTTCTCCAATCGCTTTCTTTAGTTGAACGTCTCTTGTTCTTTTTGCCTTTGAGAGGTTTTTTAGTTACTTTAAATTTTGCTAGTTTTTTGCCAATATATTTTTTGTTGTTTGATAGATTAGTAATAAGGTATACGAAACCAACGTATTCCTCACTAATTTCTTCTACTTGTTTGCCTTGATAAGTCCATTGCATGTTTGTCTATAGCAACTAGTATATATGCCGATTTTACCATTTGTCAACCTAAATATACGTATTATACGTATTCTTTAAAATTTCCCAAGTTTGTTTAAATCCGTCATCTATCTGATGAAAACGAGTGCTTGCTTGTGCGGCTGTATAATCATTGCCGCCCGGAAAACAATTGTCTCCAAAATATATAGTTGTACCTTCTTGTTCTTTTATTGCTTGACTTTTGTCACATCCTACTGGAAAAATGTCAATGCTTGTTTCTCCTGCTACTTGTGCTACACTGTCTTTAAATTCTTGGTTGTAGTACATAGCAACAGTTTCTCTGCCTTTATTTGTTTCATCCCATAATGCATATCTTGCACGTTGATTCCAATCAGCATTTCTGCCTACGATACTAAAGTTGGCAGTGCCTGTGCGTTGTTCGATATGATTACCAGTCATTTCGTTATAATTAATCTTGTGCAAGTATTGTTGTAAGAATGTATTCTGTTCTTTTGACAGTGTCCATTCATTCTTTTTGATCTCTTTAGTGTCTTCAAATACATGATTTCCGCTACAATGATATACCCTTTCAAAGCGTACAGTGAGGTCTAAACCGATTTGTTCTACAGTTTTTGGTCTGTCACTGCCAGTTACAATCATGCATTTATTGCCACGCATTATAAAGTCTTTCATAAAGTATTCGAACTCTGCGTTAATAGGTTTACGTGCATCAGTTAGTGTACCATCTACATCAAATAGAAAGGTCGTCATTGTATTTCTCCTTTCATCTCCTTAGGATACAAAGTATGCATTATATCAATTGGTAGTTTAGCACTCATGCGTTTTTGCCAGTTATCATCAATATTATAGTTACTGCTTATTGTAATACTATCTGTGCTAACTCCTACATTTTTGAAAGGAGCTTCATGAGTAAGCCATTCCTGAAAGTCATCATCTCCTTTGTAACCTTTATTATTAAAGCTATCTATGCTTACTGTATAATCATCACTCATATTTTCTTTTGCTCCACACCAATCACATTCTGTATCTTTTTCGAAACTCATAACATCTTTCTGAATATTACAATAATGTTTCCAAAATTTATCATTTGGCATCTATAAACTCTGTGTCATTACTAAACATAGTAAATCCACCTTCTTTAATAACTTGTAGTATTGTGTTAACACGACCTACTAATTCATCTCTGTGTGAGATTAAGAAGATGTTTTTATTACGTTCACGTTCAATCTTTTTAAGTACACTTAACGCACTATCAACACCGTTTGTATCCATACCACTATCTATAAGTTCGTCGATAGCAAGGAAGTTTATAGGTGTATTCATACTCTCAAATACATCTCTGAAAGCCCAACTTAGTCCTAGTATAAGTCTATTACGTTCGCCTCTACTTAGATTATCAAAGTCTAAGTCTCTACCTAGTTCAGTTATTTCAACTGTTAGGTCAGGCTGGAACTGTACTTCATGTGGCAACCCTAATTTGGTCAGATAGTATGCTAGTCTACTGTTCAGGTATTGTAAGTTTTGTTCAATAATACGTTTGCGGATAAAGCTGTCTTTGTTTGTTAACAGTTTGTACAAAAAGTCTTGGTGATCTTTGAGTACATTAAAATCATTCATTGATTCCCATTTAACTTCCTGCACACCAGTGTCTCTGAGCGTATCTATTTGTTCTTGATATGTATCAGTTTCGTCTTGTATTCTTGTTACTTCACTATTTAGATTATTCAATGTGTTTTGGTGTTCTAGTGCTTCTTGTAATTTATTATAATGTGTAACTGGCATTTGACCTAGTTCGCCGAGCTCGTCAATTGCTTGTTGCCATTCTGTTTGTTGTGTTGTATTTGTCATGACTGTATTACGTGCATCGCCGAGTTGTTCTTCTTTACTACGCAAAATAGTTACTTGTTTTTCGTCATGTATACCTTGTCCACAAGTATGACATTTGTGTTCTTTCAATGATATAACTTCTTGTTCTAGTTTGGTTATAAGTTTATCATTTTTTCTATTGTCAGCTTCAATACTCGACTTCCACTTTTCAGCTTGATCTTTTAAGTTTTTCTTTTCCAAGTAATCAGTCAGTAGTGCATGATTATCTAATTCAGTCTTAATATTAATTTTTTCCAGAGTGGTTACTTGCTGTTGGATACCTTGGACATCAGATGACTGTTTATCTCTCCAGATCTTTTGCCTTCTTTCCAAATCACTAATACTTTTCTCAATTCTGGAATTTGCTTCTTCAATAGCTTTAATTCGATATTCTTCTTCTTTAATTGCATCTCTAGTCAGCCTTTGCTGTTCTTTAAGAACCTCCGCCTTTTCACTTAGCATAGTAATGCCTAGCAACTGTTCAATAATCGCTCTTTGATCATTGGCCCTCATACTGAGGAATGGTTCTGTATATGTGTTAAGTGCAACAATGTGTTTGAACATATCGTGACTCATACCAAATAGTTTTTCTATCTGTGCTTGAGTCTGTCGATTTTCACCTTGTGCTTCGTCTTCGTCAACGTTCTGGTCGTTGACATAGTATTTAAGCACTTGTGGCTTTCTGCCTCTTTCAATCCTGTATTTTGTGCCTTCTACTTCAAAATCCAGTGTAACCAGCATTTGTTTAGCATTGGTTTTGTTTACAAGATTGTCTTTGCGTATGTTTGTAAGTGCATTGCCATAAATGGCATAACTGAGTGCATTAATAATAGTGGTCTTGCCAGTACCATTTCTACTGCCATCTCCACCTAAGTCTAAGTTATTGCCCAACACTAATGTTAAGCCGTTGTCAGTAAAACGCACAGCCTGCGTTACATTACCAACACTCATAAAGTTTTTTACGGTTAAGTCTTTTAATGTTATCATAGAGAGTTATATATATCCACTAGAATTTTCTTGTCAATCATATCGCTGTCTACAGCGGTTAAGCTATTATACACTATTTGATCAACATTTTCAACCTCAATATCGTCTACTACTTTCCAGTCCTGTGCATGTTCTTCTTTTTTGCTAGGCATAAGTGTTATTTCTCTTACACTATACTGCTGACTGAAAGTTTCTTTAATAAAGCTAGCTTCTTCGTAACTGATATTAATATCTAGTGTAGCTCTACAATAAGTTTTATTATTGAGTATTTTGTCGGGTTCGTCAATTAGCCTGCTCAAAGGTACAGTTCTATATCTCGGACCATCAAAGTCAATATACTTGGGTGTGCCTCCCCAAGCAAGTTTCATCATACCTCTATCGTCGTCCCATGTATCAGCATAGTTGTGACCAAACGGCGAACCTAAGTAGTGTACGTTACCTTTGTTTTGTCTTTTATGAAAGTGTCCAGTGAACACATATTCAGGTGTAAGCAACTGTTCAGCGTTAATACCGCCATGATCAGGCATCTCTACCATTGCATTCATTTTAAAGTAAGGAAGTTCGAAGTGTCCAAACATATATCTACATTTTGTTTTTTGTAGTGTTTTCCATTCATCACCTACTAGCCAAGGAATCAGTGCAACATCATCTTTTACAAATGCATCTTCTACTAGTGTTACATTTTCAAATAGTCCTGCATAAGGCAAACTGTTTAGATCACGTTTTTCTCTGTAGTATAAATCATGATTGCCCATAATCATATACACATGTTCAAATGCACGGCTAAGTTTACCTACATTTTCAACACTGTGATTCAATGTGCTTACATTTACACTAGCTCTGTGATGATGCCAATCTCCTAAGAATATACAAGTTTCACAATCTTTGCTTTGTTCAATAAACCAATCTACAAACTCACTACAATCTTTATTGTGTTGTTTGCTGTTATTTTTATTGCCAAAGTGTATATCTGTAAAACAAGCGGCTTGTTTAAAAAATGTCATGAGTCTCCGTTCATAGAAGTTATACTTCTATTATAATAGCTTCTGATATAGGTGTTGTCAACCTAAACGTTGAACCCGTGTTCCTTACGTTCTTTGTCGGATTGTTCGTCCCACTTAGCACGTTCTGCCATCTCATGTTCAATTTGTCTAGTAAAGCTAGGCATTTGTCCTGCTTCTTGAAGTAAATCGTCTCTGATATTTTGATTACGTTTTTCTAAATTTAACACTCTTGTAAAACTGTTGGTTACTGCGGCTGTGTAATACGCAAATGGATTTTGACTTTTAAGTTCATTGAACTGCAATCCTATCTGTGACAATTGTAATAGTGCATGACTACGCATTTCATCTACATATGTATATCCACGCCAGTTGCTACGCATACTATAACGTTCACACAATTTAATATACATCTTTGCTAGATTATTGCTAACAGATCCATGCTGTACATTAAATTTTCCATTATCAAATCCACCTTCCCAATGACTACGTACTATTTCTTTTAATTCGCCTTCTTTATAAGCAAGGTGTTTAAATGGTGGAAAATTACATTTTGCATGATGATCAGCTACAGTTTTGGGTTTGCTTTTTCTGCCAGGTTCCAGTGGTACATGTTCGAATGTCATCAGTCTGAAGATTAAATCTTGTTCGTTTATTGTGTCTGGACTTATTTTGTAGTTAATTTGTTTTGGTTTTTGACTTTGTTTTTTGCTAGCATCTCCATGCCAAGTCCAGTAAGCATCTTCATATGCTTGGGTACTTAGTTGAGCGGCTCTATTTTCTTTTGCCAATTGAATCATTTCTTCGTTGTTTACATCTTCAATATCTTCAATGATCACATCGAATCTTGTATAATCATCGTCGATAATACTACAAAAACTTAATTTGCTTTTGTGTATTTCTTTCAACATGTCTTTGTTGTTTAAATAATTTTGTTTCCTCATCGTTATTCCTTTACTTTCTAATAGTATATGCTCGATATTACAATATGTCAATAACTACCCATTTATTTCTACTATAAATATAACTATAGGAGATCATAATGAAATATGCACAATTGACAGAAGACGTAGCCAGTGATATTGCTGTGTTTTATGGTGGGAGATTTCAGCCTATGCATAAAGGTCATCATAAAGTCTACATGGATCTAGTGGAACAGTTTGGTTCCTCTAATGTATTTATCGCTACTACAGTTAGCAAAACTGCTACACCTGAGCGTGATCCATTCAACTTTGATGAGAAGAAACAAATTATGAATAGCATGTTTAACATACCAATAGACAAAGTTGTGCAAACACAGCCATATAGACCTGATGTTAGTTTAACTGGTAAGAATCCAGCCAACACTGCGGTAGTACTTGTTTTTAGTGCTAAGGATGCAGGTAGATTAAAGCGTGGTGGATTTCTCAGAGATTACGAACCTGGTGTTGAAATGGTACCTAGTGACCAAGGCGCTTACGTATATGAGGTAGGAATACAAGAAGGTGGTATGAGTGCAACCGACTTTAGAACAGTAATGAAAAATGACAGTTTAAATGATAATCAAAAAATGATGCAGTTCAGAGAATTTTTTGGCAGTATTAATCCTGAGATGTTTGCTTTTATAAAGGACAGACTAAATGCCTGAAGCACAAGGAATTAAAGCTGACAATAGAGCAATGCTACAACTTAAACCCGGAGCTATGGGAACCTACATAACAGGTAATGATCTACTTCGTCCTTTACAACCTCATAGAGGTATAATGTTTCCTTATCAGCCTGACATTACATTTAGTCAGAGTGTAAACTATAGTCCATATGATATGACGCATACCAATTATACTTTTAATGCATATAGAAATACGCCCAGTCCAAGCATACAAATGAATGCACAATTTGCAAATGTAACGATAGAAGAAGGTAGATATACATTGGCTTGTATACATTTTTTAAGAAGTGTAACTAAGATGTTTTTTGGTATAAAAGATTTAGGTAATGTTCCTAAAGCTGGTACTCCGCCTCCCGTCTTAACTTTTAGTGCATTTGGCCCACAGTCATTTAATAGAGTGCCTGTAGTAGTTGAAAGTTTTAGCACCAACTATGACAGCCAGTCTGATCTTAAAGATATAGACGGAACTAATCTTCCTGTGGTAATGAATATGTTTATTGGATTAAGTGTTCAACAGAATCCAGACAGACAAAAGAATGTTTATAGCACAAACGGTTTTATAAGCGGTAATATGTACAAAGAAGGATTCATTTAATGCTAAAATATCGCAACAGTAGCAACTACGCCAACACAGTAGTAAACAGAAAGTTTTTAGAATTATACAATCCTATTATTAATATAGACAATCTGAGTGATAGAATAATTTCAATGACACTACAAGCAAAATATGATAGAAGACCTGACCTACTAGCACAAGATATGTATGGAAACAGTAGACTATGGTGGGTGTTTGCACACTATAATAGAGATAAGCTAAGAGATCCTTTAATGGATTTCAAAGCAGGATTAGAGATAGAAGCTCCAAAAGAATACAAGCCATCAGGGGTTAACTAATGCCGCCACCTAATTATAGAGATAGACGAAAGTTTACGGATTATTATCAAGACAATGTTTTAAACAAATACGATTCCTACACCTACAAGTGGAAGATGATGATGGTACATCCAGACCAAGCACATCGGTTTGAATCGCTTACTAAGCCTGATTCGGATAGAGTTGTAGTAATGGCTGAATCAGGTGTTGAAGCAGAGATCAATATACAAGGTGTAAATCAATCATTGGTGCTAGCATTCAAAAAGAACAGAGACAGAAGTGGCTTAGCTAATATGTTTTCGTTTAATTTAGTTGAACCAGGTGGTGCAACATTTTTTAACAGAATAATATTAGCCGCAAATAGATTAGGAATAGAAAATCATCTACATGCATGTTATCTATTAGAACTTAAATTCATAGGATATAATCCAGACGGCACAGTTGACGAAGATATGGTTGGACCGTTTTACTATGTTTGTTCAATGACCGGACTAACATTTGATTATGCAGATGGCGCCACATCATATAGAGCAGATCTAATTGAAACACATCAAGAAGCATTTAAGCCTCAAAATTTGCATTTAAAGCAAGATATGGGTACGATACAAGCAAGCACATTTGGCGAATTCTTACAAAAATTTGAAGAAAGATTAAAGGAACAAGAAGAATTCAGAATAGCAAAAAACACCAATCGTTCATATCCGAATGTATATAAGTTTGGAGTAGATGATGGAGATGAAGAATGGCTAGATTGGACTTTCGGTTCAAGTTCTCAGGGTGGTGAATCTACGAACCTAGGAGGCACAAGTGTCACAGGTGAAGGTAAACTGTCATTTACATTTGAAAAAGGTACCGCAGTAAGTGATGCTATCATTGTTGCACTACTGCATTACATACAGATAACATGAGGAAACTTCCGACTGCTAAAGGAGGATTTCACAAAGATGCCGCAACTGATGGTGAAGCTAAACCACAAACATTTGCAAATCTAAGCAAGTGGTACGTTTTTCGCACAGAGACAAAATATCTACTTTATGACTATGCAAGTAAACGATACCAAAAAGAAGTTACATACAAGATAAAATCTCATGTAGTATCTGAGCTTGTACATGATCCTGTAAGCTACAATGATGTTGTGAAAAATCCTAGACTACAAAAAAGACGTATCAGTGAAATTTTTAGAGCAGGTTTATTAGCCAAAAGATTTGATTATACCTATACTGGTTTAAACACAGAAGTGTTAAATTTAGACATTAGTTTGCAAAATACTTACTTCCAATTGCAAGCATTGAATCATGGTCATATGATGTCTAGAATTCAAACGGTATCTCCAGAAGGCGGACCTACCGAACAGTTGAACCTGTTAAAAGGACAACTAGATGATATGACAAATCAGATAAACAAGAATAATTCTGACATTACAACTCGAAAATCAGAAATAGATAAAATTGATAACCTTGGCGGAAATGGAATGTCTCCTGGCAGGATTCAAGCACAATACGGAAATCAAGATGCTCTATCGGGTAGAAGAGCTGATCTACAAACTAGCATTTCACGAAAAGGATTAGAAAACTTTGCTCTGTCAGAAAAATTTTCTAAGACACAAAAATTGTGGAGAGAAGAACTTAATAGAGTTAATCAAAAAGGCACCGCTAGGGAGTTATCTCCTGTTACAAGGCGTTACATTACACAAAGTGAATTGACTGTCGGTGCACAACCCGAAGATTCAGCAAATGTTTTACCATTGACTTTTGACGAAAATCAAATAAAATCTAAAGCTACAGGAGATGCAACACCAGACAGTAAAAACCAAGGTGCTTTTATGTTAGGTGCTGTAGAAATTAATTTGAATTCGCTTGCAGATTTAGTACAACAAATGATTTCAATAAGAGGAGATCCTTATTGGTTAGGTGCACCTAAGGGAGCAATGGCTAGTACTGAAGGAGCAAACTATGCTACTGGAGGAGTTCATTACTTTTTAAATCTTAATTTTCCTACCTATCCTGACCAAGAGTCGGGACTTATGGATATTGCTGAACAAAACTTTGGTATAATCGGAATGTATAGAGTAACAAGAGTTGATGCTGTTTACAGTGATGGTCAATTTACAATGACACTAGAATCATTCAGAGATGTCAACACCAATGTAGGCTTTACAATTGACGAGCTTATGAGTGGGCGTGTAGAAAATACTAGCATAAGAAGCGAAGCTGATCAATATAAAAATCAAGAAGAAAAAACTGATAACGGTGACGGTGAAGACAATCAAACAGTAATAGAAGAATCAACAGGTGATAAATCTGATCTAGGCAATACAGTAAATGGAACTGCCGCTGGTACATTTTCAGAAGATCAATCCACAATCGCAGGAATTAGAAAGTTGCCTATTGCACAGGATCTCAAAACAATGTTAACAAACGTGGCGGCTGAAACAGGAGTAGACATACAGGTACGCAGTGGCGGGCAAGATGATACAACTGGCAGACCATCTGGTGCAAGTGATAGACATACTGATGGACATGCGGCAGATGTTGCATTGTACACAGGCACTGGTGCCAACAGAAGAAGATTAAGTTCTGCTGTCGCTGAAGATTTACCAATTATTCATGCAGTTTTTGAGTCAGCTAGAAAACAAGGCATAACAGGTTTTGGCGCAGGTAATGGTTATATGGGCGACAATGTTTTTCACCTAGATAATGCGGCTAAGTATGGGCAAGGCACTGTAGCTGTTTGGGGAGGATATGCTAAAAAGAATGCAACAGCTCCACAGTGGTTACAAACATTTGGGAAAAGACTAGTATGACAGATAATTTAAACAAACCAGGATTTACAACAAGAGCACCAAAAGCATTTACAGATGACCCAATTGCTGGATTAAATCCATACAGAGGTGTAAAACTTGCAACTGTAGTCGATGTTGTAGACGACAGGTACGAAGGTTACATGTATGTAGATATGGTTGGCGGCGGAAAAATAGGAAAAGTAGACAGCAAAGAGGAAAGACAAAAATACACAAGGGTAAGACGTTTACAACCTTATGGTGGATCTTATCAAGCTAGCGATCATACTAGAAGTTATGGTATGAGTACTCACCCTCCTGCTCCTGGCACAGAAGTATTGGTTGCGTTTACAGGACATGACCAAGAAGGTATAATCATAGGCGTTTTACCTGATGCAACAAGAAATAGTAGTTTTCCAGATAATTCAGTCAGCTTTGTAGAAGGCGAAGGTGATACAGTTGCACCAACATTTGATAGTGGAGTGCAAAAAACACAACAAAAGAATGCAAGACCTAGACATCCTCTTGCTGGTGCATTGGCAAAACAAGGCTTAGGATTAGACAGTGTTAGAGGATTAAGCAGTAGCAGTGCAAGACGAGAATCTCCTAGTAATGTATTTGGGTTTAATACCCCAACTGGTCATAGTTTTGTTATGGATGATGGTACAGCTAGTAAAAGCGAACAAAGTTTAGCACCAGATGAAAGTAGACAAGCAGGTGACAGTAATCTTGTAAGGTTACGCAGTGCTGGCGGCGCTCAAATGTTATTCAATGACACATCGGGTATAGTATATGTAATTAATCAAGCAGGTAACAGTTGGGTGCAACTTAGTTCAGATGGTAAAATAGACATTTACAGTAGCGGTGATATTAGTATGCACACAGAAAATGATATGAACATGCATGTAGGAGGAGACTTTTCTTTAGATGCAGATGCTGTTAATATCAAAGCAAGAGGTAGTGACGGAATTCAACTGGAAACAGCAACAGGTGAATTTAATCTACACTCAAACAAAGATATCAAACTTACAACTGATTTGAATCTACATTTAAAAGCTGTTGGTAACAGCAGAACCACTGCCGCACTAATAGATTTAAACGGTCCAGAAGCATCAGAAGCTTCAAAAACTACAAACAACAATATCAGTGTTAATAGAACTGTAAAACAAAGTATAACAGGTAGAGTTCCAGAAGCAGAACCTTGGGGAGGACATACAGAACAACAAACTAAAATTGCAAGTGCCGCCAGCAGTGATCTGAATCTAGCAGGTAAAGATATAGACATGTCCAAAATACAAAACAACAATCAAAGTTCACCTAATAATCCGAAAAGCAGTACTACCCAAACTGGGGGATATGAAAAACCTAATAGAAACACCAATCCAAGAAACGGGAGTGCGTTTTAATGGCGTTAGATAGTGTAGCAAGACGTTATCAAACTGTATGGGAAGACTTTGTTGTACAAAGTCACCACTTGTATCATACAGAATTAGAAATAGATAGTGTGAACGCAAGTGATGCATGTGAATTAATTGCACTTAACTTTGCTAGATACATAGGTTATAATGGGTTTGCTTATGGAGAAAGTAGTGCGGAGACTGGTATAACTGAACAACAAGCATATGACGCATGGACAACAGAATTTAATAAACAACAAAAACTAGTAAAAGATCAAATCGAAGCAAACGGGATAAAACTAATTAGCCAAAGTGTTTTTGATGGTATTGTTTTGTTAAATTGGGCTACAGGTAAAATATTTTATGTAGATGCAGTAGAAGGACAATACAACTTATTACCACATCTCAAAACAAAGGCATATGATACAGTAGCTGATATGATAAAACGCAGTGATATAAACAACGAAAAATGTATTAAGGCGGCTACAGTACTACGTCTAGCAGACTATGGTAAAAGCAAAAATAGGACATGGATGAGAACAAACGGTATATTTAATATGCGTGACCAAAATGAAAAGAATCTACTATCTGATAATGATTTGAGAAAAGCTAGATATGCATATTATGCTGAAACACTTAAATTTTTACCTTTTACTCCAGAAGGTATAAAAAGAGATATATCAAACAAATATACCAAGTCATTAATTAAACAAAATTTTACATATAGCGGTACAACTACATTTACACTCAACAAAACACCTAGTATGACACCAGCAGAAAAGCTACAAGTAATTGTGAATGGAGACATTATACAACACCTATTTGACTTTACAATAAGCGGAACAACACTTACAATTACTAAAACGCTACAAACAGACGATTTCATTGAAACTATCATTAAAATATAAACTGGGTAGTTAATTTTGCAATAAATATTAGTATGGTAACTTATATAGGATATAGCAGTGTAGATCAAACAATTAGCAGTAAACGTCTTGAAGATGTTGATATTGCTAAAAGAGATCTAATGAATCATTTGCAAACTCGTAGAGGCGAAAGAGTTATGAATCCAAAGTTTGGTAGCATACTACCAGAATTGGTGTTTGAACCATTAGATATCGCTACACAAGAAGATGCATTACAAGATATAACAGAAATTGTAAACAATGATCCGAGATGGAAATACATAGAGGCTATCCTCAATAAAACAGGCGAACATTCTTTAGAAGTTCGTGTACGATTAGAATATATTGATACAGGAACAGCAGAAGAACTGTTTCTTACATACACAGGTGAGCAAGTATAATGGCACAAGGCGCAAGACAAAGTAGTTTATTTGCCGCAGAAGACTTCAGCGTTGTATACGAAAGTTTCAGCGAAGCAAACTTCCAAGCATATGATTATGAGACCATAAGAAATGCGATGGTGGACTACATAAACAAAAACTATCCAGAGAATTACAATGACTGGATTAATTCAAGTGAATTTGTAAGTTTAATAGAACTTATGGCATTTCTAGGACATAACTTAGCATTTAGAGCAGACTTAGCCAGTAGAGAAAATTATCTTAGTACAGCAGAACGCAGAGATAGCGCCTTACGCATTGCTGAATTTTTGGGATACACACCTACAAGAAACGTTGTTGCTAGCGGTTACCTTAAAATTGATAGTGTAAAAACAAACGAAAATGTATTTGATGCAGGTGGACAAAGTTTAGCTAATAATAGTGTACAATTTGACGACAGTACAGATCCAAATAGTTATCAAAACTTTTTAACAATTATGAATGCAATATTTCAATCAAGTAGTCAGTTTGGTTCTCCCTACAGTAAGTTTAGTAACAGTGGCATAACCAACGAGATATATAGAACAAATAGTATTGCAAATATCGCAGTAAGAAATTTTCAAAATGTAGTAAACAATAAAAGCACAGCTTTTAGTTTTCACAGTGTAAAAACAAACACCGCAAGTCAAGTACTTGAAGAGAAAACACCAGATCCGTATGGTGTAATAGATTTATTATATAGAAATGACAATAGTGGAAACACAAGTTCAAATACAGGATTCTTTGTAGGATTTAAACAAGGTAGTTTAGCACATCAAGACTTTACTATTGATGAAGGTATCTCAAACATTGTGCTTGATATAAATGCTGACAACGTTGCAAGTGGTAACGTATGGGTACAGACAATCGACGAAGTTGGTACAGTTCAAAAAAGTTGGACAAGAGTAGACAAACAGTTTGGTGCTAATACTATATTCAATGCAAGATCTAATAATATCAGAGATGTCTATACTATTACAAGCAGAGAAAATGATCAAATTAGTATTGTATTTGGAGACGGCAACTTTGGAAACATACCACGCGGTATAGTTAGAGTTTGGTATAGAACAGGATTAAACCAAACATATACACTTCAGCCTAGTAGCTTCAACAACACAAATTTAATTGTAGAATATGTCGGAAGTGATGGAAACAATTATAATGCAACTTTTATCTGTAGTTTAAAATCAAATGTTACTAATGCAAGTGAACGTGAAAGTATTACAAGTATAAAAGCAAATGCTCCAAGATACTTTTCAACACAGGATAGAATGGTAACAGCAGATGATTACAGTATTTTTCCAGTTACAGTAAGTGAAAATATTAGTAAGATTAAAAGTGTAAACAGAGTCCACAGTGGACACAGTAGATTCAGAGACATATACGATCCAACTGCAACATACAATGATGCTACACAGTACACTGATGATGCTTATGTGTATGAGAATAATGTAACCAATAGAAGTTTAATTAGTATGCCTTCAACATTAACTGGTGCACAAATTTATGACTTGCACATTAAACCGTTGCTTAGTAATCCTGAACTCAAAAACTTTTATTATAATAGACAAGGATATACCAGCAGTGGGTATAACAGTCAAAGTGATTTTAATAACACAACTGACGGAATTACAGTTGTAAATTCTACACTCAATGATGAAACAAATGTATTTCGTTGGAATCAAGTAACAAAAGGTGCAAACGGCTGTAGTGGATATTTTACATACAACACAGGCGGCACAGCTTATGTACAAAGAGTAGGACTTACACAGACCAACAGTCTTAAAAAAGCTAGTTTGAACAGTCTAGTAGAATTTATTAGCACACCCTTTAAAACAGGCTACATCAGTACAATTACTAAGGTAGCAGGCGGCAGTGGATATACCAGTGCTCCAACTGTAACTATTAGTGGTAGTGGAACAGGCGCTACAGCTACAGCGGTTATACAATCTGGTGCAGTTGACCACATTGTGGTAAACAATAGCGGAAGCGGATATAATGCAAATACTATTGTTACTATAACAGGCGGTGGCGGTTCAAGTGCTACAGCAACAATTACAGTAGCAGATGCTCCAACACAATGGATTAAAATAGATAGATTATACAAAGAAGGTATAGGAGATGATGATAGTTCTGGTGCTCCTACTGGTTTAGATAACGCAGGCAAAGGTGCAGTAGTACTAAGTGGTATAATAAATGCAGGTGCAAGAGTCAATAGAATTGTTCCTGTAATTAATACTGACTTAGATAAAACTACAAAAGCAGATGTAGTTAGTAAAATAAATGCACAAACCAGTTTTGCTTTAAGATACGATGCGAATGCACAGCAATGGAAAGTAATTGAAACATCAAACATTCCTGCTAATACCACAGCAAATAATGTAGCAACTCAATGGAGTCGACAGTATGAAGCAGATAATACAGCTACAGGAAGAGATAATAGTTGGGTGATAAGATTAAACTACAGTTCAACACAATGGGAAGTTCTTACTAGAAGAACACAAATGGTTTTTGGTAGCACACAAAAGTTAAAGTTTGGTAACTTAAACTTCAATGAAACATTTAGTAGTGAAACACAAAAGCCACAACGAGATTGTTTAAAAGTATTGAGTATGAACAAGACTACTGATACAGATGCAACACCATTGGGCAAAGATTATAAGTTCAATGTATTTGGATATTTTACATACCAAGATGGTTATACAGATCCTCATAATGTCAGAGTAACAGTTGCTGATCCAACAAACAGTGATTATCCAACCAATCCAGAAAGTTTTAATAAAGTACTTGCTGGACAAACAATTAAGTTAGGTACAAAAACTGTAGATGGTTTTAATTACACAGTATATGATGATAGTGGTACAACTACTGTAAATGGTAAAGCAAATTTACACATGCAGTATGATAGAATTAGTGACATAAACAACCTCATTGAGTGACATAAACAATCTCATTGATCCAGCAGTAACAAATATTGTAGACACCTATGTATTGCTTAATAGCTATGACAATGATTTTAGAACTTGGGCAAACTATGATGGAAGAAGTGAAACAAAACCTACTCCGCCAACTATTAGTGAACTTACAAATTTGTTTACTAGTTTAGAAACTAAAAAAGCAATTAGTGATCAGGTAATTTATAGACCTGTAAAATACAAAATACTATTTGGTGATTTAGCTAGTAGTGAATTACAGGCTAGATTTAATGTAACTAAAACTTCAAATAGTACACTAAGCGATACAGAAATAAAGCAAAGAGTAATTTCACTTATCAATACTTATTTTAGTATAAACAATTGGGACTTTGGTGAGGACTTTTATTTTACAGAGATGGCGGCTTACATACACAATAACCTAGTAGGTGAAATAAGTCAAATAACAATTCAACCAGTTGGCAGTGAGACTCAAGTAAGAGACTTATTTGAAATAACAAGTTTCGGTGACGAGTTGTTTTTACCAGTAGTTAAATCCAATAATATAGTTATTGCTAACAGTATAACAGGAAACAGTACAACCATTGCAGAAAGTGCAAGTGTTAGTGTAACAGGCGGCGGAAGCAGTTCTGGTAGTTCGGGGAGCAGTTACTAATGAGCGAACGCAAAGCAAACCCTAGTGTAGCACCACTAATTACAACTCCTGGTGCAAGTAAAAAATTTACTGGTACAAGAGATATTACTGGTTTACTACCTAATGTATTTCAAACTGAAGTTAATAAACAATTTTTAGATACTACATTAGAACAGTTACTTTCCACAGGAAGTCTACAACCTATTAAAAATTATGTAGGTCAAAAATTCCTTAAAGACACAGTAAACACAAGCTATATTGCAGACAACAGAGTAGATGACAATTACCAATTTGTTCCTGCATTGGTTAATAAAGACAACACAGACAACAACGCAATTACACAGGTTTTACCTTATAATGATTTGTTAAACACACTAAAGTATAACGAAGTTGATGTAAACAATCACAACAAACTGCTAGACGAAAAAGGGTATACACTTGACTTGCCAATTAACTATGATATGTTTATTAACTACCATAGATTCTATTGGGTATTAGATGTACTACCACCAAGTTCCTTACAGTATACCAGTTCATTTGATATTGATACTATTATCGGAGAAACTACATATACAACTCCTGTGCAGAAAAATACTAGAGCATTAACATTTGAGAATGGCATGCGTGTCAAGTTTGATCCACATACTATTGATAGATTTACTCAAAGCAGTGCGGGTAACACAATATTTACAGCTACAGTTGCTACAGCTGAAACGTTAAAAGTTTATAAAAATAATGTATTACAAACAGTCACAACACATTACACGTATAATAGTGGAACTGGCGTAGTTACTTTTGTCTCTGCTCCAGCAGTAACAGAAGAAGTAGAAATACATACATTTTACTCTAAGAGTACAAGTGGTAATTATGCAGTAGGTGACACTTATATTGTTGATGGTGTAGGTGAACCTGGTGGAATAAAACTTACAAAGCAATTTACAAGTGGTCAAGTAGAAGGCAGTTACGGCGACAGAACTTGGATAAATCACACAGTTTACAGTAGTCAAGAGCCTAGTGAATTTGATAGTGACAAGTTTGCTTTTGATAAAAGACCATTTGATTTACAAGAATATAAGATGACTACAAGAGATTATGTAGTTGAGCAGAGATACTCAGAAGATCAAAGTGCATGGGCAAGAAGTAATCTTTGGGTACATGAACAAACTATTTCTAACAGCTTAATATATGATGGCTATGCAAACGTAAGAGATAATGTTTATGCGATAGACAAATATAGAGCTGTAAGACCAATTATTGAATACAAAGCCAGTATAGAAAAATATAACTTTGGTAAAAAACATATTGCAAATGTAACATATTTAATTGAAGATAACACAATTAATCCAGCATCAGCAATTGTAGGTCAAACAACTTATGATTGGAATATAACAGGAATAACTACAGCCTGGACAGCAGGTGTTGGTGGTTCAGAACTAGGTGATCAATACTATGTTGACCTTGGAACTTCTCCTAATACAAAGCGTACTTACTGGCAATGTATTAAAAGTCACACTACTGCAAGAAATCCTGTGCATGGTGAGAACTATGAATATTGGAAACAAATAACACCACAAGAGCTAGAGAATGGTGATACTATTTTGTTTTTGAGAAATACTAATGCAACTTATAATGAAAGAATATTTAGAGTTGGTGGCGTAGGTAGTTCTATTACACTAACAGAAATTTATGGTGCTAGCAGTACAGCAATTAGTACCAATGACAAAATTGTTATTATAAATGGATTTAACACTACAAAGTTTGGTGATGGCGAAGAAGCAAAACCGTTCGGTGGTAGTGAATGGTATCACAATGGCACTACTTGGATTTACGGACAGCAAAAGACACATAGAAGTGCAGGCATGCTTGCAGAGCTTTATGACATAAATGGAGTAATACTTTCTGATACATCTACATATCCAGAAAACAATTTTACAGGTGCATGTATATTTGATTACGTACATAATACATCAAATACAATGGATGAAGCATTAGGGTTTAGTCCTAGCTATGCTGACTATGGAAATAGTCCAGGTCTAAATTTTTACATGCCATTCTTAAGCACTAGATTTACATATACAAAAGTTAGTAGTGATGGATCACGCAGTCTCAACCAAGAAATACAAGGACAATATTACTACAAAGACTTTACTGGAGTTGCATTTAACGGCTGGAGCATACTGAGAAACGGACAGCCTGTCAAGAGAACAATTAGCAAAACAGTTACAACTGAAAATAGCACCAAAACAATGGTGTTTGATTTAGGTTATACTGATTTTGCAACCGATAGACATATTACAATGTTTAAGCGTGATACATACATAAATGTTAAAACGCAAAAAGATACAAGCCTAACAAACAATATCAATGATGTCAATGGTAGACTTCCTGAATTGTTTTTTGCAACAAACACAACTTATAATATAACAACACAGTTTAATCAATCAGAAGTTGAATTTGTAAACATGGACGGTACTGCAATTGGCAGTGGACTGACACGCACAGCAGGAAGTAACAATGACTTTACAATAGTAGTTGCTTCTCCGACTGTAACTACAATTAAATATAGACTATCTGCAACTCCTGATAGTTTTGGTGTAATTTATTTTAATACTATTGCAAATGATACCAATCTCACAGTATACAAAAATAGAGAAGAAACAGCTAATTATACATTGAGCAACAATATATTAACAATAAATGGCGGACTAGCAGTAAATGATATCTATGAAGTAGAGTATCATACACAAAGTACCTATAGCGATTCAGCTGAAGGATTTCAACAAGCCAGTGACACACATTTATTGAATCCACAGAATAATAGTTTTACAAATATTACATTCGGTGATTTAATTGAACACATGCGTCAGCAGATGACAGGCATTCCGGGTTTCACTGGTAGTTACTTTGGAATCAATAACTATAGAAATATTCCACATGTACATGAATTTGGCGGAACAATTAGACAACAACCGTATAGTACTGAATTACTAAGTCAATTGCTTATGGATACAGATACAAATCTCTATGCAAGCATCAAGCATGCAAGCAATCATTATAGCATATTTTTGAAAAAATTTGCAACCAAAGCAGTGCAAGTACACAAAACATTGGATATTACTAAAAGCACATATCAACTAGTTGACAAGATACTAGAAGAGATGAATCTTGGTAAAAACAAAGATATGGAATTCGCACAAAGCAATATGGCTTTGTACAGAGATTTTGAAAGTAAAGATTATAGTTTTCAAACAACAATGACAAAAGTTTTTGATTCACCTCAAAGTGTTAACACATATGATGATACAGAAAATCATGTGCAAGTATGGGTACAAGATGATGATGGTGCAGGCAACCTACGCTGGAGATCATTGGTAAAAGATATAGATTATACACTAGCAAGTAATAAAGTAACTATTACAGGTACAGTAACATATCCTTCTAGTGGGGTAGCCAAAACACATATCAGATGGTATAAGAGAGATAGTGCTAGCTTTATTCCAAACAGTGCAGTAAAACTAGGACTAATACGACCTTATACACCTGAACTAAGAACAGACTATAGCAAAGACAGTAATAGTACAGCTAGTACAAGTGTTATAATCAGACATGACGGTAGCATACATGTTCGTAATGGAACAGAAATTTATGATAGATCCAAAGTTGGTTATAATCCAGTTGATGCCGCTATATTTGATTTAGAGTGCAGAATATACAATAACCTAAATGCAACATTAGATAACATAGCTAATATTAAAACATATATGCCTAATGCAAACAGAGCAAATAGATACAGCTGGACACAAATACAAAACAGTATTGTAAGTGAATTTAATAAATGGAAAGTTTCAAAGAACTATAGTGATTTACAAAGTTCAACTTATTATGATGGTAGTGATATGTTTACTTGGAACTATAGCAGTATAAGTCCAAATATTGGCGGCTGGAGAGGGTTATATCATTACTTCTTTAATACAGATAGACCACATACTCATCCATGGGAAATGCTAGGTCATAATAAAAAGCCAACATGGTGGGACACAAACTACAGCTGGACAAATGTAGCAAAACGTGCGGCACTAATTTCAGCATTAAGATTTGGTAAAGTAAATGACCCAAGTGTTAATAGTGAATTTGATATCAACTACAGTTACGACAATTACGATTGGATTAATAATACGTTAGTTACAAATGCAGGTGTGCTCAATGATCCTGTTACTGCAACAGTAGTATCAATACCAACTTTAGCAAATAGACAAAAAGACTTTGTTTATGGCGACTGGGGACCAGTAGAAGCAGAATGGAGACGTACTCCAGAATATAAGATAGCTGAATTTTTATCTTTGGCAAAAACTAGACCATTAATTGCTGTGAACAATTACTTCAAAATTAACGAAAGATCAACAAAAGATTTAAGTACATTTGATAAGCCTCAAATCTATAGCATTGACAGTAACAAACTCAACAACTTTAAGAACACTGGCGTAAGTGGTGTACCACAAACTGGCAAAATTATTGAAAGTGTTATAGTTAAAAATGGAGGCTCAGGTTATACTAGTGCTCCAACTATTGTAATTAATGATAACTTTGGTAGCGGTGCAAAACTCACAGCATTTGTACAAGGAGGTAGTGTAGTAAGTGTTAGTGTTGCAAATGCTGGTAAAGATTACTATGTAAAGATTACTATAATAATCCTAAGCTAACACTTAGTACAGGATCAGCAGTACTAGAAACAGTGCTTACTGAATCTCCAAAAAGATACTTTGGAGGACTACAAAATGCTGTAGTAGAGTATGCAAAATCAGTGAGTACTAGTAGCAAAACAATTCAAACAAGAATGAAAAGTATGGATTACAATGCTATAGTTAAAGCAGGTGGATTCGTAAACAACAATCAAAAGTTTATGCTAGAAAGTAGCCAGGACAAAGGTAGAGTGTTTGTACCTGAAGAAAACTTTACAACAATCTTATTCAATAGCAAACCAACTGCTGAGTATTTTATTAGTGGAATTAAGATTGATAAAGTAGCATCGGGTTATAAAATAAATGGTTATGATAGCGACAAGATGTACTTTGAGTACTTTAAACCAAATACAGCAAGTGCTCCAGTAAAGCAAACATTTTCAGTTGATATATTCAGATACAATGAATATAGCACAACAAAATCTATACTTAATTATAATACTATTTTTACAACAATACAAGAAGTATATAGTTTTATTTTAGGCTACGGTGAATATCTAGCAACACAAGGATTTACACAAAACTGGAGAGGTAGTGCCAGTAACTTTGTAAATTATGCGTTAGCATCAACTACAGCGACACTTTATCTAATACCTGATAATAGTAAAGTTATTGTTAATGACGGAGCAGATGGATACTTTGATAGTTTAGAATCAAAATATGATGGCATATTTAATATTAATAATAAGTTAGGTCAAAGAATACAAAGCACTGATTTAATAATTGACAGAAATTTAATGATACCAAGCAGTGACACAGTGTTCAAAGTAAAACAATCAACTACGCAAATATATGGTTTACGATTGTACAAGACCAGTGTTGAACATTTAATTGTATTTGATAATACAACAAATTTTGATGATACAATCTACGATGCAAGTATTGGACAAAGACATAAACGTATACAGTGGAACGGAAGCAGAACAAAAGACTGGAATGGAAAATTTTATAGTCCTGGATTTATTGTTAATAATAACAGTATCATTCCAAACTTTGATACAGTGGCTGAACAAACAGATCAATACTTGGGTAGAACTAAATCACTTACAAATAACCAAATAAGTGATGTTGCTAGATTTAATATTGGATACAATCAACCCACATGGGCTAAAGATTTAGATCTTGATGATGATACACTTTTTGAATTTGTAAAAGGAACTTACAAGTACAAAGGTACAAAGTATGCACTAGATGCGTTTCTAAAAAACAAAGGTTTATTTGATGGAGATAGTGTAGGAGAACTATACGAAGAGTGGGCAGTGCGTATGGGCGACTTCGGAGACACTCGTAGCAGAGATACACTAGAGTTTGAACTTACACCTAATCTTTTAATTACCAGTCCACAGCCTGTAAGATTTTACAGTACACAGAAATATGACGTGTTAACAGACACAACAATTGATATTGACACAAAAAGTCCCTTGCTTGTTACGGGTACACCAGGAGATTACTTTGATACTAGAGCAGTAAAAACATATACTGAAACAGGCATTACACAAGAAGACGCATTCGCAAATGACTATGTAAGTGCAGGATTGCCGTTGCTAACTGAAGCAGATTTTAAAGTTTTGAACAGAGAAGGAATGTTGTCTTTTCCAGATGTAATTAATAGTGAATACGACTTTACAGGCGATTGGCAAAAACCAACTCCGTGGGAAACCAATATAAGTTACAAGTTTAATGATCAAATTATGCACAACGGTAGTACATGGGAAATGGTAGATCCAAAAGGATATAGTGGTTTGTCTACTAGCAGTCAACCTATTGAAGTAGTTGGTACAATTAGTCTTCCCATAGTACCTGCAAGTGGTGGCACATTAATATTAGACACCACCACAATTAGTCTTACTAAGAGTACAACACAAACAACACTAAATGTTATAAACAAGATAGGTACACAGGATATTGTTACTAGTAATGTAGTCACACACGGAAGTACATTAATATTAGGTGCAACCAGTGCATTGAGTAGTACAATAACTTTTGCAAACAGTGTAAGCAGTGTTACATACAACAATATAACTAAAGACGGAACAACAAGTAATCCAAGTTTTGTTGGTAGTGCAACCAAAACATTAATTATTGATGGTAATACAATTACTTTCGATGACACAGTCAGTACAACAAATAATATTACTGCACAAACAGCATTAGAAAATGCTTTCAATGCAAATGGATTTAGTAGTGTTGCTACGCTGGCTACCAATAGAATAAATGCAATCGAATCATTGAGACTGGGTTATGTGAGTGCAAATAGTGCAAGTGCATGGACAACTTTTATGACAGACTATTTCAATCCAAGTAATGCTGGTATTGACTTAACACTTTTGTTGACTGCATACAACACAAATCCAGCATACAAAACACAGCTAGGTTCACTGATAACCAGTGACGTAGCACTAATCAATGCCAGGCAAGGAACTAGCTATGTAGCATCAGCAGTATTGAGTGGATCAACTGTAATTCCAAGCGGTGATATTACTGCTACACAGAATGCTGTTGATAACGGTACACACATGGCGGCACTAGCAACTTGGATTAAAGCTAATCCAACAGTTGTATTTGCAACAACTACAGTTGTCACAACAATAAGTGGAACTACATTTAAAACTTATGCATTGGCAGATATTGTTAATAAAATTAATGGAGCAGGTATTTCTAATGTTACTGCAAGTAATAGCAGTAACTTTTTAAGATTAGTTAAAACAACAAGCACACCCGCAGTACAATTTAACTTGGTAATAAGTGTTGGCACAGCAAACAATGATGTAGGATTTCAGAGTGTTACTGAAACAATTACTGCAACTAGTAGCACTTCAGTAAACAATCCAAATCTAACTATTGCACAGGTTGTACAGCAAATTAATAATGCTGGTATATCAAATATTACAGCGGTTGTCAACAGTGCAAATACTAATTTACTACAAATTAATTGTAGTGCAAGTTCATTGTTTGTAGGCAGTGGTACTGCAAACAGTATTGTAGGTTTAACAACAGGTGTTACACCAGCTAGCACTACGTCAACAACAATAAGTGTTTCACTAGATATCAATGACATTGTTGACAAAATTAATACAGCAACTATTAGTGGTATTACAGCAAGCAACAGCAACAATAGATTAAAATTAACCAGCAATAATAGTACACTTGTTATAGGCGCAGGAACTAGTAATGCCACAGTGGGATTATCAGCTCAAACTTATACAGCGGCGACCAGTAACGTTAGTAATGTGTTTAATGCTATTGTAAGTGGTGTTGAAATTTTCAAAGAAATGACAAATGACCCTAATATTTTTAGCATTTGGGTTGCAGATGATAGTGAGTTTGGTAGTTACAATAGAGGCTATCAAGTTTATCAGACCATGGACTTTGGAATGTATATTAGTAATGCGTGTGCTGGACCAACAAATGCTGATGATGCAGAAGTTACTGTAGCACGTTCGCCAAGTAGTGTTACACAAGCACATAACTTGGTTGCAGGCGACTATGTATTAATTAGAGGTAGTACAACTACACCAAGTATAGACGGCATACACAAAGTTACCACAGTAGATACTGGCAACAATGCAAAGTTTTTCATTGATGAGTATATTGAGTCAGAAGGAAAACTTGGAAACATTTACCCACTACGTTCTGTTAGATTTAGTAGCAAGACTGAATTAGATACTGTATATAATTTCAAAGTAAACGGAATACACAAATATAACTTCAACGGAGTAAGACAGAATAACAGTTTGAATAAGATTAACATATTTGTAGATGACGATGGGTATGATAAGAGTGCAGTATACACTTGGGCAGGTGACTACACTGATGCAAACGGGCATCATAATGGTAGTTTTACACAAGCTCGTGTAGGACAAGCACAGTCGACACCTTCAACTAATTTACAAGTAAAATTATATGATGCTAGTGCAAGAGCTAGTATTGCTAATTTAGAAATATGGGATCCTGCAAAAGGTATTATATTTGGTTTTATTGATAAAGAAATTGATTACAAATTGGTCAATGACATTGGTAGCTATAATTTCAACACACTCAATGGAGAGATGACAAATATTGATGCTTGGAAAGATGAATACGTCGGAGTACGTTGGTGGGATTTAAGCACCGCTGTTTACCTTGATTACGAACAAAGTATTATTGAATACCAACAAACAAATTGGGGAAGACTATTTCCAGGTGCAAGTATAGATGTATACGAGTGGACCAGATCCACAGTGCTACCTGAATTTTGGGAGCAAGCTGTTGAAGATGGAACAGTAATTGATGGACAAGAAGCAAGTGGAGAAGCATACTTTACAATGATTAATAATGATAAAGTATACAACTGGACACAGCAAATTTATTATAATCCAAGAACAAGACGTGACGAAACTGTATACTATTTTTGGGTTAAGAGCAAACTTAACTATAGTGGTATTAGACAATATAATGTAAGTCAAATCTCGCAGATACTTAAAAATCCAAATGCATTTAGTATAGCGTGGGCGGCACCTTCGTTATCTAATCAGCTATTGCTAAACAACATAAGCAATTTTGTAACAAAAAATACTGTAGTGCAAGTAACCAAAAACTACACTAACACAAATAGTATGCCATTGAATGATTGGACACTGCTAGGCGAAAACGATCCTAATTGTTATATTCCAGAATACTTGCATATTAAAATGCGTGATAGTTTAGCTGGCTTTAATAATCATACAGTTGATACAACTTATTCAACTTGGAGTACTAGTACAAGTTATTTGGTAGATGCTGTAGTAGAAAGAAACAACAAATACTATATAAGTCGTAAATCATCTAATCAAGGTAATGATCCAGCACTAGATTCAGCAATGTCAAATTGGCAAGAAATTTATGATTATACATTTGATGATACTACCCAAGTAGATGATATTAAAATTTGGAGAGGGCAACACCTGCCAGATTACAATCTACATCAATACAATAGATACGGACACTTGGTTAGACCAAGACAGAGTTTGTTTAGAGATTTACCTGAAGCAAGACAAAATTTTGTATATACAGTAAATGACTTACTAGGTGAAGTTAATTTAATTGACGAAGTAGTAAATTGGAAAAATTGTTTCCATGCTAGTTTTGCAAAAGGAAATGTTACATACAATATAAAAGACTATGTAACATTGGTTGACTGGTATCTAGTAGAAAAAGATACAGATGGCAATGTAACATATGAATTTAATCCAAACACTGTAGCAGATTTTACTTTTGATTCTGATGCAGAACGTTTAGATTATACTGGTAGCATACCAGATGGTAGTTATATACTAATCAAGTACAATCAAGGTAACGACGGATTAAACAGACAAAGAATGCTTTTTGTTACAGGCGGATTAGACAAACTAGTAAGCATGGAGAAAGCTACAGTTAAGCTCAGTGAAGAGCTTTGGTTAGAAAGTAAGTTTGGACATGGGTTTGATGCAGGCGGATTTGCTATACTACCATATGACAGCGGTGCAAATGATGTCGTTAGTAAACTTATGGATTTATTACGCAGTGAAATTTTTGTACATAGACACAAAGTAATGTATAACAAAATGTGGTTTAAACTATTGTATAGTGCCATTTTACAAAACACAACAGATGATTTTGCTTTTAAAACCAGTTATGTAAAATTAAAAGTAAAACATCCATTGCTAACAAATAAAACAACATATCAAAGATACCCAATAAGTGTTGTAGAAGATTACTTTAATAGCATCAAACCCTTTCATACAAAGCTATTAGATTTGACAGAAAGTAATACACATATAGAAGCAACAATGGCAGAAATTGATGAAGTGTCTAGACAGACTGCTATTACTATGTTATATAATAATCATACAGAGTGTGCATGGAACGGTGACGAAATACTAGACGGTGGACTGTTTACAACTGATATGGAAACTACTTCTAGTAATATTGATCAAAGCGGGTTTACTACATTGGATTCAAGTTATGATAATATTGCAGATGGTGATATATTTGCTAATCCACGATATCAATACTGTGACGGTGAGTTATACAAAACTGATTATACAGAGAATATTGCAATTAGTGTTCAAACAAATGCTAGTGGAAATACAGTAACATCTGATACAAGAACATTTAGAATGAGTGTATATCAACCAAATAACATACAATTTAGTAATGTTATTGTAGATGCACAAAAGACAACAACAACTGCAAGTGTTACTGGATTAGATACAACAATTCCTGTAGCAGATGCAACTGTATTAGATAATCCTAACACAGTATTTGGTGTAGGCGAAGTTCCTGGAGTTGTTTACATCAACGGCGAAAGAATTGAATATAGTGCAGTAAGTGGTAATAACTTACTATATTGCACAAGAGGCACATTAGGAACAAGTGCAAAAGCACACACTAGCGGTTCAACTATAGTACACAGTGGACCATCAACACGTATTCCAACGCTAGAAAAATTCTCACATTATGGTGATAATTTGCGTATGGCATACAACGACAGCGGTACAAGCCTAAGTGCCGCAGGAACTACGCCTGAACATGCATTCATTAGAAATGCAGGTCCAGGATCGATATAAATACTATAAATTGGAAAAGAGCTATGAGTTTAGAACAAATTGAAACACCACTAATAGGCATTGAAGGACACATTAAAATATGGGATCCTGAATCAGGTGAAGTTATGGTTCGTAGACGAAATGCTGTAAACTTTGAAAATATGAGTGTATCACTCGCAGGTTTACTAGCAAATGAATCAGGATCAACAAGCACTTATGAGATTAAAACAATGCGTTTTGGAAATGGTGGTACAAGTATAGACGGATTAGGTGCAGTAACTTATAAAGCAACTAATACAAATAGTGCAAGTGGTGCTTTGTATAATCAAACCCATAGCACAATAATAGACGAAACAATAAGTGGTAGTGCTGATAACAGTATTGAAATGAGTCACACAAGTCCTAATACACATAGTGATGTAATTGCAACATGCACATTAGATTACGGAACACCATCAGGACAAGACACATCAGATACAGCAACAAATATGAACGATACATATGTGTTTGATGAACTAGCACTATACACAGCTAATGACACACTACTAACACATGTCATTTTCCATCCCGTACAGAAAAGTGCGAATAGAAAAATACAAGTTGTTTATACACTAAGGATAAGAAGTTCGTTTGCGGACTTATAAAAGGAAATAGAGATGCCATATACAATAGATTATAGCACAAGTAGCAAAACAGCAATTGTAGTAAACGACGGGACAGTTGACACCACTACAAGTCTTAGTTTAATTGGAAAAAATTATACTAACTTTGGTGAACTATTGAACGAAAATTTACTACACATGTTAGAAAATTTTGCTAATGCAAGTGCTCCAAGCAATCCAACCGAAGGTCAACTTTGGTACGACACTGCGAACAGTGTTTTAAAACTTTATGATAATGGTCAATGGTACACAATGGGTGCACCAGCTGGCACAACTAGAATAGAGTATAGGAATAGACAAGATACAGCAGGTGTTTATCACAAAACAATTGAATTAATTGTTGACAACAACATTGTTTCAATCACAACAGATGATACCACAGTTTGGACACCTCACGCAACAGAATATTTAGAAGATGGAACAACTGCCTTAACTACACAATTTGCAACTATTCAAGCAGGCATCCAGATGAATAGCACAGCAAACTACAAGTTTAGAGGTACAGCAACCAGTGCAGAATATGCTGACCTTGCAGAACGTTACGAAGCAGATGTTGAATACGAAGAAGGTACAGTAGTTAAACTAGATAGAGGTGATGCAGAAATTACACAAACAACACAAGAAGCAGATATAAATGTATTTGGTATTGTGAGTGCAAAGCCTGCTTTTGAAATGAATGCTGGTGCAGGCACAGACGCTACACATCCTTTTGTGGCACTTGCAGGTAGAGTACCGTGTAAAGTAATTGGACCTATACACAAAGGTGATAGACTAGTTACTAGTAATACTCCAGGCACAGCAAGAATAGCCAATCCTACAGAACTCGGCGACTATAGAAATATTATTGGTAGAGCATTGGAAACAAAAAATACTGCAGAAGCTGGCATAATTGAAGTAGTGGTGGGGGCAAAATAAATGGCTGTTAGTGCAAACCAATTAGCTGAAGCATCACATTATAATACTGTAGCAACAACTGTCAACAAAGTATTTGGTGACAATTATAATACAGCCGCAGTAACAGATGCGTCAAGAATCGACACACACAAATTTGGTTGGGGAGCAACAAATGTTGCAAATGCATTAACAACTGGAACATCAATTACAGCGGTTAGGTTACAAGACCTAGTTGAAAGAGCAAATGTTAGTGTAGATCACATTAATGTTACTGACAGTACACTTGTATTTGCAGTACCCACAAGTAGATCAAATGTCACAGCGGCTACACTTGTGAGAGCAGAAGACCTAAACGTAGTTGACGATAAATTTACAAACACTATATTAGCAAGTGACGCACATACTACAATAGATGCCACTAATGCTAGTGCATTAAATGCAACACCTACTAGTGGCGGCCCTTACACACGTAGTTCAACTTGGAACAACAAACTAGTTGGTGAACACAAATGGACTTGGGGAAGCTATAACAAAGCAAGATATTTTTTCAATGCTGGCGGACAAGTAAGACTATCTCTTGCAATGAGTGGTGGTAGTACAGCAGGTTATTACAACTGGTCAGATGTGATCAATGAAATGGGTGTAATGAATCTATTATGGAATAACTTTACACAAAGTAATGCAACCACAGCTGGAACAAGTCAAGCAAAAGGTTTTTATAACCTAACACAGTATTATGGTGATGGCAGTGATGCTGGAGCCACAAACGAAGGCTTGCTGTTTACTTCAAATGGAGTTACACTAAGCAGAACAGTTGGCGACAGTGGAACAAGTGGTTCTGCTTATGGTTATATTACTGGCCCAGGTACATTTAGCCAATGGGGTGATTGGGCTATAATTGGTGGTACTACTAGTAACACTATCTATGTAAGTGCCTACAGTGCTTATAGTACATATCAAAACTTAAGATTTAAAATTTATGGAAAATATGCAGATGCTGGAGCGAGTGTTAGTTTAAAGTTTATCTTAGATGATTCAGCACATGCAAACACAATTGATGGAACAATGACTCCTACACTAAGTTACCTAATGCCAGACAATGTCACTCAAGGTGCGGCTACTTTTAGTGTAACTCCAGCACCTACTGTAAGTATTACTAATAATTTAACTAGCCCTGATGATTATTAACACTTGACAAACCATACATAAATAAGTTATAGTAGCATATAACTATAGGAGAAACTCATGGACGAGAGACTCGAAAATGCACTTGAGTTTGCTAATTATCGTATTACTCTAGGCAATCAGAAGAGAACAATTAGACAACGTATGACTGTTTTATCAACAGTGCAGTACAAAACAGGCGTATTTCATGCCAATCCAACTACAATTGCATTTGTGAAAACACTTGTTGATGCAAATAAAACTAGTGCAATTGTATTAGACACAAAAGACAATCCAATTGATATTGAAGATCTTAAAGATTTTTTAGAAACTCTATTGGGTGCTTATACAGAAGCAACAAATGAATACAAAGTTCAATTGGATAAAGTTAAAAAAGCAAGAAATATCAAGAGCTTGATGGATTGGTAATACAAGTATGAAAAAAAGTGGCAACGGCATATGTATGTTTGCATACAATAACGAGCATCTAGATTATGTAAAATTTGCAACACTAGCCGCCAAATATGTTAAAAAGAATATGAAAAATAACCAAACATGTTTGATTACTAACGACGGTTCTTATGACTGGATGAAAACCAGTATTGGACAAAAAGAAATTGATCGAACTTTTGATTATGTTGTGATTCAAGAACTTGAAGCGGCACAAAATATGCGTGTACATTTTGATAGTCCTTGGACAGAATTTAATGCACAGTTTAGTAATACCAACAAGCATCTAATTTCTGAATATACACCATTTGAACGCACATTACTGATTGATACAGATTTTTTAGTAATGAACGATTTCTACGATTATATATTTGATACTGATGTAGATATCAGTATGCATAGATACGCAGAATATTTAGGAGGGCAACCACCATATCAGAATGAAATTACACTGAATCCAGGTGGTATAAATCATTGGTGGAGCACTGTAGTTTATTTTGATCAAAGCCCAACTAGTAAGTTATTTTTTGATATCTGGAGTCATGTAAAAGACAATTGGGAATACTATAGTTTATTGTACCAATTCAACAAAAGTTTATTTAGAACAGATTACTGTGTAAGTGTAGCCGCACATATGTTTAATGGATTTAACAACGACGATTTTGTACATGATTTTTTGGGTCTGCCGTTATTAACACAAGATCAAAAAGACGACATAGTAAAGTTTAATAGCTTAGAGGATATTGTATTCCTAAAGCATGATAGAGCAGAACCTTGGAAGAACACATTGATTAGACACACAAATGATAATCTACATGTAATGAACAAGCGTTCGTTGGATAGACAAATGGATATTCTGTTTAAAGAATTCGGAGAAATTAATGTCTAAAGGATTTATAACACTTGGTATTAATACTGAAGCTAACAGAATAAAATATTGCTATGGTCTTGCACTTAGTATTAAAGACTGTGACCCTAACGCTGAAGTTTGTATAGTAGTTGATAAGGGTAAAGTAGACGAAGTACCAAAAGAATATCATCATGTATTAGATTACATAGTAGAACTACCATACGGAAATACTGCACACAAAGATGGCTTTCATGGAATGAACTTATGGCAGTTGTATCATTGTTCTCCGTTTGAAGAAAATATATATTTAGATGCAGATACATTGATGCACAATGTACAGATTGAAGACCTATGGAACTTGTTGAGTAAAAACGAAATGAGTATTCCGAGAAATGCATTTTCATATCGTAACTTACCAACTGACCCCAGAATGCGTTTTGAGTTTGAGAAAACATACGAACTACCCCAATTTTATAACAATTTAATTTATTGGAAACACGGTACTAAAACAGCTGAAGAATGGTTTAAGTTAGCTGACCCTTTACTACAAGATTGGCGTAGTGTATACAACAACTTCTTTCAAGACAAGAAACCTGAAACGTTTAATAAAAATATACTGTGTAATTTAATTACACACTGTGGCGACTTGAAAGAACAAGTACAATGTTTTATAGGAAATCATTATGATATCCACAGTGATAATCAAGGTGTTTGGTTTGATGAAGTACCTGACAATTGGACTGAAATGATAAACTACTGGGTAAGCGATAACGGTAAAGTACAGATAGAAAATAGTATCATAAGTAATGGTATTATACACTATACAGATGAAAATTTTTTAACGGATGAAGTTATCGATGTCTACAGAACTAACATTACTAACAAACAAAACAGAACGTAAAGAACCAACAAAGTGGTGTGTTTACTTTGATGAAGAAACTGGTGATGTTATTACCGTTACAAGTAAGCCACATGAGTCTGTTCAATATCCGTATCTGAAAACAACTTCCGACTATGCACGGAAAGTTTTAATGGGTATTGAAGATCCTCGAAAATTTGCTGTGGTTGATTTAAGTGAAGGTCATAAATTAATAGAGCGTGGAGATGTTCTGAGACTTAGAGAAGCAGAAAACTATCTCACAAGAATACCTATTAATAATAATCTGACACATGATGTTAATATTATTTTTTATGTTAACAGTTGGAAAATGGAAGTAAACTTTAGTCAAGAAACACTGTATAAAATGACTGGTCGTAGAAAGTTTAGAGATATAAAAATTAATCCAGAAAAAGAAGGTCGTTATGATAAGATAACATTATTTCTTATTAAAGAGAATGATCCAAATTTTTTAATCGATACAATAGAAGTTGACCCTGCTGAACTTATAGTAAATGGATATCTTTTGTTTGATATGAGTAGTTTACGCAATGTATGTGGCTTAGGCGAAGTACATGTAATGACTAAAAAGATTTTCAAACACTACGGAGTTAAACGTAAATCGCACTTTGGGCAAGCAGACTTTATTAGTAGATTAAGCAAACGTAGAAACGAAGCAGTAATAAAAGAACAGAATCAAGACATTACTACAACATTTACAGTTATTAAAAGAGATAATGACCAATATTATCTAAAGAGCAATTTTGAAAATCCACACGAAAGTAAAATTTTCAATGATATGATACTGTACCTCATATCTAAAAATAATCCTAACCAATTGTTAGGATATGTACAAGTGCCTATTGACGAAATAGGCTACCAAAAAGAATATTATCTTCCAACCGACTACTCTTTAGAGAACTGTAGTTTTTTATGTAGAGAGGAAAATAACAACATAACATTTGACTATAAAATCCAGGAGTTACTTAATGCCTAATTTAGTACCAATAACAGAACTTGATATTGTATACATTAGTTACGATGAACCAAATGCAGAACAAAATTATGCAGACTTGTTAGAAAAGTGTCCGTGGGCACAACGCAGTCACGGAGTATGGGGCAGTGATGCCGCACACAAAGCCGCGGCGGCACTTTGTGAAACAGATAGATTTATTACAGTAGATGCAGATAATATTGTAGATCCTGACTTCTTCAGTCAACTAATTGACTTAGACACAGTAGATCCAGATGATATTATTAGTTGGGCAGGAAAAAATGCAGTAAATGGTTTAGTATACGGTAATGGCGGTATTAAATGTTGGCCCGTACATGTAGTTGAAAGAATGCGTACACACGAAGCCGCACCTGAAAGTGACAAAAGAGCACAAGTTGACTTTTGCTGGAATATGCGTTATATACAAATGAACAATGTGTACTGTGATGTAATGAACAACGGATCACCTCTACAAGCATGGAGAGCAGGTTTCCGTGAAGGCGTTAAGATGGGTCTAGACGGAGGTGATGTTGTAGATCCAAAATATATAAAAGAAATACATGAAAACAATTATCAGAGATTGCTAGTATGGATGAGTGTAGGAGAAGATACCACAAATGGTCTATGGGCTATATATGGTGCAAGGCTCGGCTGTCATATGACAAACATACAACGTAAAGATTGGGATTGGCGTAATGTCAGAGACTTTGATTGGTTAACTAACTTCTTTAAGACAGAACTATTTCCAGAGTTTGAAGGTGGAAACAAGCTATGCGTAAACACTGGAGTAAGTTGGGATTTAGATAAACTTAAAAAGAAGACTGTTGAACTTGGTGTAGATATTAGAGGCGTCTTAGATTTAGAAATAAGTGATTTAGATAAAACTGCTAGTCGATTCTTTAAGACTGTTTACAAAAATCCAAGCAGGCTTGGTGCTATGGTCAAAGAAGAGAATGTGGTAGATAGTATTGGCTAACTTTGATGAAATGTACGGAGAAACATTTTGTGTTTACCCTTGGTTAAGCATGATGGTCAATACTAGTGGTAGTATTGACTTTTGCTGTATTGCCAAACCTAGTGTACTGCGTGGTGACGATGGTAAAATTTTAGACATCAATAGTACAACATTAAAGCAAGCATGGAACGGCAAAGACATGCGTGACATACGCATGACTATGATGCAAGGTGAACAAGTTAGTAGTTGTAAACACTGTTACTTACAAGAAGAAGTAGGTAAAAAAAGTTTCCGTCAAATGCACAATGACGAATGGGAACGCCGTATTGGAATTGATGCTATTAATGAAAGAGTAGAAGCAAGCTATAATAACGACTTTGAACTACCAGACCATGATCCACTTTACTTGGACTTGCGTTTAGGTAATTTGTGTAATCTTAGTTGTAGAATGTGTAACAGTTTTAACAGTAGTACTATTGCTAAAGAGGATGCCAAGCTGACCGATGTTGAAGAAGATTATACTAGAATACAAGAAAAGACATACGGAAAACGTCCAGACTGGATTAACAGCAAAGAATACAGAGAAAAGTTTGATGCTGATGACTTTTGGAAAGACATATACGAGTGGATGCCTAAACTGAGAAAAGTTTACATGACAGGCGGTGAGCCTACTATGATTCAAAACAACATGGAGTTTTTGAACTATGCCTCAGAACAAGGTCACAGTAAACATATTAACGTGTTTATGAATACAAACTGTACAAACGCAAATCAAAAGTTTTTAGATAGTATAAGCAAGTTTGAAAGTGTAGACATCAATGCTAGTTTAGATGGCATAGGTGTTGTAAACGAATTTATACGTGGTACTAAGAATTGGGATATTATACTGAGAAACTATCGAAGTATACTAAGTTTGCCAAATGTTTCTAGTAATATAAGTCCAGTACTACAAATTTACAATCTAAATAGAATACACGAAATACTGTATCTTGCAAACGATTTAAGTGAAGAATTTTATGCAGGCAAGCCAGAACTAGAATGGAAAAGCATTGGTGTTGATATATTAATCAACACACACCCTCCGTATTTAGATATAAGAAATTTACCTATTGAAATGAGGCAGGATGCTAAAAATAACTTGCTCGAATTCAAAGAAAAGTGTAATATATTATATGAGAAGAATTGGCTTATTAAAAATAGTGTAGACGGTATCGTTGGATACCTAGAACAACCACAATTAGATACATGGGAGGAACAGCTACAAGATTTTGTAAAGATGACTGAAACATGGGATAGACAACGTAATACTAACTTTAGTGTCGTTGATGATCAATTGTATGAACAAATACGAGGATTGGTGAGTTAATGGCACAAGATTTTTTAGAAGATTACGGAAAGAAATTTTGCATACTTCCTTGGATGCATATGGCAACTTATACAGACGGCACAGCTTTGCTTTGCTGTCTAGCTCAGCCTACTGATGATAAAAGACTTAATCTTAACAATGCAACAATAGACGGAGTTTGGAATAGTTACTATTGGAAAGATGCAAGAAAAGAAATGCTAGAAGGCAAAGCACTCAAAGCCTGTATGCATTGTTGGAAAGAAGAAGCGGCAGGCATACGCAGTCATAGAATGAATGAGAATAATTTATGGGCAAAGAAACTTGGTAGAGAATATATTGATGAGCTAATAAAAAGCACTAAAGAAGATGGAAGTTTAGACCAAGATGTTATAACATTAGATTTACGTTTAGGCAATACATGCAACGTACAGTGTGTGATGTGTAGACCAACTGATTCAAGTAAATGGGTAAGAGATGCAGAAAAGATCAAAGACCTTAATGTAGATAATCCTGTTGTTAAACATGATTGGGAATGGAAACTACAAGATCATAAAAAGAATAATTATGAATGGGCCGCTGATGATGAATTTTGGCACGAAGAAATATCACCACTGTTACCAGGTATGCGACATTTTATATTTGCTGGTGGTGAGCCGCTTTATCTCAAAAATCACAAACGTTTTTTAAAACTGTGTGTTGAAAGTGGACATGCAGAACATATAGAACTACGCTATCATACCAATGGTACTCTAATGCCAGATGATATTATCGAACTGTGGAGTAATTTTAAATTTGTAGAACTTATGCTTAGTATAGATGGTATTGGTAATATGAATAAATGGCTACGCTATCCCACTGACTGGAATATTGTACACAAAACACTAGACAAGGTTGAGCAAGCACCTGACAACATTGTAGGCAAAGTATTGTGTACAGTAAGTGCATTAAACATTTGGTACTTGCCGGACTTTGCTGAATTTTTGTTTAGTAAAAACTACAAAAAAATTGGAATACATGACCATGAAGGAATGTTTCACCCCGGAGTATTACATTTCCCACAGTATATGTGTGCTAAAGTATTACCACAAGGAATGAAGGATACTATAACACAAAAGATAGATGACTTTACACTAAAGTATCCAAGCAAAAATAAAGTACAAGAACTTAAAACTATGACAGCATTTATGAATAGTGAAGACCATAGTGATAAATGGCCCGCACTTAATCAGTACATAAGAACAATTGATCAGATGCGTAAAACTGATTTTAAACAAGACTTTGTAGAACTGTATGAGATATGGGGTAAGTATGAAGTTTGATGTTACACTACAAAATGATCTTGGACAACCAAAAACGCTAAACTGTGATATATTTGCAGATTGGTTTGAACTTGGATTGCACAATACTCCTGAT
>Ga0209535_1000222_pt1 | contig 38930 bp, 39 predicted proteins | sample LinPmetageLP28_FD_184041 | JGI IMG/M metagenome (GOLD analysis project Ga0209535, IMG submission 184041) | Marine viral communities from the Pacific Ocean - LP-28 (SPAdes) (version 2) | ecosystem: Environmental > Aquatic > Marine > Oceanic | place: Pacific Ocean | collected 2009-08-22
AGCTTGGAAGTCCGATAAAGACGTAATTTTGATTGGCTTCATTGCAGGGCCCTTTTTGGCACGGCCGATTAGAAGCAATCCGTCATTCTCAGGAACCGCAGCAACAGCTGATTGGTCGATTTCTCTCAGTTCAATTCCTGGAGACAAAAAGTCAAACTTGGTAGGCATTAAAAACTCTCCTTTTTAAAATTCATTTTTCCTAGTAAATAGTCTTCTGAAAGCCCAAAGTCATAAATCTCGGTATTTCTCACCGTTCTTATCCCAAGGCTTATCATCTCCGATGATAACGCGCTCTCTTGAGATCTTGACTTCAACGATTGACTCTTGTCTTTTGACGAGCGGTTCGTTGATTTCGCCGTTGGTTTGATTGATGTATCCGAGGACTTTGATTTGCACTTTTGAGTTAAACATTCTCTCGTCTTGACCAAGGTTTGCTTGGTTGCTATTGATGCCATAATCATCTTGGATGAAAGCTTCATACTGATAGCCGTTGTTTTCAACGAGAAAGTAATTTTTCATGCTATTCATAAACAACGGAAGAAGCTCGTTCATCTGTTGTTGATATTCTGTTCTTATGTTAACTTCAAACATGCAGTTCAGATAAGTGGGTTTTGGGATTGAAATTGTCTCATAGACAATCTTTTTTGTGGAAACGGGTCCTGTATCGTCACCCTTTTCCTGACGCTTCCTAGAAGCGTTTTGAAAATTCTGTGTTTTGTCTTGTTGGATTACCTTTCGGATGGTTATTCTTTCGCCGTCTCCAATGTAAGCAGCTTGCACTGATCCTTTAAATGCGTCGTCTCTCGACACACTTGCTCTTGAAATGGTGATCAACGGTAGACGAAGCTTTCCAACCTTATCTCTTAACTCTTTGTTGTTCTTGATTTGAAAAGTTCTTTCAGTCCCCATCCATAGCACATTAACCTTTTCTCTACCGGCATTTGTCGTGGTGTGGGGATTTAAAGTTTCATCGACAAAGCGGTAAATAGCCGTGTCGATGTTTTCGAGAGTTGATGGGTGTGAAATTTCGTTGTTAGCCCGCATTGAATAGTCCGTCTCTTGCTCTTATGCACTCAGCGCCAACTTCAAATCTAGATTCAGGTTGTCCGAACAGGATTTTTGGCTCAATGAGCTTCACAATCTCGTAAAAGATCTCTCCGAATCTTACGAAGTCACCTTCTCTGACAAACAAGTTCTGATCTTCTGTCAATCTTCTCTTATGAAAGTTTACTTTGATCTTCGTTGCCTTGTCGAGAGCGATGTTCTCCATGTCGGAGGTCTCAACCCCTTGATACTCAACTAAAGCGAACACTCTGATTGGATGCAAGAAGTTTTTCTCGATTGCTTCTCCATAAATAGGGTGAAAATCTGTTGACTCCACATCTATTGGAAAGTAAAGTACTTGCTGACCAACCACGCGCTCGATAATTTCGTCATTAATCTGCTTAACGAGGTCTTTTTCTTTCTCTCCAAAGAACATTGGAGAGGGTGGTTGAGTTGGTCTTTCCCATTCTGACATTTATGTTACCCCACGAAGATCTTTAATGGCGTTTTCCCAACGATTGCATCAGAGTTCTCAACCATTGCCTTATCCGTCTCTGCTAACTTAGCATAGAGCATCTCATCAAGTTGCTTGTTAAGCTCTTCTCTAAGGTTTTGCTGCTCTGTTTGGGATTGAGATAGTAGATCTGATGCATTAAGTGTGACGTTATCACCGGGAATTGGGATTTGTCCGCCAAACTTACCTCGGATTTGTCCGAGAGTCTCTTTCGAAAGAGCCAAAGAGAATCGTCTAATCCATTGCTTACCAATTGAGTTGATGTTTTCGTAGGGAAGGTTCTCCATCGGCATGGTGTTCATGTTATTAACACCTTCGAGGCCTGTGTCGTACTCTCCCTCGGTAAATGCTTGGTTTCCACCGTCAACAGAGAATTTAAACCAGAAGGTTTTACAAGTCACGCTGTCCGGCATTGGATAAAGTCTAAGCTTGTTGTCGATGATCTCGTAAGAATAGTGAGATGTTCTTGTGTAAAGATGATCCTCATAAGCCATTGCTTGCAACTTGTTTTGCCAAGCAGGGATAACTTCAAAAGTAGAGCCATCAGCATACTGTCCATAGTTGTGGAAGTTACCAACAACGTTTAGTCCACCATAGTAACCATAAAATCTCCACATTTGTCGAGGAGTCACATAGAACATTTGGCGAATCTTAATTCTATATTTCTTATCTTCGCTTCCCAATGCGTTAGCAAAAGGTAAAGATGCATCGGCTACGGCTAAATCTTCAACAACCTTTTGAAGATCGTAGTCTTGTTCCATAGGAGTTATGTCAAATGATGCAGAATAGATTGGAGTGGTTCCTCCAACAACTGATTCTGTTGAGAACTTGTCTGCGATTTTAAACGCGTAATCAAATTGAAACTTTGGATATTTTAATGCTACGTCTGTGCCTGAGGTTAGGGCTCCTTTCTCATCAAAAGACCCTGTTGGAGAGCCTAGGGCGCTCCCTAAGGCGTTTCTTGCTTGGTGTAGGTTAACGATGTAAGAGTATTCCAAACATGCTTCCTCATAGTGGTTATAGACGTTCTTAGCGGTTAATTCAATGTCTAAGACATCACCACCCAAACGCTTGTGTGTGTAAGCAACTTGCGAAGCAGCACCAGATAAAAAAGCATCGGTTGAATAAAAACCGATTGCTAGAGATGCAGCAACATCTGCTTCCGTGCCATCCTCTGGTAGGGTGATTGCGGACGTTGTTGATGTTGGTGTTAAAGTTGGGAATGCCATAGTAAATCCTCCGTCTTACTAAATAGTCAACATAAAAGGAAACCCCCGAGCTTCAATCGCCCGGAGGTAAGGAGGTTAATGAAACAAACTTAATCTTTTTTCTTGGAGGATTTGCGAGTTGTTTTCTTTCGAGTTGTTTTACGAGCCGTCTTCTTTTCCTTTACTTCTTCTACTGCTTCTTTTGCTTCTTCAATAATATCTTCAGCAGTAGCTTTTGCTTCTTCGATTGCTTTCTCGACTTTCTCAGCAATCTCAACAACTTCTTCTTTTACTTCTTCAGCAGCTTCGGCAACTTTTCCAACAGCTTCTTCAGCTGCTTCAGAGATTGCTTCTGATGCTTTGAGGGCAGCTTGCTTCGCAGCAAGTGCTCGCTCTCTAATCATTCTTCTTTTCATTTTACGTCTATTACTAGCCATGTTATTCTCCTAATTTTTTCTAACTTTGTGACCACTCAACACCGTGAGTCATTGCTTGAACATACCATTTGGTCCCATCACAAATCAAATCGATGTAAGATCCACCTGTCGCACCTGCTGGTAGGGTTAATGTAGTTTCGTTAGTGTCTCCGAGAGACAACACCCCCACATTACCATCATCATAAATTGCAACCCCTTCCATTGCTGGTAAGACAATGTTCAAAGCATATGAACAAGCTTCTTCCAAGATAATTTTCATGTAAGATCCTTGATCTTTATAATTCACTGTAAGAGTGACATCTTCAGAGTTTGCTGTCACAAACAAGCAATAGCCCGAAAGTTTGCTGCTAATGTTAGCGCTAGATGAATAAGAATTTGTTAGCCATCGAGCAGCATTGAATGGTGTTCTTGCAATTTTAGCCATTTTGTTGATTCCTTTTGTTATAAATAGTTCATTAAATTGTTTATTTACTGCGGACCTGCATTGTAAATTTGTAGTAGTAGCGATTCGCTTTTGAGAGTTTGTTCAATTCTTACGCCTTGAATTTGTCCATCGATTGTTCGGTTGCCGGAAGAAGATCCGCTGGTTTTCAAAACACCTATGTGGATCGGCAGGCTCGTATGTGAATTTCCTATAGTTGCATTGTTCATTGACCCAATCTCAACTCCATTAAAATAAGCTCTAGCTGTATTTGTCGAAGAGTCTCTAGTCATTGCGACAAAGTGCCAAGCATTAAGGGAGATCCCATTGGTAACTTCAAAATCATCATTGATGTTATTACCAGCATTGCCAAAAGCATTATTACATGCGATTCGGATGCCCCCATCTGCGTCATTAGCTGCGCCTGTCACCACCTGGATGGAGAAACCACTACTCCAGTTTCCTGGTTGTAAATTACCTATGATGCCTGCTTGTTGCGTGGGAAGAGCATCTAGATAGACCCAAGCAGAATAAGTCATGTCACCAGTTGCATCATAATTAGAAGATCCCGGGATGGATCCATAATCAGAAACATTCCCAGGTAGATCTAAAACTCCGTTAGACATAGTCGCACTGCCATGTGCAGTTATTGTTTCAGAAACCAAAAGCGAATCAGATTGAATTAAATTACTGCTTGCAGCGACGACGACCTCTAAGGTCTTTTGTGTGGCTGTGTTTCCAGCTGCATCCGTTGAGTCAAACGTCAAATTATAGGTTCCAGCAGTGTTGAGATCTAAAGTATGGCCGCCTTGAGTGACGGAAGATCCATCGTCTGTTGTCGCAGAGAAGTTAAATGTGTCACCCTCGGTAAGGTTTACTACATGTGGCGTTCCGGTGATGTCTGCTAGGGTATCGGTGTTGGTCACTGTTATTATTGGTGCTATTGAATCAATAGCTGCAAGTGCTCCATCAATAGTTCTCTGTCTTCCCGAGTCACTAGCGATCCACAAAATCTGGTCATCAGTTAATGCAATTCCATCTCCAAATTGTATAGAATCAAATTCACCTTCAACAGAGGCTACGTTCGAGCCGAATCCTTGCGTTCCTCCAAATTTAAAAGTCGCATTGTTTTTAGGTGGCATATGTTTTGTTCCCAGTGTGGCCGTTCGGTGACCAGCTAGACCCACTTCTGCACCATTTACAAAGACGGCATTTACCATATGCGTTGACGACTGTTTGAATCTTATTACGAAATGTGTCCAATTTGTAAAGTCTCCAACACCAGCCTTGAAATGTTGAAACGGTCCAGTATCGTTGTTGTGCCAACCAAATTTAATGTTTGCATTTGTTTTGGCACCACCCGTCACGAGATAGAGTCGCCTACCACTGTTTGTTCCTATGAAATACTGATTGGCGTTAATATTATCAAGTTTTGCCCAAAATGAAATTGTAAATTCGTCATTTACTGTTTCTCCTGTTGCATTATCGTAAGCTATGAGACCATCTGTATCTAAGTTTAGCGCCAACCCTCCGCCGCCCTGGGAGTTGGTGTCTATAAGTACTCCATTGCTTATACTAAGATTCGCTGTGTTGGTCACTCTCGTGATGATTGCCGGAATATCCTCAACAAAGGCGGGGGTCTGAATTTCAACTGAGAAATCGAAAGTTGAAGTTCTTCCACCAGAATCAGTCACGCTCAATTCAACCGTATAATTTCCAGCGGTATTGGTGTCTACATCGTTTGTTACTTCTGTGATTAAAGAAGATATGTCATTCTGTAAATAGTCCTCCGCTGATGCAGTAAATGCAAAACCACTTCCGATGATTGCCACTACATCATCACTTGCATTAATAAGTGACTGATCACTATCCCTACGAACAGTAATTGTCGGGTTGACAACCGGTGCTGTAGTTATGGATTTGTTTTCCACGCTTGATGAATTTGATTCTTCCCCAGCACTATTGACGGTAATTGCGGTGATTGCAAAGGTTCCACTGCCCAAGTTCGTTGTTGTATATTCGAATTCTCCGCTTAAAACTGAGACGGGCTGTCCATCATCGTTCCCGTCGACTTTAACTTGAACATGTAGATTGTCCGAATAGGCGCCATTAACTTCACCTTGAATCCTTAGTGTTCCATTTCCATTGTCCGTAACGCTTGTTATAACCGGAACAATCACTTCTGTTGTAACAGTTACATCTCTAGTAACTGGAGTCGCTGAGTTCCCAGCAACGTCATCGGCGTTGTAAGTTACAGTGTAAGTGCCCTCAGTTGTTGTGCTAACCTGAGTGTCCCAGTTTGAAGTCGACGTTGCGACTCCAGATGAGGAGTCAGAAGCAGAGAAACCTGAATCTAGATTTGATCCAACGTTTGGCAAACCAACTGTCTGTGTTCCACCTGTTAGTGTGATTTCAGGAGCAACGCGGTCAATAAGAAGTCCGAATGGATCTGAAGTGTTGGGTAAATGATTAGATAGTGAGGCGACTGCGGTAAGGTTGGAGGTAGATTCGTTGGCAACGGTCATAGTTGCTGTCCAATCTGTCCCAACAACAGAGGGGCCGCCGGCAAGTGTGGCGGCGCCGCTACCGTTCTTGATTGAGATTGTAGATCCCGCGTCAGTTGTTCCTCTAAGCGTGAATGTTCCAGCAGTGTTTGACCAAGTTGACTTGGCTTCTCCATCAATTGTCAAAGTAGGTTTTTGAACTTGTGGTTGGACATAGTTGAAAGCAGGAGAGTATTCTCCGAAAGTACTTCGGTTTGGATTATCAACGCCATCTTCGGTGGCTTGAGCTTTTAAGGTGAAGTTGCTATTGAAACTTAATGCGACTGGACCGAATGACCAGTTGCCACCACCGTCTGATGTGACGGTTGGAGACAATGCAAGACTGTCTTGAAATAATGTAATTGTTTTTCCGGGTTCCGATGTTCCATTAGCAGATAATTCATTGATGTTTGCGATAGAGGCTGCTAAAAATACTGGTGCTGTTGGAGGAGTGTCGTCGACGATCTCTCCCGCAACTGTTTGAGACACAGTAACTCCGCCGTTAACAGCAGCATCTGTGATCGAGTAAATAATGTTGAAGGTGGCTCCGTGAGCCAAGCCTGAGTTCCATGCTGTGCTATCGACAGTTACGGTCAATGGTGTTCCATCGGGCTTAGCAGCACTGGCTCCTGCTGAGAAGTCAACAACTTCTGCAGGATCTGGAGAAAATGCTGATGGGACAGTGAAAGTTATTGGACCAGTGTCTCCGATGAATGACTTATTTTGAACGCCATTTCCAGCTGATGGGCTAAAATCGAACGTGTAAGTCGCATTTGGAAGATCGGTGGCTCTTGTTATAGTCCAGACACCTGTTGATGGAATCTTTATGGTGATTGGATTAATTGCTCCTCCGTCCTCAGCGATTGTTAAGGTTGCACCAGGTTCACCTTCGCCTGAAAAAGTCAAGTCATGTCTAGCTTCTAGACCGCTACCTACGAATCTGACATCCGATGTGATTGCAACGTTGGTGATATCGGCTGGTGTAGGCAAGACTATTGTTGGTGTAAAAGTAGAATTAATCCCACCTGTCCTAATAGATAAGGTTCCACCAGTGGCTACCGACCACACAAACCATTCAGAGCCGTTCGACAGTGTTTGGATAAAGCTTCCGTCTTTGACGTCATTTTCCAATGTGATTTGGTCCGTAGTGCTTCGAATAGGATCAATTGAGATTGAGCCACCCGAAGTGTTAAGCATTAAACCTTTGAAGGATGCTCCATTGGATGTCTTGAGAGTGATAGCGCCGGTCATTGTAGAAGTGTTGATTATGTTGAAAGTGAATGTGTCAGATATGCTTGGAAGTTGAACAAATAAGTCGTTAGATCCGATCGGAATTACAGTCTCTCCGTGATTTTGATTTGGAACTAATGCTCTATCGAAACTGAGTTTGCTAACCAACTTTCTATATGACTTATATACTGCTTTTGTGGACTTCATTGAAACACTCCCTTCTTTGAATTCTTTATTCTTCTTAAATAGTTCACTGAAAGGTCAATAAACAAAAAACCCCGCTTTGAAATAAGCGGGGTTTAATCGGATAGATGTTAGCTAAGATTATTGAGCAACATCATCACCCAAGAGACCACGAACGATAACCAATCCGTACATGTCCGGACGAACCATTTTCTTACCGTAACGAGTCATTACACCCTTACGAGGAACAAAGTCATCTGGTCCAAAGATGGTCGGTGTAGTTTGTAGTGGCACGTAAGGTGCATAAACATAACCAGACTCTAAGAAAGAAGAACCTTTACGTCCAACCAAGATGGCGTTACGTGGGAAGTAAGGATCAACGATAACGTCGAACTTACGGTTCAAAGAACCAACCTTAACAGCACCGATGTCGCCTTTGTCTGCATCAGCAGTTACGTTTGCACGGAAACCAGCTGTGAATTCCAAAACGTTTGCAACTTCAGGAGAAAGAACTACGAAGTTAGCACCACCACGCAAAGTCTTACGATGGATTTGTGCAGAAACGTCGTTGATAGTTTCGATCAAAGTTTCATACCATTCTGAAACAGTACCAGTGAAGTCAGGAGCAACTGAAGAGTTATCCAATGCAACACCAGTGGTGCGGTTTACGAACAAACCAGGTGAACGAGACCAGTAGAAAGTTCCAGCAGTAGCGCCTTTGATAAGGTCTTGCAAGATTTCACGATCGATTTCAAGAGCGATTTGCTCAGAAAGAATAGAAGTCAATTCTACTTCAGCATCCAAGTTGTGGTAAGCGTTCAAGTCTTGTCCAAGTTCTGGAGTCCACTTTGCTTTCAACTTTTTGGTTACTGCGGTGATCGCGATAGAGTCAACTTTGATGTCGATCTCTGGGATCTCAGCATTCCCTTCAAGTCCCCAGCTAGCCGCACCAGCAATAGATCCGATTCCACCAGTAGGACTAGCGTCAATGGTATCTGCAGAAGGATAAGAAGAATGAACTTGAGTTCCTTCCCATTCACTTGCAGCGGCACCGGTTGTGATATCACCAGCAATCATAAGACTAGCAGCACTGATAGCACCGTTAGCTTTGTTTGCATGAGAGCCTTGTAGTGAAGCTGGAACGACGTAGTAAAGGGTAATTGTGTCAGTTGCCAAGTCATAAGAAGTTAAACGACGAAGTTGCTTGAAAATGTGAGCACCAGTCAAAGTCCCAGCAGCAGAATCCCAGTTGTCTTTAGTTCCTGTAGTATCTGTGAATTCATGAATCGGAGCGTGAATTTGAGACAATTGTTCCATGTTCATTGCAAAACCTGTTTGTTCCATGTTGGTTTTAGTAATAGTCAAACTTAAGATTTTACCAACAGCAACAGTTGGGTCACCAGCATGTTCAGACAAAAGATCTGCGTCAAAGTCCAATTCTTGAAACAAAGCTTCATTTATTGAAGCGGCTCTGTTGTCCAAAACTGCAGCTGAAGCGTCAGCATCAAGAACAACTGTCACAGCGTTGGTGATTGAACCAGTTGGAGAAGAATAAGCAGCTCCAAGACCATATGGTTGTTGATCCATAGTGTTAGAGTTCAAGTTAACCCCACCAGTGATCTCAGCACCCACAACGCCTTGTCCGTAGATAGAGCGATCTTTTTCAGCACCAAGACGACCATTTGAATCTGCATCACCGATGTTTGAACCGAATGTGAAATCCATGAAGAAGATCAGACCAGATGGCAAAGACATCGGCTGAACACTTACAAGATCGTTAGCAATCAATCCAGCGAATACACGACGGACGATTGGGAATGCAACAGCAGCGAAACCTTCAACGTCTCCACCTGCCATTGTGTTAGACTCACGAAGAAGTTCGCGAGCTTGATTTTCTAAAAGACGAGCCATGCCAGCCTTTTGTTCGTCGTTAGACAAGCCTTCCAAAAGACCAGTCGCAGACCATTTATTCAAAAGAGAAGCACCTTCTTGTTGCATATTGCGGTGTACCATCCCTTCTGTAAGAGTTTCGATAATAGACATTTTTAAAATCTCCTTAAATTATTTTTTTATGCCTGCAAGACGTTGCATCATTTCCTTCATAGGATTATGCCCAGTCTTACTTTCGTTAATGTTTTGCCTAGAATTCAGCATTGCGCTTAAATTGCTTTTGCGATTGACAGACTCGCTCAGTGATTGTGGACCTCTTTTGCTATTAGGCGTCGATCCCACTGTGGCTTTGAGCGTCTCGAAAAGCTGCTTTGCTTCTTTCGTAGACTCCGCATTTGCGATGGCGTCGACAATTTTTGACTTTTGTCGCTCATTCAGGGAGGCATCACCCAGAGTGCGGTTCTGGTATAGTAACTTTGCGTTAGACAATAGAGCCTCGTCTAAATGCACTTCTAATTTTTCAAGTACATTAGCCATAGCTTCATTTTGCTTGGCAAGGGCTTCGATTGTCTCATATAATTCTGTTTGTGCTTTTTCAGCATCGGCATCGGTGTCTTCATCTTCAGATGATTCTTCTTCTGCTTCTTCGAGACCTTGGGCTTCGCGAGCTTTGCACAAATCTCTTCGTCGCTCTGCTTCTTTAGAGACAGGGTTCCACTCACCAGTTGGTTTATAGATGTCATCATCATCCATGTGAAGCTCTTCTTCTAACATGTCAAGGATCTCTTGAAGTTGCTGATCTTCTTCGTTAATTTCTTTGTTCTCTTGGAGGGTCGCTAATAGGTCGTCAAGGCTTTCATCACCACCACCGCTGTCATCACCTGCTGGTTCTGCTGCGAGGTCATCAGATGGCTCTGGGGAGTCTCCAAGAGAACCTAGTGTATCATCACCTGAGCCACCCATTGCTGCCTCTTCTTCCGGAGATAATTCAAACTCTCCTAGATCAAGATCAACCATTCCTCCTGATATTTCTGGAAGAGAATCTACAAGGGCGCTAAATCTAACACCAATATCATCATAGCGAGAGTCCCAAGCAGGTGGTGCTTCAATAGTTGCCCCCTCTTGTCCGCCGCCAAAAGATGCCGGCATTGCATCTGCAACTGAGTTCATTTCTGCTTCTGCTTCTGCAATCATGCCATTTGCGCTTGCAAGGTTCTGATTTTCGAGCATTACATCAACGGCTTCTTTAATTTGGTGAGAATATTTTTCGATAACAGATTGTTCCGCATTTTTAATGGCCTGTTCTCGCAACGCTGCTGCGTCGGCGATTGCCTGCTCTAGCATGTTTGACATCAATTTTCTCCTAGAATTCTTTTCTTCTTTAAATAGTGTAGAGAGAAACAAAACTCCAAAAGAGGGCTCAAAAAGAAAAAACCCCCTGCACCTGATAGCGCAAGGGATTGTAACTCAACAAATGTTTGTTTGAAATTAAAGCTGAGACGCAGCCTCAACTCCCATTTGACGATCTGCTTGAGCAGCAATAGCAGCAACTTGAGCATCTGTTAGAGCAATACCCTCTTCAATTTGAATTGAATCGAATTGTCCTTTAACAGACTTGCCGCTCGCTCCACTATAACCAAAGCCGAAGCTTTCATTCGAAGAAGAAGGAAGAAGCTTTGTGCCCAAAGGATAACCTTTGGTTCCCGGAAGCTTAGTTCCATTTATATAGAGACTAACTACGAGATTAGATCCGTTTGACTTACATGTGTATGCCGCATGAACCCAGCCACCAGCAACAGCCATCCCACTATTGGTATTAAACATAGTTTGGCTGCCTATTTGAGTTGTGATGTGCGCATTTCCATTGATGTTCCCGCCAACTTTCAACGCAAATCTGTCCGCCGGAGGATCATATCTTCCAAGAACAGAAACTGTTCCAGCGTCCTGTGTAGTGTTGAGATTCATCCACCAAGAGATAGTGAACTCTTCTTCAACTGGTTGTCCGTTACCGTCATAGGAAATGATGTCATCTCCATCCAAATTTAATGTTAAGCCATGACCCATTCCGGAATGATTATCAGTAACTATTCCAGTAGGAAAATTGAATCTTGCAAGATCTTCCAAGAAGCTAGGTTGACTCCCGCGACCAGCAGAATGTAAGTCAGAGATGTCACTAGCAACCATTGCGGACTTTTGAATGAATAGTCCGTCAATGTCTCCATCAAAATATCCACTGTATCCTCCATTTTCCCAACCACCGATCTTAAGGTCTCCCGAAGTGCCGGTAATTCTGTTAGTTGGGGAGTATGAGTGAACTTCTTGTCCATTGAAGTACATCTTATAATCTCCAACCGCAGGCATAACAAATGCTACGTGATGCCACGTATTCAAGGCAATGCCACCAGAAGGCGCAGCACGGTTGTTAGAATTTCCTCCACCGAATGTGGTAGTTTGTAAACCACCAGTGGTCATGTTTCCGCCCGCATCGGCAGCCATTGTTGAGATTGCTGCGATATAACCAGACCAACCAGCACCCATTTTAGAAACAAGAGCGGCATTCCAATTACTTGGCAATGAATTAGGCTTCATCCACATGTAGATCGTCAGGTCACCAGACTCTCTATCATAATCAGTGGAATGAGGTAGTGAAGCATAGGTCCCGCTGGTTCCATCAAAAGATAGAACACCATTAGCTAATTGTGCGTTACCATGAAGAGTAATGTTCAAGTTCTCTTCTAATCCTACCATGTTTGATGCTGCTTCCCCACCTTCAGTTGGGATGATGTAAGACTCTGATGCCAACAACCAACGTAAAGAACCATTGGACATGATTGTCAACATTTTATTAACATCACTAGCAGTATAAATTGGCACTTCATCGATGTCATAAAGCTTAATGCCTCTGTCAACACCAACAATAGATGGTGTTGAGCCTTGATACTTTTCAGCAGAAAATAAAGAAACGCGAATAGTTTCACTAGAACCAGTCAATGATTTAAGATAAAAGTTTGTATAATTGTGTACCCAATTATCCGCTGTAAATTGATCAGCGGTGCCATCCCAAGTATGAAGCGTTGTCCAAACCGATCCATCATATCCATGGATAGAAATATCCTTTCCACCAAACACAATTGACATTTGACCATCGTGAGTCGCAGGCACTGTAAAAGAGTTTTCCAAGGCTGGTTCCGATACATATGCTTGTTGTTTTATAAGTTTTTGTTTTTTCATTGTGATACCCTCCGTTATCGTGTGATCCAAATAAGGTTTCCACCAGCGTCAACCGAAAGAACCTTTCCAGCATCAGAAGCAGTAAATGCTGGTACATCACTAATTTCACTTACTGATGCGGGTGCAGGCGCAGCAGCTTTGATTAATGAATCTTCCATGAAAACAACACGAACAGTTTCATCAGATCCAGAATTTGATTTAAAGAATATTTCTGAATATGTTTCAAAAGAAGCAAAGACGATCTTGTCATCTGTGCTAGTGGTGCCAACGAGTTCCCAAGTTGAGCCGTTTTTACCATAAACTTCAACAGTAGTAAATCCGATGCAAATAGCTGTGTTGTGGTTTGCTCCTGGTCCAATTCCTACTGAGGCTGCGGTTGGTGCCGATTGTCCGGCAGTATATTTTGTAATAGACATTTTTAATCCTCCAAAGAAATTTTTTGTCTTTATTAATAAAAATGGGCCTCGAAGAAGTCCCCGAGGCCCAAGGTTAAATACCTCTGGTATTATGAACTAACTAATCAATGATTAGAACAAGTACATAACTCCACCTTTCTTAACGAACATAACAGATGCGCCGCCATGAAGAGTAATTGAACCGTCACCTTCGCCGTCAATAGACTCACCAGCACCAGCGTTGAAAGTTACAGAGTTTGAACCTTCAGCAACCTTAACCATGATGAAGTAATTTTCAGTCATAGATGGAACTGTAAATGCTTTTGGAGAAGAAGCGTTAACGATGTAATGAGTAGCAAGACCCATTGCAGCAGAAGCTTCTGTCAAGTAAGCAACTTCAACTTTACCAGCAAAGTGATCATCAAATTTACCTTCAATACGTCCTTCTTCGCCTTGAGCACGAGTAACTTCAGATGCCAAGTTAGCAGTCAAAGTGTTATCAGCAGCAATGCGAGCAGCTTCTTCGGCAGCAACAGCAGCAACCATATCGGTTTCGATAGCAGCAAAGTCAGCAGCAACTGCACCAGAAAGAGCAGTGATGCTAGATTGAAGACCGTTATCACCAGCGATTCTTGCAGCTTCTTCTGTAGAAACAGAAGCAGCCAAAACAGCTTCAGCAGCTAATGCACGCGCTTCTTCATCATCGATAGCGTCTGAAAGAAGACCTTCTGCAGCCAATGCACGAGTTTCCTCAGCAGCAATAGCAGCGTCAGCGTCAGCTTCGTTACCATCAACATCAGATTGTAATGCAGCAATAGCATTAGTCAAAGATGTGTCAGCAGCGATTCTTGCAGCTTCTTCAGCAGTAACAGCAGCAGCTCTATCAGAAACTTCTTGAGCCAATGCAGCATTGTTAGAAGCAACATAAGAACCAAAAGCAGTATCGTTTACAGTATCAACATCGTTGATCAAAGTTACGATTTCTGCGAATGAATCTTTATCAGCAGAAGAAGCAAGAAGGATAGCGTCAACTCTTGCAGTCTCAGCATCAATGTTCAATTGAAGTTGAGTATCAGCAGCTTTATATGCAGTGTCCAAAGCGCCTTCAGCAGATTGTGCACGAGCAATTTCAGCAGCCAAAGCAGAGTCGTTTGATGCTTCGTAAGATGAAAGATCAGATGCAACAGCAGCAATAGCAGCATCAGCATCAGCTTCATTTTGGTCTACATCAGCTTGAACACCAGCCAAAGCAGATTGAACGTCAGTTTCCATAGCTGCGAAATCAGCAGCTACAGCACCAGACAAAGAAGTGATAGATGCAGAAAGAACACCTTCAGCAGCAACAGCGCGAGTTTCCTCAGCAGCGATTGCAGCATCAGCATCAGCTTCATTTTGATCTACGTCAGCTTGAAGAGCAGCAATAGCAGCATCAGCATCAGCTTCGTTTTGATCTACATCAGCTTGGATAGCGTTACGAGCTTGCAAAGAAAGGTTAGCTTCAAATGCATCAGCAGCCATTCTAGCAGATTCTTCAGCAGTGATTGCAGTTTGCAATGCAGCATCAGCAGCAGCACGAGAAGTAGCTTCAGCAGCTTCACGAGCATCAGTGTACGCTTTAGCATCTAACAAGCCTTGAGCATCAGCAGCAGCACGGTCAAGAAGTTCTTGAGCCAAATCTGCAGCGATTGCTTGATCTTCAGCCAAACGAGTAGCAGCTTCAGAGTTGATGTTAGTTTGCAAAGTAGCATCTGCAGCAGAACGAGCGTTTGCTTCTGCAGTGTCAGCAGCAGCGAACTCAGAACGGATAGCAGCACGGTCAGATGTTGCAGCACCGTCAGCAGAAATACGAGCAGTTTCTTCGTTACCAATGTTAGCTTGAAGAACAGCTTCTGCAGAAAGAGCACGAGACTCTTCAGCATCTACGTCAACACCACGATCAACGATCTCTTGGTCAATCTTGCCATCAAGAGTAACGATTTGAGAAAGGATAGAAGTATCAGCCAACTGATAAGCGTCAGCGATTTCTTTCAAAGTGTCGAAATCAACATCAGCACCAGCCAAAACAGCATCCAAACGACCACGTTCAGTTGCGATTTCACCAGAAAGACCAGAATCTGCAGCGATACGTGCTGCTTCTTCTGCATCTAATGCAGCTTGCATGTCAGTTTCCATTGCTGAGAAGTCAGCAGCTACAGCGCCAGACAATGCGTTGATGTTACCTTGAAGAGTAGCATCAGCACCTTGACGTGCAGTTGACTCAGAAGCCAAAGCAGCGTTGTTAGAGATAACGTAAGCGTCATGCTTACCTTCGATACGACCTTCTTCACCGAGAGCACGAGTCTCTTCAGTAGAGATAGCAGCAGCATTTGCAGCTTCAGCACCTTGAGCGCGAGTGATTTCAGAATCTAATCCACCTTGAAGACCGACACGACCTTGCTCAGCAGCAACTTCAACATCTTTTAAGTGTTTTTCTTGTACAAGTTTGTCACCACCAGCTTGTGGGGCGTTTGCGGTACCGACCTTAACAGCATCAGAAATTTCTGAAACGTTCTTTACGGCGCCAACTGGAAGGGTAAGTTTTCCTTCCGCCAATTCTGACATATCAAATTCAGTAACCTGATCGTCAACCTTGACTTTTCCTAAGAATAATTTAGCCATTATTATTTCCTCCAAATAATGATCATAAGACTCAAGACACACCGGTGCCTAGAGCTACCCTTAACTACACTCAATAATAACAAAAAGAATTTTTATTTTAACCAGTTTAGTATCTACGTTCTTAAACACTAAAAAAAAATAAAAAAAACTCTATAGCTTCGAAAAAATGGGAAGGATAGAGACTCTACATGATGAAGAATTTTGATTGACCGTCGCAGTAGATGTTCATTGCTGAGCCGGGAGAAGCCAAGGTTATACTTTGTCTATTTTCAATCAATTGGTTTGGTCTCGCAATAACGTCAATTGTGAATTGATTTGCATTTTCTAACTCATCTTTTATGACCATGATCTGTCCATTAAATAAAGTTGATGCATCCGGAAGCGTTACTGTTAAGTTTTGTGTAGCTTGAATCGCTACAAAATAATCGCCAGTTCCAACAGAATAATCTGCAGTTACCACTGTTCTATTTCGAACTTCGATATCTGTTTGGTAGGGCGGACACATGACGATGTTGCCATCGGCATCTAAAGATAGAAAGTTGTTAGACGTTCCTTGTTGAACATTAGTTAAATTTAATTGAGGCATTATCACCTTACCAGAAGTGGGGGAAATCTCTAGATCACCAGCATCATTTGTGTTCAAATCAGTAAACCTATTTTGAGATAGTCCGAAAACAAATTCAGAATTTGTCAATCTTAATTGCGCGTTGTTAGCGTCTTTGATCTCGACCATTCGAGCAGCGGATGGTTTGTTGATTGCTAGAGGACCCCCGAGAATTGCTGCGTTTGCAACATTAAGCGAAGTTAGCGTTCCCAAACTCGTTACGTTTGGCTGTGCAGCGGTAGTTAAGGTTCCTCCGAGGTTTGTGGAATTTACCGTTGTTACGTCAACAGTTGGGGTTGCAATGCTATCGTTATTGATTGTTGAGTTACCATTCGTGATTACGGTTGATATTATGTTCGTGAAGTCTCCAAGTTCTGAGGACATAGAGACGGTTGATGAGATTTGACCAACGTTGTCTAAGACGATGCCGCCATTAGAGCCCACCACAAGTTCTCCTAGGACGTTTGTCGAGTTGCCTATGTCCAAGGTTGGTGTTTGTGTAGAAACCGTTGTAGAGCCATTGTTGACGCTTATAGACAACTTTTCGGTTGAGGTTCCCACTTTGAATTGATTTGATGTGGCTTCGACCTCAAATTTTGCACCCGATGAATGATTACCAACGCCGATCAATGCTCCATCGATGAAGAAAGCATTGTTTATATCCAAATTGTTTGGAGTAGTCATTGTGTTGGCATTGACAACTATCGTGTCTGTTGCTTCATCTCCGAACGTTAATGTGTCGGCTGAGACTGCGAAGTCTGTCATCCGAGCAACAAGCGACCCTGTTACAACAAGATCACCAGAAACATTCAGATTTCCTGCGACATTTGTGTGACCATTAGAAGGAGTTATGGTAAAGTTTCCTTCTACATTTGTGTGAAGATCGGTGAACTCGTGATCTTGTAAGCCGAAAACTCCTCGCTGGCTTGTTAATCTCAATTGGGTTGATGTGGATAAGATTTCTGATGTTGTTTGCGGATCAGAAACATTGACTCCAACTTTGTTCTCTCCGCTTTTGACATAAAGTGTTCCGTTGATTGTTGCATCGTTTGCAACATTTAGGCTTGTTAGGGTTCCTACCTCTGTGATATTCGGCTGAAGTGGGGATGTTAACAATCCTTCAAAAGTTGTAGATTGAATATGGGTTGCGTTTGCAATAGTTCCACTCTCGACAGTCAGCGTTCCGTCTGTTAGTTGATCTATCTGAATGTCTCCGGCATCCATTGATCCAAAAAGGGCGATGGAGCCACTGAATTGTGATGCGTCTATTTCTAATGCTTGGATGTCTCCGGAGACATCTAATAGCGCTCCGTCAAATGTTAAGTTCTCTTCCGCATTGACAGTGTCTCCACTAACAGATGTTACGATTCGATTGTCTGCGAAGTTCGTAGCATAATTTATTGGGACACCATCTAGGGTTGCACCCCAGCCATAATGGTTTGTAGCAGTGATGTCACCGCTGATTCCAACTGATCCTGTGAAACTGTGAAAATCGTCTTCGGTGTCTCCGAAAATTGAGGACCCAGTTGTGGTAAAGTGATAAACTGTTTCTGTTTGATTTTGGATTTCAAAGTTATGTGCAACAATGTTACCAGAGATGAGCAGCGAATTAAGTTCGTCTGACCAGATTAAATTTGAATCGTGTTGAAGCTCTACACCAGAACCGGCTAGCTGGATTGATCCTGGAGGACCCGATCCATGCCGACCGACAACATATGCCCATCCAAATTGCTTTCCCATTACTCATCGATTCCCGTTCCAGATAATTCAAACATTCTACTAGCAGGAATGCCTGTAAGAGATGCGCAGACGGCTAAATCAGTTGCCGTTGCACCACCGTGCCCATCGGGACAAGATAATAAAATTTGCTTTGTCTTACATTGCAGCGTAATGCTTTCTCCACCAACTAATTGAATCTTATGACGCGCTTCTGCGTTTTCAATTAGCTGGCCATCAACAAACTCTACATTTGCAGTATTACCATTAATAGACAAGTTGTTGTTTGAGATTCTATCATTTATTGTTGATGTTGTATCTGGTGTCGAATAGAAGGTTTTATATTGATTATCTTCAAATTCCCAGAGGCCAACTATGTCTGACGCTAGACTGGTGGATCTTGGATCCTTAAATGCGCCATCGTTGTAAACTTCAGATATTTCGGTTTCTGTTAGTGCTTTCGAGAAAATTGCAGCATTATCATAAACTCCGTCAAAATTTGGGTTATTGTTGTCGCCCAAGTTCAAAGTGACTAGGTTGTCTGCAAATGCTGTGGTGTTTACATTTCCAACTTGTTGACCGTTAATAAGCAATTTTGACTCACCAGTTTTTATCGTAGCTATAACGTTAATCCACTCATTGTTGGAAAAAGTAAGTGGAGCTGTGGTAGTTTCAACACCGTTGTTTACAAAAAACTTTATCTCATCGGGTCCGACGGCGTGTATTTGTATTCTTGATGAATTCCCGCTAGCATGTAGTAGTTCAAAAATCCTAGTTGGCGCAATAGTCTCTACATTTAACCAAATTGAAATCGAAACTTCCGCTAGAGTCAACGAAGAAATATCAGATTGATAATAGGTGGAATTTGATCCAATAAAATTTAAAGCACGTTTTGGTTCGCAGAACATAATATCAAGAATGCTTGTTGCGCCATTTCCACCAAGATCGTTAGAAATCTCAATTTGGTTGGTTACGTTTGGGAATTCCAAAAGAGTTCTTGCACCCAGAGACAAAGAAATGTCTTTGAGCCAAGGGCGTCCGGACACCTGATAGGATCCGACGTTTTGGAGACCAACTGAATAAAAATTTCCGCTCATTGTGTAATTCCCTCAAGACCTTCGAGATCGAACATTCTACTAGCAGGAATGTTGGTTAATTCTGCGTAGACTTGAATCTCGCCTGTTTGACTATTTGCAACAGGTGAAAAGAAAACTTCTTTACACTTTAGTTCGAACTCAACTTGCGCACCTGCGAGGATAACGAAAAAATTATCATTAGTGGTTGCGCCTTGAGTAAAACCAAATGTTGAACCAACAGTTAGGTCAAATGGTGCAAAATGCATTCTAACAGAATCATTGCTTGTAGACTTTACAACTATCTTCTTTGTAACATTTTGAAATTGAAATCTGAAAGATTCATCTTGTGTAGCAGGAATTGACGAGCCACTGACGTAAGGTATCCCACTTACTTGATATGCACCAACATGATGTAGTCCTACGCTATAGATATTTGAACTCATAATTTTTCCCTCTCTTTAGGACTAAATAGTTATTGCTTCTTCTTCTTGAGACGCGCTCTCCATTTTTTACGAGCAAGACGTTTTTTCTCCGAATCTGAAGTAAAATGTCTTTTGTCTCGGACTTCTTGCAGAATGCCAAGCTTTTTACACTTCTTTGTAAATCGTTTAATAAATTTTTCCATGCTCTCGTTTTTGCGAGGTCGCATTCTATAATTGGTAGCCATTGTTATCCCTTTGCTAATTTTGACCAGAGAGCGGTGTTCATCCCAAATGATGACAAATCAACACCTGGATCATTAGGTGCAACACCATCTAGGGCTTTCGAGCCATGAGGTGATGATGCCGATTTTCCGCTATCTCTGCTTGTAAGTGGGGTCGTCCCCTCAAATAAGTCAACACCATTGAAGGAGTCTCGACCGATTGAGTCAAGCATCTTGCGACGTGTATCTTTACGCTTCCTTTCTTGGGCTTCGTAATCTACTTGTGGTTGTTGAGATTGAACGGGGTGGCGGGTTTCAACGATCCGTTGTGACCCAGTTCCTTTCACGACCTCTGAAATGATTCCAGAGAGAACACCTTCTTCAAAGATGACCTCTTTAATGCACTCCTTAATGAGTGGCTTAAGTGTCTTTTTTAATTCAGCTTTGTTCATTTAGTCTCCAAGAATCTTTCTAAATAGATTGTCAATGTTATTTTCTTTTTGTTCTCTCAATTTTGCAGAGAAGCGAGAGGGCTTTTTCGAGCCACTATCAGGATAAACATAAGCATCTGGCGTTGATGGTTCTGATACTATGTCAAAACAGATTAGCTGAAAATCCTCTTGAACAACTGTTTTGCCCATAGATTCTTGAACAGATCCAAGTCCTCGAGATGAGATCCCGAGTTTGACACCTGCACTGATCAAATCTTTAAGGATTCTTCCGCTTGGTGTGTCAAGAACTTTAATCTTGCCCATGACATCTTTACCTTCCCACCAGCATTGCGTAACAAGGTGAGATACATTTTTAAGATTAATAACTGAATCATCTGGATGATCAAGTTCACCGGTTGCTCTGTTATCTTTAATGATTGTCTGGTAATTCGCAATTTCTCGCTTGAGGACTTCCGATGGATAGATTCTACCGTTTCCATTTTGCTTTTCAGCAGTTTGAATACGACCGGTGAGATACATTGCCCCGTTTTCGGTAATGTCCCTCTTTTCTCTCTCAGTTAGTAAATCTTGACACATGCCGTCTGGGCAAAGTGCATGAAATTCTCTTAGCAGTTGTTTTGACATTTGTTTCTCCAATAAAAAAGTGGGCCGGCGCTACCGGCCCGAGCTAGGATCCGCTGCAACAGCGACGGACGGGTTGTAAAACCCAACGCTTAATCACCAACATGCTCACCCCCTGATCTTGATGATAGTCTTAAGCCGAAATCATCGACCAAGACCGAAATTAAATAAGATGTTCCCGCAGACAAACAGCCAAGCAAGAACGCATTCACGAATGAACGCTCGAAACTAAATAGTTCCGTATATGGAGAAAGACACGAAATAAAGACTCCAACCCAGAAACCAACACACAAAGGGCAGTTCCAAAGCGTGTTCCATTTCTTTGTGTAATCTTTTCTTGGTCTTATGTCTTCGAAAATTTTGCCATAAACAACCATAAATGTCATTCCATAGCAAATTAAAATAAAGTGCAATAAATCCAACCAAGCCTCACTCGTATGTGTAGCGACCATAGAGGTAGGGCGCAAACAAGTTTCTTTGTCGGATAGATCCCTTTTGATCTTCGTGAGGCACTTCTCCAAGTTCGGTTGAATATTCTCCATCCGGATTCGCTAAGTGTTTTTCCATCTCTTCATCGTGACCTTTCAATCGCTTAATGTAAGGCTCTTCGTCCTGCATCCACTCATGGATTGCCAAAAGTGTAATCTTATTAACATCATGTTCGTTGGCGTCCATCAATTTTCCCTCCATGGATCCATAAATGTTTCCACCTTGGATTGAGGCAAACTCAAGAACACCTTTTTTACGAAGGAACTCGAATAGACGAGATTCTGCTCCGTAAACAAAGTCTGAGTTCATTTCTTTTGCAAATGCTGTGACTTTGCGATCATTTTGATTTAGGACAATATCGATATCTCTATGTGCGAAGATCATGAGATCTCCGTTGACTGCAGATTTTGCTTGGAGTTCAAACTCGATTCTCTCCTTGTCTACAATTTCAATTTTAATAGTAGGCTCAGCCGGAGCTTCTGGCTTGGTTATTTGATTAATCTTGATTTTTATAGGAGGAGTCTCCGCTATTTTAACTTTAATTGACATTTCGCTTTACCTCCGCCAAAAGATCTTGAATGTAAAAAATTTCCTCAACCATACTTTCTGTCAGTGGTTGAGCTGCATAGCTATCTAGCTTTTCTCTAACTTTTTTAAAATTATCGGTTAGTGCTTCTTGGTGACCTTTTGTTATTTCAGAGTCTACAGCCTCTTTAAGTCGACCAATTTCTGAATTAAGATAGGATTTGAGTCCCAATCCATTATCTGAAAATGATGTGATAAAGCTTGTCAACAACTCTTTTTGCTCGGTGAGGAGTGAGTGCTCATAGGCACTGTTAAAACGTTTTACGAACATTCCAAACTCAAGACTGTCGAGATGTTTCATTTCGGTCAAAGCCTTTTCTGCTCTAGAAAGGTATCTTACACAATTATCTTCTAACATGATTCGCTTCTTAGCAGATAGATTATCTTGCTGGAGGAATATTCCCATGGTTGCCAAGTCTTTGTAGTTTGGAACAAATATTCCAAATGAGTCGGAGCCCAACTGCTTGTTGATTCTATTAATAAGTTTTGTTTGTTCATTAAAGACATCTTTACGATTGATTGCATCAAAGTCTTTTTTAGTCTCTAATAGTAGACGACGGGAGTAATCCACTTGCAATTCTTTAGATTCTAGAAGAGATCGATAGACTCCAAGCTCTTTTGCTAGAATAGTTTCTTTGTTGAAAAACTCTTTTAATATCCCTTTAGCAACTTGTTGTTGCTCTTTGTTCTCACGAATGACAGATTTTGTTAATGAACGAATCAGGCACTCATAAAGAAAAGCGGTATTTCTTTTCTTATTATGTTTCATGTCTTTATCCTTTTTTATTGTTTAATAATCTTCGCCAAGTTCCCTGACTGCTGCTTCGAATGCATCGACGGATTCTTTATTTGCTTTTTTAGCAAGGTCTTGAAGACCCTGTGGGTTTAATTCCTTCATCATTGCAAACCACGGATCAACACCGCTGGTGAAGCTCCAATAGCCATTGTCTTCAGCCCAGGCTTCAATCTCACTTATTGTTTCGTATATGGTCGCCATGTCTTCATTTTCATTTAAAATGTTACCAAGCTCTTCCTTAATTATTCTTTTCAATGTCTCTTTGTTAAGTTTCATCTTCTTTTCCTTTTTTATTTAATGATTCGAGTAGCGTCTTAATTTCAGCTTCAGATTTAAATAGCTTGCTCTCTTCAAAATCAACAGTTTCTGTTACTCCACGTACCAAGGAATCCAATCCACCAAATCCGACTTTACCTGGAAATGTTTTTCTTGCGGTTCCAATCTCGCCTGATGCAGTGTTACTCATTTGTTTTTTCAACCCGCCTTTCTTGTAAGTTAACTTATGCCTCTTATAAGGGCCTCGAGGTTTAGCATCATCGCTACGTTTGGCTGGAGGTTCTGCCATTAAGTCTGGTTCAGAGTCAGAAGCGGGTTCTGCGGCTGGCTTATCATCATTGCCTCCACCACTGTCACTGGCGTCGAATGTGGGTGCTGCTCCCCCACCGATATCACCAAGCCCTCCACCACCACCGCCTGCAGCGGGTTCTGCTGATTGGCCTGCGGCTTCGAGTTCAGCCATGAACTTCTTATCTGTAAACATCTCGCGTTGCATTCGTAAATATTCTTCTTGTGAAAGACCGAGCAAGTTTTCGGAGATCCACCGACGGGAGAAGAATCCTTCAGTTGCAGTTCCTGCGATGTCGAATTTAGATTTCCAATGTTCCAGTTCTTGCATCTCAGCAATCTTCGACGGATTGTTGAGTTGCAATTTAAAATTCAATAAATCATCATCTCTATAGCCCATTGTGTAAAGGTGGACGATGCCAACCTTTTCCAATTCGGAAATAAGAACTCGCTGAAGTCTTTGAATGGTTCTTGCGAACCTGATGTCTTTCTGAGCTAGTGTCGTCTTGTCCTCTGTTGCGCCTTCCCCCATTGAAAGATAGGATTGCGGAACTTTAAGAGCTGAGAATAATTTGTCTCGAAGATATTTCACGTCTTCGATCTGTGCTGTAAATTGACCACCAGGAAGGTTGACAATGTCCGTAGAGGACTGTCCACCTCTGATTGGGATAAAGTAGTCCTCTTCAATTGAAAGAGGGTTATAACGTAAATCTACGCGTCCTGTGGTGGGGTCTACAACCTGATGTCTTTTCATTTGGGTCATAACCTTTTGCATGTATTGCTCTACATCTTGGGGCGCAATTCCACCCACGTCTATCTTGAACACACGTCGCTCTGGTGACCTTGTAATTCGATAGGCCATCATTGCGTCCTCAAGGAGTGTAAGTTGTCTCCAGATGCGTCTGGCAGGCTCTAAAACAGATGTCCCATAGGGGGCATGTTTGTCATTTCCTAAAACTCTAAAGTGTGCCATTTGCCAATTCTCAAGAGTCAACGATGCATTGTTCCACTGAAACTGCACGTAATTTGGATTAGTAGGATCCTCGCCTTCCAATCTTTCGACTTCTTGCGGAGGGAGACCAATGCAGTTTTGAATGCCCTTGGTCTCATCAATATCTAGATAAAGAAAGAGGTCTCCGTATTTACACATAGTTCTTGCCCAACCAAAAAGGTTGTGCTCAACATTCATAATATTGTAGTAAAGATTGTGCAGGATGTATTTAATTTCATCATTCGTGCACTTAATGTGAAGCATTGGAGTTAGTGCTGAGTGAGTTGTCATTTCATCTGCATAAATGTCTATAGATGAAGCAATCTCTGGTGTAAATTCCATTTGATCGAAATCAATGTAACGCTCTGCTCGGTTTCTGTTTGAGATCATGTTGAGCGTCATGATGTTCATTGGGTTATATTCAGTCTTCTTAAACTGTTGACCCGATGCGGACTTGAAACGCTTTGCGTAAATGTCCAAGTGGCGTCGCCGTAGTTGTCGTCCTGATTGTGTTCGTCGTTGGGTCAAAGGACCCGAGAACATTCTTGTTAAAGCTTTGAATAAATCATTTTGATTATTATTCGGGTTTCTTTCATTGCGAGCCATTTTTTATCCTTTGTAGATCCAAAAAAATTCTTTTGATTTTTTGATTTCCTCCTCATGTTTTTCTCTAAACGTTTCGTTATAGAATTTCTGACCTTTAATTTGTGTGTTCATGGTTGTGGTGCTTTTGAAAACACCTCCAAGCATCGCTTTCTTATATGCCATGTCTCGCTCGTTTTCTGCCAAGGCAGTGTCCCTAACCCAGCAAGCAATTGCCAAAGACATTACGAGATCATCATTGTAAGAGCGCATTGCTTGAGGCTTGCCATTGAACCAAATGAAAGTCTTCAATTCGTGAAAAACTCTAGCGGAGTGCATAGTAATTAGTTTGTTTCTGACGTACTCTTCCAATTTAGCCACAATTAAAGGTCTTGTTTTGGTAGATGTGGTAAAACCCATCACCGCTCTGTCGTCGTTCTCTGCTAAATAGGCTTCGACATATTCGTGAGTTGACTTGATAGAATAATAAAGTTTTTTATAGTTCATCTCTTTGAGTTTTTCCAAAACAGCAATTCCGACTCCAACATTTTCCACCACCAACAGACATGTTCCATATTCTATCCCTGCATCATAGAGAATTCTAGAATACATATCCAGGTCTGGTTTGCCTTGATATTCCGCGACGACAGTCATTGTGTCTACTCGAATGACATGAAAGCAACTAAAGTCTGCACCATCTCCTCGTGCAACATCAGCTGATAAAAGATAGGGAACACCTTCTTCAAACTTCTCCCAAATCCAGAAATTTCGATCATAGCCAGTTCGATATTGTGGATCGCGGACCTCAGCGTGGAGTCTTTGTAGATCCTCAGGGTTAATTACTGTTTCTCCAGATGCATTAAAGGAACACTCCAACTCCTGAGCTATCTGTCGTTTGGACATGTTATTTGTCTCTTTGTCAAACCATGCCTGGTCACGATCAGGGTGGACATCCCAATTTAATTTAGTGGGGAAGAAATCATTGTTTCCCACATCCGCTTCGGTGTAGGTTTTGTGAAACCAGTTTCCAACGCCGTTAGGGGTGCTTAGAGCGATGCAGCGGCCTCCTGTAGACAAAGTAGGGTAGAGACCCGTCCAAAGCTCGTCGAGGCCGTCAACGAAGGCTGCTTCGTCTATAATGAGCAATGACAATGCTTCCGAACGACCAGCGTCGCCTGATGTCGTCCCAGCTTTTACTTGAGATCCATTTGTCAATTCAAACGACTGTTTGTTGTCAGTCTGGATCTTTGCAATCAACATCCAAGACGGAAGATTCTTGAAGATCATTTTGACCTTCTTTACGAGGTTTGTTGCCGTGGATAGTTTGGTTGCGATAACGAGAACGTTCTTTTCTCGATGAAACAGCATGAACCATGCAACATAAGCAGCAGAGATCGTCGAGATCCCCAGCTGTCTTGCTTTTAATATAACGTTAAAACGGTAGTCGTTAAAGTTTTGTAACATCTCCTTTTGGTAGTCATAAGTCTTGAACGGAATTTGACCATGCATCGGGTGAGAGATCTTACAATAGTTGTCGATGAAGTATTGAGGATCTTTCCCACATCTCACAAGTTCTTTAACAATTTCACTCTTAGTGAGTTTCATTTACCCCTCAATTCATTGTGATTTCTTGCCGACTTGATTGGCAGCTAGTGCAATTGCCAAAGCGGCTACTACAGAACCAGCCATTGTTGCACCACCCATTCCTAAGGCGGTAAGTGCTGGATCTATGTATGGCGCGAGCACATCCATCAGTTGCTTTCCTGCTTCTGAGTTTATGACCATGCTAGCAAGAATTGGTGATGACATCATCGTTGCTCCTGCAACACCAGCCCCTGCAACCTTGGCAGCGACGCTTCCGTCTTCCGGTCCATAAAGGCCTCCGCCATCGTCATATTGTTCATTCATTTGTTGTGCTTGGTTGAGAACAGCTTGTAGTGCAGCAGCGACTTCTGGTTTGGCAGAGAGAGCGGCAAACACTGCATCAGCCTTTGGGCTGTTTAGCATCTCTTTCGCTTCCTCAGCAGATTGCTCCGCTTGCTGTTCGAGCATTAGATGGTTGAGTTCTTCTTTGATGATTCGTTTGAGTTGGACGCTTGTAAGATTCATTTACTTAAATCCTTTATTAGAGCTCTCAATAACGGTAGTGCATCATTGGCAGACTTATATCTACCCGAGAGACTAATCAACAAGTTTTTGCATGCTTCTAGCATCTCAACATCTGATGATGCTGAGGGTTCATTTTCTAACTCTTCTTTAATGATTTGCTTTAGTGTTTCTTTTGAAAGTTTCACTTGCTTATTCCTCGCAACATTCACATGAGCAGCATGGGCAACAATTCCCACAACATTTTTCTTCTAAATTATTCATTTTTTATTATCTCCAGTTTTGATGTATTCATTTTGAGGTCGCTTTGCTTTCGCCGCCTTCAAAAAGTTTTTTGTAATATCTCTGACAGTATCTTCGGAAGGTGCAAGGATTTCGTCCATTTGTAGGCCGCCAATCTTATAGTGTTGATAGGCTTGAACAAAAGTTCGAACGTTCGAAACTGACTGGACAATAACTTGTGGCTCACCTTTAGCAGTCAAAGAAACAGAGTTCCCAGTAATTGCTTTATATTCTTTTTGTAAAAATTTCTTTACTTCATTGATGGTGCGAGTGATCTCGTTCTCAAATCCGTTTTCTTTAAGGTCACACATTCTAACATCAGACTGATAGTTGATAACCATTGAGTCTCCGTAGAACTTAACCTTGAAGCCATCGATTACTCGTTTGTCGAGCAAAGGGATGCCTTGTTCTCGCATAAGCCCAGTCTTGCGTGCCTTACCATCATGTGAGTAGTTTTCTATGTGAGCGCCATCATAAGCATTCGACGCGGCTTGAGCTAACCCTTGGACAATTTCTAAAATTTCTTTGCTCATATTGCTCTCCTTGCTTCAAATTTCTCAACAAGCTCTCGTGCCATCCCGTCGACGTCTTCCAATCTTGCAGAGACAACTTCATTAGACATTTTCATGAAATCGGAATCATCACCATTATCTGTTAATTGTCTGAGTGTTGTGCCCATCATCTCCATTGCTCTATCTCCGACTTGGTCCATGATGCGAAACAATCCATCATTGGGATCGGTTTGATCTACGGATAGATCGGGAGAGATTTCAGTATATGCTTCGTCCAACTCTTCTTTAATAATTCTTTTTAATGTTTGTTTTGTAAGTTTCATTTGTTTGGTCTCCAACCTGAATTCCATCTTTCTTCTCGACCTTCTACCCACTGGATATAGCACTTAAAACAACAATCAAATTTCGTCATATAAAGATCATCGACAGATTTGAATGAATAAGTGTTACATGTTGGACATGAACGTTCCGATTCTCTATTAAGTAGTTCTTTTGAGATTAAAACCCCATCTAGATCTTCTTTCTCGCTCTCTGCTTTATCGTGTCGATAGTTCGACTTGAGTTCTTCAAGGTACTGTTTTTCTTTGTCGTCATCCCATTGTGACTTGGGGTTCACAACAGCTTCTTTACCATACTTCTCGGCTATTGCTTTTTCAACCTTTACGGCATAATTTGGATCTTTACTCATTGAACACTCACATCTATTTTATTGGCAGCATAGTAAGTCAAAAGCGATGCGGATGTTCCAAGAACAAAGCCTCCGAAGAACACCCAAGATTGTCTTTTGGTGTTTGAGGATCTTCTAAGAATCTCAATTTCTTCATCTTTGATCGCGATCATTGCATCGTATTTTGTTTGCAAAGCTGTCTTTTCTATCTCTAAATAGTCAATTTGGTGCTGTTTTTCCGCAAGTTGAAGTGAAAAATCTAGAGCAGAGTTGATTGTGCACTGCTCTTCTGTGAACTCTTTCATTGTTATTATTGACACAACCGCTTCATCATTGAATAGCCTACCAGCAAAAGGTGCTGGCTCTCCTTCAACCAAAGGAGTCATAAGCGGCTCAGCAATTGACAATGCAGTGAGAAGCCAAATCACTTGATTGCCCTAGTCCATCTTTTGATCAAGCCTTCATTAAACTTAGCTGGATCCTCATCTGGTTCTTCTTCCGTGTTTAGATCCTGTAGGTCATCAAATGAAAATAATGATGGCATTTGACTTTCTTCCCATTTATTATATAGCTCTATCACATCTTTGGTTTTTAGTTGCAAAAAGTAAGATAAAAGTTCTTCATCTGTCATTCGAGTTCCACCGACAGAGTTCTGTCGGTTCTGCAGTCTGAATTTTTGTATCGTTTTCAGTCCAAAATTCGAGATTGTTTTTTCCACTGCCTCATCCGGATCATCTAATGTGGATATATATTTTGCTTTTTCCACCGATGGTAAATTGGCTTGGGCCAAGTCAGCGGTGAATTTTGAAAGAACAGCAGACCTTATTTTTCCAGGAGTCATCTCTTTTGAAGATAAAGGTGTGAAGGGTCTGGTCTGTGTGGGCTCGAATGTTATTTTATTGTCCAAATCTGTGAATGCTTTGTCCATTTCATACATGTCTCCAATAGCTCGAATTAAAACTTGAGCCAGTTTCTCACAGTCATCATCTGCTGTGTGGGTTTGTGTGAAGTTTTTTGTTTCTTCAAAAATTTTCATCAATCCATCTAATTTGCTTTTCAATTTTTTGTGCATTAAAACAATCGTTTCAATCGATTCTTTGGACCTCGTTGCTACTTGAGTTGTTGATTTTTCTAAACCTTCAGGATCAATTGGTAAAAGATCGGCAAAGAATTGCATTTGCTTGGTGTACATTGTCAGCAAATCTAGAGAGTCTAAAAATTGCGAATCTTGAAACGAATCAACTAGTTTTTTGCTAATCCTATATTTTGCTGTTCGTTTCATTATGACATTGTTGTCAAAAGACTTGATGTTGTGACCAACCAAAATGTAGTTGTCTTTTCCTAAGCTTTTTAGATATTGTAGAAATGCTCTCAGGCCTTGTTCTTCAGTTATAGATCCTGGTTGAAAGCCGGTGGGGTGAAAAGATTCATATTTTTCAAGTGGAAAATTTTCATACTGTGTGAAGTTTTTGTTCTCAGTATAAGTGAATGCAAAAACTTTGTTTAAGTAGTAAGTTATTTTAGAGAATTTTTTGAACCCTTCTGAGATTCTAAAGTTCTTGGGTCCTTTAGATTTTGTATAATGGTAAGGACTTGATGAAAAGGTTCTAAATAAATCGCAAAGATTCATGAAAAATTCTTTAGACCCTTCACTATCATTAATGTCAAACATCTGCTCGGGTTTGAAAATCTCATATAACTTCTCACCTCCTTTAGTCGTTTTCCACTCTCCACAAGAGTCTAGTAGCAATTGTGTTACAACGTCAAATTCAGTTGGATTCTTTTTGTTCATGTGAATCAGCAAGAGATTAGTTAAGAGTTGACTATTATTGATCCTAGTAGTTTCATTTATTGCTAATAACGCTCCGATAATGGCATCTGTGTTTCCAGTTTTTGGATCCAACTCCATGTTTGGATCGGCCTCATTTTTGCCTCTGAAAAGTTTTCTGAAGACTTCATGGGAGACTTCATCATTTTTTTCCTTGTTTCCTTCGTATTCAGGCCCTCTTCCCTTGAACGCACTCCATGTTCTCTTTCGCTTTTTTTTAATTATTTCATCTTGTTCCGCAAAATCTTTCGAATTGAACTTTGCCTTACTAACAAAGCCACCTGTTGCAGTGAGGTTTGCTATCCCAGACATGGGTTTACCAGATAGGTAGTCGGTCAAAATCGACTTAACATCAAACTCTAAAGCAGCAATTTGATGGACATATGCCTTTTCTCCAAATCCATTTGTTTCCAAATCATAAAAGATTAGCTTTTTATCAAAGATGGAGCCTTGCTTGGATGGATCCAAAATGTTGTTCAATATGTATTTAGTAGACATCTTAGAGTGAATCATTGCTCTTTCATCTAAGTTTTCTTTGTTCTTGACGATTTTAATTTTCATTTTAGTTTTCCTTTGTTAACTTGGCAACATTGAGTTCTTCAAGTAAAATTTTATCTATCGCATCTGGATCTTCTTTTGCTAATTCCAAGAGCTCCAGCTTTCTATTTAAAGTTTCTCTTTCGAGTTCAGACTTTGCAGTCCGATGCTTCTTTCTTAGTGCAATTCTAGAACTGACATATTTCTGATGTGCTTTTGCTAATCTTAATTTTTCCTCAGCCGAGATTTCTTCAATGACTTTAATTTCTTTATCTTTGGCCTCTGCAGAAGCCTCGGCAACCTTAACCTGTAATTTGTTACTTTTTCGCCCTAATACAAAAACTGTTAGCACGACAAGCGCGGAAGCAATAATTTCCCACTTATCTTTAATCCAATTCAACATCATCCGTTTCTCCAAGTTTTAGCAAAATCAATAGCGGTTTGACCGCCGATATAAGTTACAGCAATCATGCCCCATGTATCAGAACTTAAGTCTGAGAAATACATTAAAGCAGTTGCAACACCGAATACTAAAAGCTTACGAGAGATAAGTTTCTCTTGAACAGCATCGAGCATTCCTTTGTCTTCGTTTTCCATAATAAAATCCTCCAAAAGAATGCCCTAAATAGTCTGATGTATTACAAATTTACCCTTGCGTAACCATCAGCTTTATCAATGTCGATTGTCATATCGACCACATCCTTCAAACTTTCCAAGTGAGTGATCAATAAAACAGTTTTAAATTGAGCCTTAATCATTTGTAGGAGTCTTGTAAACCCTTCCATGTGATCGGCATCAAGAGCTGTTGCTGGTTCGTCCAAGACAAAAATGTTTGACTTTGGCAAAGATGAAACAGAGATTAGTGCCAACCTAACTGCCATTGAGGCGATTGTTTTTTCTGCTCCAGAGCCCATCGATAGGGGTCTAGGGTCATAGTTTGGATGTTTAAGATAGACTTCTAGTTTGTCACCATCTTCATCAAAAAAGACTTGGAACTCGACAATTGACGATAAGACTTTTTGAATCTCCTCATTGATTACTGGTAACATAGACTTAATCACTTCATAAGAGATGCCATTAGCGTGAGTTGCTTTTACAAAAATATCGTAGGCAATGTAGTCCTTCTCGGCATTCGCAATTTGTTCAATCTTTTCATTTGCTTCTTCGATAGTTCTCTTTGTTGATCCCTTCTCAGACATGAACTCGAGAACTTTAGATTCACAGGATTTGATTTCAGCTGCTTTCAGGGACACGGTCTTGTTGATTGCTTGTAGATCTCGACGTAATGAGGATAGATTCTCATAGGCTTCGATGTTATCATTGTAATAGGCCATGTCTGCCTCACAGTCTTTGATGCGACGGTTCATAAGGGACACCTTGCCTTCACAGTTTTCCCACTGTAGGGACGTGTTTCGAACTTCTGATTGTTCTTTAGCAAAAGCGTCACGCTGAACTTCGTAGTCTTGAACAACTGCTCTAGAGTAAACTTCGTTGATTAAAGATGCTTTCATTTTCAAGTCAAGCATGGCGGAGTTGAGGCGTTCGATATCCTGCTCTACCTCGACAATCGTCACCTTCGCTTCTTCTGCTTTCTTTACGAACTCATTATTACTACAGAATTTACAGCCTGGGTCATACTCGTGGTCGTGGAGCATGTCGATCTTTGATTGAAGCCTAGACTTTTCTCGCTTTGCTTTATCGACAGACTTTTGAGTTTCTTTCATTTTTGACTTGATGATCTCAAAAGTATCTAGATCTTCTTGAGCAACAGTTGACTCTTCAAGCAAAGATGGTAATCTAAGCGTCAAATCTTCAATCCTAGAGCGTTTTGTAGCGATCTCGGTAGATAGCCTATCCATCTCTTTAGAGTTCTTTGAGAGCGATTTACGAGCCTTTGAGAGCATGTTTCTTAAGGCATCAATATCAAGATCTCTTTGAGAAGCTGCTTCAACTTGATCCTGAATCAGCTGCTGTTCTTCTTTGAGAACCACTAATCGAGCAGTGTGTTTTTCGCACAAATCTTGTTGAGTTTGAATATCTTCGAGAATCTCAGAAAATTCTGCTTGTGCTCGAGACAATTTCCGTTGCCAGTCAACCGAATTGAGATGCTTGATGACTCCACGCATCTCTGATGAATCTTGCTTTGCCAACTTATGCATTTGATCGAAGATCTGTAAATCAAGAAATTTGGCAAGAATCTCCTTACGCTTTGTAGAACCTTCGTTAATAAATCCGAAGGAGTCATTTTGAGCAGCAAGTGATGTCATCATAAAGTCCTCTAGAGATCCAAAGATGTTTCGAATATTCTCATCGGTCTTATTGCGGGTGTCGCCGTTCTTCGACTCCTTTTGGATTCCAAATGTTAACTTTCTGAAGTCGAGGTCTGTTTTCGCTGAGATGATTTCCCGACCTTTAGACCTTCCGGTTGTTTTTTCGAGGCTTCGATCAATTTCATAAACATCATCGCCGACAGCGATCTCGAGTTTACAAGAAGCTTGTTCTTTGTTTTGATTGATGATATGGACATTCTTTCTTTCTCCTTTTGATGTCGTGTTAAAAAGGCCAAACAGTGCAGCATCTATAATAGAAGACTTGCCTGAATAGTTCTTTCCGAAGATTCCAACAAGACCATTTAGTCGATTGAAATCCAAAGTGTTGCCTTTTCCGTAATTAAATAGGTGGTCCCAAGTCATTTTCTTAATATCCCACACAACATTTCTTGCAATAGGTGAAGATGACTCGACCTTTTTAAGATAGTCTCGAGACAATTCAACAACTCTATCGCGGATAGAATCATCAATTTCTTTGGAATCCATAAACTCTCTCAGGAATTTTTCCTGATTATCTGGGTTTCGCATATTTAATGCCTTTCCATTCTTTGCAGACTCTACCGAATTTGAAGATGCAGAATTGTTTACGAAGCTGACAGAATAGGTTGACCATTTGACCTGGGCATAATCACATGCGCGCTTAAGTTTTGACATTGGCAGATTGTGATTACAAACCAATCTTAACCTAGAATTCTTAGGTACTTCCACATCAGGTAAAGTTCCATCCTGATTGATGTAGATTGTTATGAAGGGTCTTGGGGATTGAAACAATCTCTTGTCGATTGTGTGCTTGTCTTTTGAGTGGATATTCCAAACTATGTAACCCTTTAGTCTCGACTCTCCGAAATTCTGTTGCACTGTGGATCCTGCATACCACACTCTTTGATCACGATCCATAAATTGTGTCTTGTGGATATCTCCCAACATAGCATAGTCAAACTCTTCAAAGATTGACATGTCATCTTCTCCATGATCCAAAGAGAATCCAGATCCGACTTGTGAGCCGCGAATGGCGCCATGGTAAAGTGCGATGTTAATTGAATTTTTGTTAGATGGATCCTGCCAATTGTCCCTATCGAAAACCGAAAGGACATTGAATGTCAGCCCATCTTCAGGAGAATATTCCCCAGAATTCTTCAACAAAGTAAAGTTTGGATGTTGAAGTGCTTCCACTATTGGCGTTACTGCATCCTGACGGTCACCATTTTTCAGATTACCATCGTGGTTGCCTAAGATCATAATTGTCGGTGCTATATCCGCTAATGACTTCAAGAAATTAGATGCCATTTCAAAATATTCTGGCGATAGTTGAGTCTTCGTGTGTGCAAGATCTCCAGTGTGAACAATATAGTCAGGCTGTTCTTCTTTAAGTGAATCATAAATTTTGTTGAAAACATGTCTGTATTCATCATGGTATTTGAGATTACGGATATGTGTGTCGCTAATGTGTGCGATGCGTTTCATTTGTCCTCCAATGTTTGGTGTTAATATTATTATAACATTTTAGCAATCGATTGTCAAGTATTTTTCTTCGAACTCGTCATAAAAAATTGGGCCGCCTTTCATAAATGTTAGATCAAAAATGTTATAATCAAACCACTCAAGGGCATCAATAGCATCCCAATCATAAGCATCCTTCAGGCACTGTAGTAAAATGCTTACATTATAAACAAGGCATCCTCGTTTGCTATTAAATTCTTTTATTGAATCTTCGAAAATTTCTTTGGGCTCCAAAACAATGAATGAATGACCGTCCTCCACCGCTTCTTCTATTAATTTTTCTGAGAAACTCATTGTAACCTCCTAAAGTTCACATTATAATATAACATGATTGGAGTCTATTGTCAAGTCAATTAAGAAGAATTATCATTTCGGAAGAGACAACAATATCAACACGACCAAACATGACAGAGTACCATGTAATTCCTTGGCCAAAATCTTCGCCCAACAGTTCATCGAATGAGATCACCGCGAGGACAATGCCAACATTTGGCAATGTTTCGCTTTGAAAATCTTCTAAAAAAACAACTAAACTTCCAACCTCAAATTTCTCCACATAAAACCCTCCACTAGTAAATAGTGTCGAGTGTAGCGAGGATCTATTCGATGTGACCTGTTCCCACAACAGACCATTCAAGCTGAACATCAACATAGCCATTCAGACCTTCATAGGGAACTCTCTGTTGAGAAAATCTTGTCATGTGAATTGCAGTCAAGGACCATGTTGGAAATGGCTGGAAATAGGATCCGTCAAAAAAGAAAGAGCCCGTGTCTTGGGTTGAACAAGATGCGACGCCCAAAAGTTGGCTGCCATCTGGTGAATAAGATGCAATGGTGATGTTAAACAAATCTGGTCCTCCAGAAGGTCCCCACTGAAACTGTGTTCCGAATTTGGAAACCACTGCTGCAAATGCATAGGAAGGATCGACATATCGCATCTCATAAGGCTCTATAAAATCATAGCCTCGGATGGATCTAAATTGAAAAGAAGATCCATCTTGTAGTTGAACATTCATGTTGGTGTCTCGATCATATTGCGATTCAGTAATAAATCCACTATAAATGTTTGAGTTGTTGTTAAACGCTGCAAAGGAATTTGGGTTCCCAACAATGTTTAAGGATGATCCGAGATTGACTCCTTGGATAAAAATAGAAACAGGATTCATAGAGCTTACACACTGCCCGGCTTCTGGATACCATGTCGGATGGGTTTCACTTATTTTATCGTGAAACTTTGCTTCAAACTGAATGGTGATTTCTTGACCTACTCCCATGCATGGTTGGCATGCGACTTGTTCTAAATTATAGTTTACAAGACCAACAGTCCCGCTTAAAGGCTCAGAGGATGGTTCGGTTGATGGTTCAATAGAAGGTTCTGGAGAGGGATCAGTAGGTGCTGTGTCAACTACTGTGGAGCCACTGTCACTGTTTTGGACTTTATCAACCGTTCTAATTCCGATGTCACCACCGCAACTCCACAGTAAAATTGATAATAGCATAACCTCTCCTAGTGTTCTTCGATTATTACATATGATCCTAGAGGGTCACAACAAAAGTCAAGACTATACAGATCAGCAAGTTTAAAAACTATCTCCCTCATTTGAGTAGAGTGACCTGTTATGACTTTGAAACGTGTGCCCCAATGGTCATTAATAAATAGTTCGAGTTTACGTTTCGCGACCTCATGTCGCAATCCGTGTAAATCTATAGTGCACATTATAACCTCAAAGTAAAAAAAACCTCTCCGAAGAGAGGCTAAAAGGTGTGAGAGCTCCGTAGAACTAAGTTTTTAAAATGGTGGAGATGAGGAGAGTCGAACTCCTGACCCCTTGCGTGCAAAGCAAGTGCTCTCCCAACTGAGCTACACCCCCGTAACCATTATTAAATAGTGTGAGATAATTGATTTGGAATGTTTTCTTTTTGTCTGCTTAGAATATCTCGATAGCGGGAGACTACCTTGAAATAAGACGATGCATCGCACTTAAGCAGCCAAGAATGGAGCTGAGCGAACGTTTGGGTTTGGCTATGTCTTACCATTCCGTAGTGCTCTGAAAGCAGACTGAGAGCATCCTCGGGACTCGTTATTGTCCATTCTTTGGTCTTTTTCTCTTTTATTCCACAAAAGTGATTAAAAGTGTAGCCAATCTCTGAAAACAGGGCAACAAGGAACTGGGTTCTATGTAATCCTTTGAGAGATATCTCCCCATGAGAATAGTAAGACCATTGAAGCCAATCGATGTCTCCGACCATCCAATCTATCTGGACATAGTCATCTGTTGGACCATTTTCGTCGTGCTGAGAAAAGCAGGTGAAAATGTTTCCTGCGGTTACTCGATCTCCAACATCTAGATTGTCTGCGAGTTTTGCGGAGATTAGAGTTAGTAATGCACGCATTTTACTCATGTCAGGTGTAGATGTTCGTGCTCTCTTGTGGATTTTCTCATAAAGACTGTTCCAAGTCTCATAGTCAATGCCCCACTTTTGCAGTTCCGGCTTTGTAAAAGACCGAACAATATGAGTTGAATCAATTGCTAAGTCAAGATCTCCCGAAACTTCTTTCTTTCCTGCCGAACCTACTGGCTTAAAGAACGTAAGAGAGTGGGCCTTCTTTGGGAAAACTTCTCCCAAATGTTTCTTGTAGGCTTTTATTGTTGGTTCAATCCTGCTTTTTGGAATTGAAATTGCTTTGTTTTTAAAGATGTTGCCACCCATGTTGTCCTCCGTTGTTTAAAACAATATAGCACGTTAGTATTGTCTTGTCAAATGTTTTCTAAAAGTTTTTCGAAAAAATACATTTCATTCTTGATGGGGCTGGAAATTTCCAACCTTTCTCTAAACTCCTTCTCTCCCATTTCTGATACGTCTTCTTCATCAATGGGGACCTTAAAAACTTCGAGGTCGTACTTGAGCATGGACTTAATGATCCACTCTGCTTTCTTCTCGGCGTCACCGTCAAGAGCCATATAGACCGGTGTGTCGTGCACAGCAATGGCTTGAAACAAACGAGAGCGTTCTCGTAAGGTTGAGCCAAGGATGGGGATTGCGTTGCCTCCTGCTGCGATAGCGTCAAAGACACCTTCAACAAGAACAACGGGTTCATCCCAATCAATCATCAGTTCGTTAAAAACGATATCACGGTCTGCTGGAGGGTTGAGGTACCTATAAGAATGCCCAACGTAACTGCGAGCAATGAAGTAATTGCAATCTCCATCCACGTCAAACGACGGTATAATAACTCTTCCTGCATAACGGCCCTCCTTACAATAGCCAATCTTCCATTTTAGTATTTCTCTCCGACCAATGCCGCGAGACGATAGGTAGCGGAACACGTCCGTTGTCTCCATGGGTAGGTCTTTGTTGCACAACGAGATGAACTCTTCGGGTAAGTCGATGTGTTGTTTCTCTTCTTCGTTGTTTAGTTCTTTGAAGAGATCGTCGAACTCGTTAAGGTCAAGTCTGCCTTGTAGTTCAAGATACTTTTGTCGTTGCTGGTATGTGCCGAACTTTCTTATGATTCGGTAAATGTTCTTTCCTCTTTCGTCGCAGATCCAGCATTTCCAATAACCATTTGCGAAGTTCACCGACATTTTCTTTTTGTGGTGATTGCAATAAGGGCAATGATACAAATGTTCATCGCCCTTTTGATGATAAGACCCAAGAACTTGGGTCACAATTTTTCTTTTGTCCTCGATCATAATGTCCTCCTGTTTATAATGTAACACATCGCAGAAGGCTTGTCAAGTAAAAAGTTTTATTTCTTGTTTGCGTTAAGTGAGTTTCCTCTCTTTTTCTTTTCTTTTTTCAATTACTTTGTCCGCCGCTTTCAATATAGCATATTGATCTGTCCCTCGGCTCGTCATCCACCCAAGCAGACCCCGGAGTTGTTCATAAGTCTCGTCGTAAAGCTTGGCCAGTTCCATATTTCCTGCTTGTTTTGCTTGGAAATACTTACGTCTTTCTGCTGTGATGCGATAGTCGAGTGCTTCCATGGGCGCTTTCATTCCAAGCTCTATGTACTTAAGTTTTTCAACCCAAGTTGAGCCTCGGTTCGGTTTATCCACCATAGGTGAATCAGCAATCCAAGGTTTCCTTGGGTTCCTTTGTGTAGAGTGGGAATCATACGAGATTTCGCTGCTCAATTCTCTTGTTTGCTTATTATATTCAAGATATTCATCAATCCAGGCTGGATCTCCCTGATAAGCGTCTACCAATGCCCTAGCTTGATTTATTAGATCTTCCCTCCCTGAATCGAGCAAGCTGATGAATTTGGCCATTGCTTCTTCGGAGGGAATATT
>Ga0209535_1000223_pt1 | contig 38906 bp, 25 predicted proteins | sample LinPmetageLP28_FD_184041 | JGI IMG/M metagenome (GOLD analysis project Ga0209535, IMG submission 184041) | Marine viral communities from the Pacific Ocean - LP-28 (SPAdes) (version 2) | ecosystem: Environmental > Aquatic > Marine > Oceanic | place: Pacific Ocean | collected 2009-08-22
ATAACATAGGGTCTGCTGGAGGTGCTTATAATCCAAGTGCCGTCCTCGGCACGTCGGGTGATTCTCTTTTCTTGAAAACAGGACTAGGGCCAAGAGACAATGGTGGCAGTACATTCGGTTTTGCAAATACGGTTTCCAATCGTATAATGTCAACCCTTAATAATAAGCCTGCATCAATGTTACCAGTTTTAGCTGGTGGGATAAACGGAATCGTAACTGGTACGATGGCAACTCTTGATGATGGTTTTGCTCTTGATAACGGTCCTACAGTATCAGCCAAGCCATCTTCTGGCCCTTATATGTTTCTTGAAAATAATCAAGAGTTCTTAAGTGGCTATGGTCATGGCGCTATAGGGGGTAATGAGTTCGTAGCAAAAACAACTGGCGGAACTCCTTTCTGGCGCGCCGATACGTTTTTCTTAATGAGGCAGCACGCTAGAAATTCTCAAGACATCGAAATAAAGTTTAATATAACATCTGCACATGGTGTTCCTGTTTTTCCTCTTGCTCCGTGGTTAGGTGCTTGGCAAGATTGGCATAGAGATGGAGATAATGCAACTCAAGGAGGGGCAGACAGTTATATAAACGCAGGCAGACAATTATACGGTACGTACTTTTTAACCTCATCCGTGATGGTCAATGGCGCCAGTGAAATAACTACTGCGGTTACAGGATCGACAACTCGAGAACTAATAACATTCGGTCAAATGTCTCATTACGGTTATACAAACGCCGCAGAAAGTTATGTAGACCATTTAACAGACCCAACATTAGCGCAAGGAGAGCCTATAGGCTCTGGGTCTCATAATCCAGTCTTTAAAGCTCAATTATGGAATGGTACAAAAGGCGTCCAGCATCCGATGATGTTTTTTGGGCAAGCGTGGAAGTACGCTAGATACCCTGACTTTGGCATGTCTGCTTATCCTATGGATCCTACGCCTATAACTGAGACAACATCATTAGCGTCAGATGCACCAGATACCTGGCAAGGAATGTTTTCTGTTCAAACAAGCGAACCAACTGCTAAGCTCGCGATGCAATTGTCAGTACCTACAGAAACTGATGGAAACTACGGTATATCCGGTAAATTCGGTAGATCTGGAGCGTCAAATAGAGGTACTGGAGATGCTGGAAGGTACTACTTATCTGGTACTACCGGTGGAAACGCGGCCGGAAGTGGCAAAACCCATTACAATTACACTTTAGACACTTTTGTCCCATACCCTCGTAGAGGGAAAACATCGATTGTAGGCGCCGATACAGAGCACGTATTAGGCGTTGAAGATCAAGATAATTTAGCACTTGATGGCCGATATATCGCAGCTGCAGGATCTGGTTATTCAATAATATCTTCACCCGCATGGCCATGTAGCTCTGGAACGACAGACCAGTCGTTACCTAACCCTAACGCGGCCGGTGACGGCACGTTCGACGGGTACAAGCACATAGGCACATTTCAATCTGCCGGAGAAAAGACTAGAACAGGATGGCTGGCAGCTGGTCTTAGCCGTGATTTAAACGTAGAAGTTACGGCTGGTTTTAAGCATGCCGGTGTGAATATAGACTTTAGCGATAACTGGGCAGGGTTCACTTTAATGACTGCCTCAACGATCAGCCGTCCTTTTACATCTCCCGGAAGGGAAACAGCGTCTCAACCACTCCGCGCAGATGTATTCAAGCGCCAATATTTAAATTATCAAAACAACTTCGTAATAGATATACCTGTTAGATCCACTGTTCCAACAGCTATAGAGTCTCCTGGCATGTGGGCCTGGACAGCAGAAAATATCAACCAATCATTGCGCTTTATGATACCAGAGCCGGCTAATGGTCGATTTTACGACCCTCCGACCGCTTTGGCTAATAGTGTCAGTCTTGAAGGAACAAAGACTTCTCAAGCTGCGCATGGTGCCAAGAGGTATCACATGAGAGGGTTATCATCGATTACCGCTGGAGGATTTAAGCCTGGACCAGATAGTTTTGGTATCAATTCCGGTAGGTCTTTCGTAAAGCAGGTAGGCGCTTCTGATACACTGCAAAACAAAATTAAAGCTCCTTTTATGATGCCTGGAAACAGTGTTTATAGAGCCGGCACCGCAAACGATAAATATTACACGTTACCTCTTCAAGAAGAACTCGCTCTAACGGATGCAACGAATGTATCAGGATCTGTTCCTGTCACTCCTTCAAACGAATCGCTATACATCTTAAAGCCTGGTGATAATCTAGTCTTAGGCGTCCAACCTTCTCTCCCGGGATGGAACCCAGGATCAGGGTTACCTAATAACAGAAATGCAACAAAGTACGGGGTTTGGGATTACTCTGGGTCCTTACAGCAAGGAAGAGCAATTACTCATGATATAAACGATGCAACAAACTTGCCAAAATCAGGGTCTTATGACTGTCTAATGAATCTTGAAGATCCCTATGAGCCATCTCATGGGTTGACGATGCTGGCCGGCCCAAGTCGTGTTGTGCTGTATGGCTCATTCTTAAAAAATAACAAACACTACTCTCCAAGTTCAACACAAAAGCTAAGGTCAAATGCAATTCATGAAGCACTTCATTTTGACAATCCTGTATTAGATCAATTCTTGGTAGACTCACCTGGTGAATATTCATCGTCTTACTTGACGCAATTAATAACTGGTTCGATATTTAATACCAGCAGAAACGCAAATGTGGCAGGGGAAAAAGAAGGAGTCAGAGGTGTTGCATTAACTTCTGAAGCCGGCGATCTAGCATTCAGCGGAAGCTTTCAGCGCTTTGTAAGATTATCAGAAGATAGTCAAGTGTTCTACGATACGCTTATACAGGACCCATGGGAAATAGCTGCAGTTAGTGGCCTCTCAAGTAAAGGCAATGGCGAAATCGACGGCATTCCTTGGGAAGTGATTAATTTGCATATGCCTTCTTACCATTTTGTAAGTCAGTCTGCGCAATTTTTCGACGTCACAGCCGAATCATTACCCGGAGGTGGCGCTGCGACGTATGCGTTCACCTCAGACTGGGAATCATCGTTTCCTTATGAGTCAAAGTATGCCGGCGTTAAAAAACTTACAGCTCGAACAACGGCTGGTCTTGGCGGCGCGTCATCTAAAGTAGTAATAAATCTTACAGGGCCTGCAAACAATTGTGGAGGAGTGGGGACCAAGGATAATACTTTCGTTGGAGCTGATATTGTTCTATCTGGGTCTGGTGAAAGAAGGTGGGATGGATTAGAAGATAACAGCTTCAATTTTTCTACCCAAAATCCTTCCACATCCCTCTTTTTTGGTTGGACCACCATGGGAATATCTAATATGGCGAACACACCTTTACCACAATCTGGTTTCGGCTCAAAAGGCGCAGGTGAGATCTCAGCTTGGTTCGCCACCGGTCAAAAGTCTAAGCACAAGCTAGAAAATTATAGATTACTAACAGCGGTTATGGTTGGATACGGTAGAAATGACGGAAAGCAGCTAGATTATATGATGACAAATGAAGGATTTTGTGTGAAAGATAATACCGCGTCTACTAACGGCTTATACGGCGGCTCTTTAAGAAGACACCCTGCTGGCTTTAAATTCGGGTATATGAATTGTGATCATTTGTCTCCTTCAATAGTTATCAGAGGAGACCGATACGGTCAATTTAGGGATATGCTTGAACAAAGGTTATATTCTAAAGTTTACAGCAAGGGTGATGAATATAACAAGAAGGGTGTGTCAACGTCTGCCGTGACTTGTATATTTGTAGACGCTGATGGATCCCCAATAGATGACGCAACAAAAACACAATGTTTGAACCTTTCTACAGAAATGACTGCCTCAAAACCATTTATTGAGGGTGAGAGTCTTCGCACGTTGATAATTAATTCTGAGTTCGTAACGGTTGAATAGATATCCGGACTCGCTATGGGCCAATAAATGAGTCAAAAGAACAGATCAGAATTGCGCAAAAAAGACTTCTTGGTTGTTAAGCAAACCAAGAATCAGAATATTGCGAAAATTATAACTCCCCAAACGTTTCAAATTGGGCTAGACGATAGCGAGTTCCAAAGTGGGCTTGTCGTAAAAGGATCTGCTCAGGTTGGTGGTAGGCTCCTTGATAAGGCTGGTCAACCCTTTATAAAGCCTGGTGGCGCAGTAACTATTACTGAAGATGCATCCGGTGGTGTAACTATTTCTGCTACGCTTGGAAACGGTGCAGCGTTATCTTCTGCATCAAACGCTGGAATTAGTTCATTTTCATACACTGGTGCGTCAACTGCAACTATTGGAATTGATCTTTACGCCAATACAGGATTACAGACAACTTCTGACGGTTTAGCTATAAATCCATCTGCTGCATTAGAGTTATCTGCCACGCCAGCCTCTAATGACTTCCTCCTTATTCATGATACGAGCGACACTGGTAACGCAAGAGATGTAAAAAAGATATCAGTGAACAACTTGATGGCTGCTGCATCATCTCTATCTACGCTAGGTAATCCGCTCGCTTTAAGGGACGGTCTAGGGAATGTTAGCTACAATAACTCTACGGGGATTACTGTTGATGTTAATACAGGTACTGGCTTAGTAATAGTTGGTGGCGCAGCTTCTGGCGGTGCTCTTAAAGTTAGCCCAAATAACGCGACATCAACTACTCTTGCTAGTAATGATACCTTCTTAGTGTATGATGTTACTGCTACCGACACCCGCAAAGTAACTGCTCAAGATGTAGCAAACATTGCATCCGCGTACAGTCTATCAGCAGGATCAGGTCTTACATACTCTGCTGGGTCTGCTTACAATGGCTCTGCAAACTCCACAATATCTTTAAACACATCAACTCTGGCTCTTTTGGCTAGTAATAATACGTTTACAGGCAAAAATACTTTTGGCGTTTCAACAACTTCTGGCTTGACCGGGTCTATACAAGAAGTATCATCTGGGGTCCCGTACTTAATCGGTGGTAGTAACGTTTCTATAACCACTGGTTCTAATGGTCAACTTACAATCGCGGCATCCATGGGCGCTGGAGGGTCCTTATCTTCTGGAACAGGCATAGGTACATTCACTTATAATGGGACAGGGAACGCAAGCGTTGCTGTAGATGCTACAGCATTATCAAGCGTGGCAGCAGATAGAAGCAATTTTGCTATAACAGCACAAAATGGCTCACTTGCAAACGTGACCAGAACTTCAATCGGCGCAATAGCTGATGCTGTAGACCGAACAGCAATAATGGCCGCCGGTACAGGTATTAACATAGCGTTTAACGGAAATGCGAATCCTGCAGTAATATCGACTATAGCTCCATCTGCTGGTCAACCTGGCAGCGGAAATAGTGATAAGGCAGCAACATATCTAGTATTGTCTGCCACAGGATCACTAGACAGCGAAAGGGTATTTACTTACGGAACAGGTATAACAGGATCAGATTCAGGTGCAGGTAACGCTTTTACTGTAGGTGTAAGAAATGATGTAGTTGCAACGTTAACAGGTTCTGTCTTTACGGGTAACTTAGTTGCCCAATCTGGACTATCTGGTTCTATACAGAAGCTAAGCGATGGCTTAACTCCTTATATTATTGGCGCCGGTAGTGTAAGTGTCACCACAGCTTCCTCAGGACAGCTTATAATATCTTCATCTGGTGGGTCTGGCTCTGGCGGAGGTCTTGACACTGTTTCACAATCTGGTGGTTCTTCGTTTAGCAATATCACAAAGTTAATATTTACAGGTAGCACAGTTTCAAACTCTGGAGCAGAAGTAACAGTTACCCCTGTTATAGGAGCAGCTGAAGATTCTTCTTACATAGATGGATTGTTTACAGACTTTACTTACACTACACCGATAGGGACAGCAGTGGATAGATTTAATGAAGTATTAAAAGGCTTAGCTCCAAGCGCTGCACCTTCACTTGATGATATAAGTTGCACCGATTCTGGTACTAGCGCTAAACTATCGTTTGGAAATACCCAATCAATATCTGGTTATACAAACTCACGACCTTCTACTTTAAATCCAGCAAGCGCGCTATCAGATGTCGATATAAACGGGTCTTACTCTTCGGTAACAACTAGTAATAATGTTCGTGTCGCATGCTTTACCGGAAATACAGTTATCGATGGTGTGTTAAATGCTGATGTGTCAGCAGACAGCCCTAATTACGCAGCTGATGCGTTCGGGAATGGCGATCAAGGTACACTTAAGCTGTTCGTAAATAACAATTCAACAGAAGTACATTCGACAGATTTATCTTCATTCGGCTCAGGTAATAGCGTAAATGGAGATGGGTCAGGATTTGCGCTATCTGCAGTAGCAAATGGCGCATTTAGCGACGGCTCTGCGTTTAGTACATTCAAGCACAGAACTGGAACGTATACAATAGCCGTTGCAAGTCAAAGAACAGGATGGAACTACGCTAGGGTCGTTCATACAATAGCAGGTACAGATACCACTACAAATTACGTGGAATGGGTAAACGATCCAAACTCAAATGCGTTATCTGCCGACACATCAGCTATGGACGGCTTGTCAATGACTGGTACAAAACAGTTATCAGGTGTCACATATAATACTGCAGGAACGGCACAGTATAGGGTCCGCGCTTTAAACGCATATAGAAATGTATACTCAACGAGTAATATAACATTTAACGGAACAAATTGTTCGATACCGGCTCAAGCCTTTCCTTCCATAAACAACGGTGCCGGTGAAAATGAGTCAAAAATACTTCACTTAACAGGCTCGGTAACAATAAACGCTGATCCGCTGTTAAACGAATCTATAACTTCTTCCGTAAATGTTCCTGCCCCGCTTAAATCTAATTTATCAAGTGCAGGTTCTCAATCTATTTCTGGTATTCTTTTATATAATCTTTCCGACTCTGCGACAACGACGTCGGAACCGTTTAGAGGAGAAAGTTATAGAAGAGTTTCAGGCAGTTATGATAACCAAGCTGCTGTTACTAATTCTGGAGCAGTGTGGAATTCTGCAACAAGTTTATCAACTATTGATGGTTTGCTTTTTTATGATAGCACACTAAGAGCCCCACGCCAAGGTATTGCATCAGGAGATTTTAGGAATTCTGCAGATGGTGGATCTATAGCAAATGGACCGTCCAGTAATGTAAATTACTCTGCAATATCATCAGGAATGAGAACGTTTTATAGATATTTTCAAAATACCTCTGGTGGTTCAAAAACTGATTTTGCATTAACGTTAAACGGCTCAGGAACAATTGTTAATCAGGGGACATCATTATCTACTTCTAATATTCACGTTCTAGCGAAAATACCAGAAACCTCCGCCGGATTCACAACGGGCTGGATGGACGTTGCAGTTGCTTTTGCTACAGGACAAAACGGCGATGGCGCCGGCTGCTTAAACGGGTCCTTTGATTCTTCTTTAAACGCTACTAATAACGTAACTTTTGGAACACAGTCGGCTGGGGCTAACGAGTACATAGTTATCAAGATAGAGGCAGACGCCACCTGGACAGGTAATATATCACAAATGAGCATTACGTGGAGTTAATGAATGGGATATGATGCTAAAACCCAAAGACTAATATCTTTAAAGAAGCTGGCTGGTAAAGCTCAAACTTCTAATGATAAGGATTTAGCTAATGAAGGTTTGCCATCTGGAATAACGATGACTTCCGAAACCGTTTTCGGAGAAACAATTCCTGCTAGTCCATCGTCTAATTCATTGTATAGTATAACAGGCAAAGTTGAATATGTTCGGTTTCCTGCTGTATTCATTGCCGGAGCAGATACTACATCTGGTCGTCATGGGTTCGAACTAAAGTTACCAGCAGATTATGAGACAAATTCCGCAAATGGAAAAAAAGGAACTTATCCTTTTTTAAACAATCAATCAATAAACATCACGTCTGGCTCATTACAGCTTGTGCCAACTTCATTTGCAACATCTTATGAAGCCAAGCCTTTCTATGGTGGTTCCTCAACAAAGGGCTCAGGGACCCAGATTCCTATTCTGGACGCTAGAGACTGGTACCTTGATTACTTTAATGGGGTATTTTTTCAACAGGACCCACCAGGTACTGGAGACCACTCGAATAACCCTGACTTTGTTGAGGCGTTTCTTTACATAGGCGATATGTTAAACACAGTCGTTGCCGCAGGTGGCGGCGGTGGCGGCGGTGCCACCGGTGATGGTGACCCAAATGCTCAGTATCTTGTGTTGCAAGCTACAGGATCATTATCTGCAGAAAGGGTGTTACAAGCAAACAACGGCGTAAAGTCCGTTGATTCAGGCGCTGGTAATGCATTTACGATATCTGCAGACAATTCTATTGTTGCAACCCTTACGGGTTCTCAGTTTTCTGGAAATGTTGGTGTTACAGGATCTTTTACAACGAAAGCAAAGGCTACGTTTAATCTAGGATTGTCTGGTTCATTAACAAAGCTAGTGGATAATACATCATATCTAAGAGAAGGCACAAACATCTCAATTGTCAGCGCGTCCAATGGTGCGATAACAATATCTGGTACATCTGCAGGTGCTAATAGAAATAAAGATGTCTACTTTTTGTCCGCCAGCATTTCAGCAGGAGCAAGCATACCTGTAAATGCTTCTGACTTCTCATCAGCAAGTTATGACAATAATAAAATAGATGTTTTTGTGAATGGTCAATTATTACACAGCGGAACCTTAACCCAGGTCAACAACGGAGACAGGGACTATTATATCGACACGCCGACAAGCCTTAAACTTTCATTCGATGTTATGATCGATGATATTTTAGATATTGTTGTTTTCGCTGTAAGTTCGTAATAGTTAATAGTTAGAAACGAGAATTGTCGAGGAGTTGTAATGCAAGAGAAGCAAGCAGACGTTTTTGAAACATCTGATCTAGGTACAGCTGCGTTTCTTCTAACAAAAGGTTGTGAGCTGGTCGTCGCCAGTAATGAAAGAAGTAGATATTCATTTATCTTTGTTGGTAATAAGAAATGCAAGCAGTTAGCTATAGAATATGTCAATAGCGATTTTTCAAGGTTTGATTCTGCCTTGAAGAATTTAAGAAATCTCGTAAAATGCTAGAAAAGAATTAAAGTAGAGTATACTTAAAATTGTAAGGCATCGCCTTTCGTTCGTTCATTAGTTCATTTCGTTTATTTTAGTTTGTTAGTTAGTTACGTTAGTATAACTCAGGTACATAAATGTGCCTACTATACAAAGGAAAATAATTATGTCTAGTATACATAAGACAAAAATGAGACTACAACAGCTTACTGGCTCGATGGTTCCACTAAAGCCTAGTACCGTTGCACCAGGTGTTGCCGTTGCAAGCGTAGCAGATGCGGATTCTGATGGTGTTGGTCTCTTAAAGTATTTCGCGCAAGCGATCTCTAACATTCACGGTAATACCGAATTCGGTGCCAATACTGTCGGTGAATTTAAATATGGTGGAGCGACTGGTGGTCTTAGAGCGCTTAAACCAAGCGATGACTCCAAGATTGTTATCGGTGGCGTAGCCATAAGCGGTGCAGGTTCAGTCTCCGGGCTGGCCGCGGGGAACATCTCGGATTCAACAGTCTCTATTACTGCTACATCGATTGGCTTGTCTGGCTCTCCGTCATATAGCTTGAGTAAAGATGTATTGGTGATTACAGGTGGCTCTACTGGCGCTGTCCTCGCTTTCCGTGTTGTAAGTCAGTCTAGCTCAGCGATCGGCGTTGTCGGTCTTCCTTCAGCTAGTACCGGTGAGTCACTTACTGGTTCGGACTTATCTGGAGCGACTATTCAAAACGGTGATGGTACATTCCTCGCTTATCAAAACGTACGTACTGATAGAGTAGAAGGTCGTGCTGGTTTAATAGTTGATGGTGGAACTGGCGCTCTTGATATGGACGCTAGTACACTTGACTTGGACATTACCAACGCTGGTGCAATGACATTCGGTGGCGCTTTGGACCTTGATGCAGCTTCTCTTGATGCTGACTTCACAGGTGCTATAGATATTCAGGCTGCTGCTAATTCTGAGATTGGCTTATCTGATGGTCTTTTTAAGTTTGATCTTGATGGTAGTGATGTTGCTGATGGTCTTTTGGTCGATGCCGAAGGTTCTATCACACTTCAGGCTAATCACTCAAGTGACGGCGCGATCATTATTAACGCTGAAGGCTCTGGTGGTGTTATTCAGTTACAGCAAGGAAATGGCGTCAAGCTTGCTGTTTCAAGTTCTGCTGTAGAAGTGTATGACCAAACAAGAGTTAAGGACGCTACTGAGGCTTCAAGCATAACAGCAGCATCCTTAATGACCGCAGGTGGTCTGGCTGTACAGAAGAAATTCTTCCTTGGTTCTGATATGAGCTTAGCCGCAGACTCCAAGACAGTGACTATCGGTTCTAATGATCCTCTTGTGATTACTCACAGGTCGTCTCCTGGTTCTGATAAGCAGTCTCGTATTTCTGCTCCGTCGTTGCACTTGTCTGGTACAGATGCTGCAGTACCATCAGTCTTAGCTGACTCAGGTGCTGGTCTGATCCTTTCTGGTTCAGGAATGTTGTCATTCATTGGTGGTGGTATTGGTAATGGTGGTTCAAGTAACTTCGCCTTCGGTGGAGTTTCTGAGAATGGCTTGCTGCTTGCAGCAGGTACTGATGCAGCTGACTATATTACTGCATTCAGCACTTCAACCACAATCCTTGGTGCTCTTACTTCTGTTAAGAACTCCATTACTTCTGGTGATAATACAGCATTCCAACAAGTACTTACTGGAACAGCTGGCTTACCAGAAGGTTATGAGTTGAATATGGCTACATCATTAATCGGTGGTTCTGCTTCCGGTGTTGACTTTAAGGACGCTGGTAAGCACCAGCTTGACGTTTATGTCAATGGTCAGTTATTAATGAGTGGTACTGAAGCTGAAAGAAGCAGCAGTGCAGCAGACTATACTGTTGCTACTCCTGGCGATGCGCTCTTAAAGTTTGCGTTCGACTTAGCGTTTGACGACGTTGTAAGAGTTCTTGACAGACAGAGCTAATAGCTAACCTTAAATAAAACGATTTAGTTTACTAAATTATTTTAAGAGGCCCTTTCGAGGGCCTCTTTTTTTTAACTTTTTGTAATATCCTTATAATTGAACAAACTTTATAGATATAAGCAGATAGGGGTATTATGAGTTTTTCAAATATTATAGATAAAAAATTAGTTGAGCTAAGATCTTTAGAGAGCAGATTAAAGAATTCTGTGGTAAACCACGAATATCACACTGAAAAAGTCCGAAACGCGATGGCAACAGTTATTGCTGATTTTGACAGTCTAGAAAATTTAACAGCTGATCAAATAAAAGTAGAGGCAAAATCGATCTTATTACAAATTGCTCCTTTTGTTGAGTCTGTATGGACGTCTTTGATAAGCGACATCAAAATTACAGAATCAGATATTAGAAAATGGGAAGAAATGAAGCTTATGCATGATCAATGGGAAAGTGCTGAAGGCGCTAGAAAATTAAAAGAAGAATTGCTAAAAGAAAAAATAGCTAACGATGAAATCAAAGAACCATCAAAAATGACTTCCGTTCGCCGCCCTCGCGGTGTTAAGCCTGAGATATCATTATCTAAATATAGAATGCTCTCAGATGAAATAGATGATGGAGAAGATCAGTAAGGTAATACTTAAGAAACATGGCTGGTATACTAGATAAAAAAACAAGGTTCATGGACACCTTCTTGACAGACCGCGGACGACAAGAGCTCGCGAAAGGAGAGTTGCGCTTTTCATTTGCAACGTTTTCTGATTATGGGACTTTTTATGACGCATCTTTAGAGGATCCTAAAGTTGCGACTGATGCAACCACAAGAATACAGTTTGAAGCTGCAAATCGCCCTCAAGACTTAGTGATACCAGAATTTGATAATGACGGAGGAATGCTGTTTCCTGCTGGTGAATTTGATATTGTTAATGGAGAACTAAAGGTCTTAACTGGCTCCACAAACTTTATAAAAGGAAACGATTTAGTAATGTCTTCGTCTGCTGCGATATCTGACTCTATGAATTCGTTTATAGACATGCAGCCTTTAAGATCTGAAGAAGCAATTCAAAGAACGGTTGGGTTTAGTATAAGTTCTAACTCTAAGGTATTTCAAGTTGACGCTCATGGCCCTATACCAAAAGGATCTACTACGAATATTAAGCTTGATGATATCGAAAGCTTGTGGCAAGACAAAAAGCTAACCCATGTTCCAAACTTTAAGTTTATGCCGCCAATCAACAAGTTTTCAAAAAGAAAGCTAAAAGAATACCCGAAACTTCAACAACCTGAACCATTATCTTTTGATGATTTACGTAAAGAGTTAGTACCGTCAGTAGACTCAGGACTAAAGCCTGTACCAAATGCAAGCATAACGTTTGATAAGACTAGCGCTTCAAATAACATTGTTTGTCAAGTATGGGAAGTTACTAGCTCAAGCATGAATAAGCTAAGAGCAATAGATTTTGGTGAGTTTGAAGATAAAGACCCATTTAGTCCTGGAAAGCATGTCTTTTTTGCTGGTAAGCTTTTAGATGATGATACAAATGACAAGACGTTTATTAACTTGTTTACGGTGGTTTTTGACTAATGCTTATTAAATCATTACCTTTAAGAGAAATTATAGAAGTACCTGAGTTTCCTGCAGAGATTATAAGGATAACGTCAAGAAACGAAAAAGAGTTTATCACCTATAATATGTACGTCAATATTAACGTCGATGATGCTGTTGATCTTAGCGCCACTAATATGTCTGTTAATGTATACAAGACAAAACCAGCTGATCCTCCTGTACCTAAGTCAATAAAAAGTGCTAGCTTGTTTTCAACATCAACGAAGGCTTTGGAGACAAACATTTTAAAGTCTAGAATCGCTGAAAAAGATTTAGCGATTGCCACTCATCAAATCGATTTAACTAAATATTTTTCTAATAATTTAGCAAATGTAGCTAAAGGTGTTAAAGCAGGTGGGTATACAAAGCCGAGATTCCAGTCTAGACAACAGATAAACAGCATATCTGCTAGAACCATTAAAGTTAAGCAAACGAATCCATTCACCCAAGCTAGTCAAGCTTCATATACTCCAGTAACCCCTGGAATAGTAAGTCCACCTGGTCTTACATTAAAGAAGAACACGAACATACCTTTGAATAGCTCTGTTATTCAAGGTATAAGCATGCCAGCGCCTCCATCAGTCTCTTTTTCTAAGAGTTTAGTTGCAGTAAAAAAAGACCCAGCGTCTGTGACTGCCAGCTCAAATTTAGGCTTTAATAAACCTTTTTCCTCTTCTTTAATGACTGCAAAAGTTGCTAGCTTTGTTTTTACAGCACCTAGATCACTACCTCCCCTTGGAGTTGTAAAGCTTTCTCCAGAGATTAAAGAAGTAAAATTTCAAATTAGTATTGAAAAAGAAAAAATTGAAGGTGCCGCGTCATTCTATGTCAATTTCGATATAGAGAATGCAAATGGCGTTAGCGTAGCAAGTGCAGAAACAAACATTTCTCACGCAAGAATATACAATTCTTTTATTACTCCATCGATAGCGCCAAGCCTTGAAGCTGAGTATATAAAGCCGGGTGTTGTATCTATAACTGTTGGAATTAATAAAGAGCGCTTCGATATGAAGCCATTCTCACTATCTAGAACTCTAATAGGAAACAATGCATCAGATTACTGCAAAAGAATAAAAGTATTCCGGCGAGTAACAGCGCCTCAAGCAGCAGGTACAGACGTAGGGACTCCTTGGTCTGAGGTCCTAGATGTCGGTATTAACGATGATATGTCACATGTCACAGTAAGGGATGAGGTGCTAACTTCTCGTCCTTTAGTTTATAGAGCTATATGTTATGGTGAAAACTTTAAGCCTTCTGAAAAGTTTTCATCGACAGTTGTTTTACCACTAAAGATGTTTGAAGCTGCACAGACAGGAGCCATGACAGCAATATCTTCGCTTGATTCTCCTGGCTCAAATTCGTATGTAAATATCAAAGTAAAAGACATCCCTGAAGATGTAGTTGCTGTTATGGTCAAAAGGTTTAATAAAACAACATCATCTGATTCTGACAGAATGGCGTCTAAAGGCCGCGGATTTATATACGTTGGTAGGACTGCAAGAGATCAACAAAAGCTTGTGGTAACATCAGATAAGAACGCAGAGCTTATATTTGAAGACCGCACCGCAAAATCCGGGAACAATTATCTATATGTGCCTGTTGGCTTTACAAAACGGGGGAAAAAAATAACAGGATCAATGTCTGTTATGGAAATCTCTACATCACCACAAAGATCACAAGTAAGCATAGGCGCAAAAAATCCTGTCATTGCGTTAAGAGACGGTGACTCATCATCTATAGTCATTGAATTAAAAGGTAAGTTTACAGAGTTTGGTTTCTCAGAGATTAGAAAAGCACTAGGATCAGCTCAGCAGGCCAATCTATTTTCTAAAGACATTCTTGAAGACAGAGATAAATTTGAGTCTTTAATAAACTTTCTGGTAGAAAGAAAAAATACAAAAACAGGCGAACTAGAAAGTTTTGGTACCTATAATACTGGAGAGTTTGTAGATAATGCAAGCGTAAGATCTGAAAAAAATATAAAAGGAATCGATCCAGGCGTCGAATATGTATATACGATTACCGCACTGCTAAGCTCTCCTGAGACCTTATTCCCAACGCTAAAAAGGCCAGATGTTGATATTAAGTCACTATTACCATTTGCAAGAAAAGTTTCAAAGTTTAGAAACCCATTATCAATAAACAAGTCTACGCTACAATCAACGTTACGACAGGTTGATAAAAGTGTACCTTCGTCAATAGAGCCATCAGATCCACTAGTAGCCGGTCGCACAAACGTTCAAATTACAAAAACATTTCGTTTCCCCGTATCTAAAGTAGGAGATTCGACTGTTAAGATTGAAGAATACATGAAGTTTAACAGGATTTCTTGGCAATACCCAAGTCCGCAAGAAATAGATCACTTCAGGATATACATCTTGTCTTCTGGCGGGAGAGTTTTGCTGGATACAGTTCATTGTGACCCAACAACATCTGAATTTTACTATAGGCACTATTCTAAAGACTATGCTGTAGGGTTTAAATACATGATTCAACCTGTAGATTTGTCTTATAATGAAATGAGACCGATATTAACAAAGTCTCAAACTTCAAAACTGGCGAACACATTGATAGGTTCACCAACCCAAACTTCAATTTCGCAACTCAGCAATGCGTTTAATAATATGGTGAGCATAACATGAGCGGTACAATTGACGATTTAAAATTAAGATCTGTTTCAATAAAAGAGTCTCCTGTCCCTGTATCGCTTGAATCGCTGATATTGCAGTCACAGGCTACTACACTACTTGAAGACCTTGAAATTGATGACACTGCTCCTGATATTGAAGAAATTCCTATGTCCAGAAAAGGAAGAAGGAAAAAAATAAAGTCAAGCAGAGTGGTTAGCCGAAGACCTGGTGAAAAACAAAAGAAAGAGTCAACAGAGCAAAAAAGACTAGAAGCAGAGTTTCAAGAAAAAAACAAAAAAGCACTCCTAGATTACAAGTTACAGTCTAAGCAAAAGAACATGTCCGTAACAAGTAAGTCGTTTATGGGAGGGCTTAATTTATTAAGCGCGCAAAAATCTGAAGTGATATCTAAAGGAAAAGTCATAAGACCAGTCGTTCTTGGCTCGGTTGATTTAGACCCTATTTATGACTCAACTGGCAGGTCATCCCCAGCAGGTAAATTATTACGGCTTAAAAGATCTGTTAGAAGGATAAAGCTGGATAAAATAGTCAAGCCGAAGCTTAATAATCAAGAGTTTAAAGGTGTACCATTAGCTGTTGCTTTAGTAGACTACTTAGACGCAAAAGAAAACTTTTTTAACTCTCTAAGACCTTCTAACATATCAATGTATCAGCATGCTATTAACGCTTTTGAGCTAACAATAACTAAAAATGTTTCAAATTCAGAAATGCTGTATACGATGCTTAATGAGTATTCTGCATCACTAAAGTCTGGCACTGCAAAGCTTGATGAAAGCGCTCCTCGGTCTGTTGACCGAGGTACAGATCTAATTGGAGAAAAGTCAGGAAAAATAAGTGATCTTGCATCCGCGCTCAAAGATTCTGGAAGAAATGCATACGATAATTATCAAACTGCTACAAGAGATGACGTTGAAATTTCTCTAAAGTCTTTAATCGCATTATTTACGAAAGATGTTGTATATTCTTTCAACACCGCAAACAACGCTATAGCCAATAACAACCCGCATGCGATCCTTAGAACAGTTAGAAAAGGCGATGCAGTTCAAAATCCAAGAACGTATAACTCTGACTCATCATCACTAGGTGTATTATTTACTTCTGTAAAAAATGGCAAAGCTATTGTAAACTATCCATTTGAGTTGACCGATATTTTAGCAGAAAAAAAAGAAACGAAATCAGCATCCGGGTTTGTTTCTGATTTACGAAATGATAATAGAACAGAATCCTATGATTTGCTACCTGTTACAAAGACATCTAAGTCTGTTAATTCTATTTACGAAGCAGTTAGTAGCAATATGGCTGATGCCACGTCAAGCTTAAGAAGTCTTGCGACAATTAGTGATATGGACATTGATGGATCATCATACATTCATGTGTATAACGGGTTAATATCTAAAATTAAGCCAAGATTTCAAGAAGCTCCAACAAATTCAGCAGCTTGCCTTGAAATTGCTGTACTCGCTGCAGCTGGCGCACGACAAGACTTTATGGCTTGGCTTTTGATATATCTCGCTTTTCGTGAGCAAAGAAAGAGCGGTTATAATGGTATTTCAAAAGAGCCGGCATCAGCAGCGCTAATAAAGGGTAACCATTATTTGTCAATACTCGCCGGCGTGCTTGGCTCAAATGTAAAAGTCGAGAAAAGTTTTGAAGTAAATCCGCAAACCATAAGCTTAAACCCGGGTGTCGATGGTCAAACAAACTTTACAGCGCCATCAACAAAGCAATCTGCGACCTTACAGGTATCACCAGAATCTTTTGAATTTGGAACACTAGAGTCTCAATATGAGGTAAGTTTTGAAGCAATATGCGATACGTTTGCAAAAAATATACATTCATATCTTGAGAGACAAACAGCTCCTGGTAAATCATTTTCAGGCACAGGTATGAGTATTTACTCAAACCAAGTAAAAAATATGCTCTTAAATGTCGACGACGATAATTCGTTATTTACGTTCGCTTTAGAGTATACTCAGCTTATCGATGGTTTAATACCTAAAGATAAAGACACAATATCTATATTCAATGATAACGATCGAACACTATTTGGAAAGATACCGAAAAGAAATTTGCACTTAGCGTACGTTGGAATAATTTCTAAGCTTGTGCAAATTATTGCTTCTGGCAAGTTTTCTGCAGTAAAGAAAAAGCAAACATCCTCTGTCACTTCAAAGACAAAAACAACAGTCATACCAAAAACGCCGTCGTCGCCTCAGTCAGCTGGTTCCACTCCAACGACGTATAGTCCAGTCGGTGTGGCAACAACATCATTCGGATCAGCACCTTCTATAACTGCTGGATCAACAGTTGGCAACACTCTTTCTTCACCTTCTACAAGTGCTTCTTCTATAGCACAAGCAGCTGAAATGTTAGAGCATACAGACGTTTATTTCGAATCAGACTATACATCATCCTTAATGGATCTTGATGCGTATTTAGACAGTGAGAAACAAGCTGATTTTTCTGCAATTATAGAATCGTATCCTGTACTATCTGCTGTTGGATCCGCTCTTTTTGAAGAAGATTTATTTTTAAACATGTTTGGTCTAAGTCTTTCTAATTACTTTTCAACCATAAACAGAAACTACGAAGTAGTGTCTAAAACGTTGGAAAAAGTCGTTGCAGGAAGATCATTAAGACTAAGAATCCAGCAAGGCTTAGAGCCTTCTGCTGATTTAGCTAAGTGCTTGCAAAGCTTTTCTACTACTTTAAATTCTCCATATATGACATATAGCGGTGTAAAGACTAGAGACACGCTGATTGGTGCTCCATCATACGCTCATCTAGAGTCGCAGCTTAAACAAAGCAAATACCGCTCAAAGGGTAAAGTATTCAGCATTGGAATTCCTGTCAGTCTTTTAGATCAAACGCAAACTACGCCATCTGAAATAAGCGAAGTTAGAACGAATAAGAGGGTAGAGAAAAAGGACAATTTTAATATAATCGTCCAAAAAATAAATCAAGCAAACTCTGAAATCCAATACAAGGATAAAGTATTTTCTTTTTCAAGAAGCTTATTTTGTATAGGGCTGCATCAAGATTTTATGGGATCGCCAAAAGAGCTAAGTAACGCAGGATTCATTAAAATTCATGATGATCTGCATGTAGAAGAACTACCTTTGGAAAGTGCGATAAAATTATATCCGAAAGATGTGGTTGAAAACCACACGACAGATCTTGTTCTAAAACAATACATCGATCTACAAATGGACATAGATTTTTCTGAGTATTCTTTTCCATCCGCTCCGGCGGCAAAAAAGAATTCTTTGTCAAGTAACGTTGACATTTCTTGCTTTGCCAGTGTTGGAGCAGGTACTAAAAAGTTTTTAAGTGGTAGTAACCTGGCATTTGACCCTAAGAATAGACAAATACAAAATTTTGAATTTTATAAAGCATCGCCAGAAAGTCCTTCGCTAATAAACATAGACATGTCTTCTCCAACAAAAAATGACAATTATACATTTTCTGCATTTGATTACGTAAATTGTTATGGTTCTATATTTATACCGGACTTAGAGGAAAAAAGGCTGGCTGACGGTGTAGATTTTGAGAAAGTTATTTGTCTGCTGATAGATGACGACGATTTCGAAATTGAACTTAAAGATGATAAAGAAAGCAGTAGCACAAACTCTGAAATTAATTCAATGCTCACCGCTCAAGAAACACAAGGTTTAGGTGTAACATCAAACGGTGTAGATTTAAACACATACCGGTTCTTGATTTCGTTTGATGATGGGAGTGAATAATGAGCTCACAATCTATGCCGAGTAAACCGATACACTTTTTTGATGTACCGGAAATAACAACTTTTTCGACAAAATATTCATATAACTTTTTTGTTAGCGATGAGTCGATAAATGAAACAGGCAATGATGCTTTAAATGGAAATCTTTCTCCAAGATTTTTAAGGAAAGGTACTGCTGACACATCAAATATGAATTCTAGAATACCACGCTATGTAGAGTTTGCAATAGGGATGCAGGATTCTAAAAAACCGATGTTTATAGGCAAGTCACAGTCTTCAAGCGAGTTTAAGTTAACAAAAGATGAGTTACTAGATCACTTAAATAATGGATCGGTTCTTACAGAGGATCAAGCAGCTGAATTACGACTTAACTCTTTTTGTATAGACAATACAGGCATAGATATCGACTTAGAAAACCTCATGAGAACTACGCTTAACATGTATACTGTTAACGAATCAAGCATCACTGAAGCAGCAAAAAAGTTTTCTTTAACTACGAAGGTCAGCTCCAACTTTATCTTTACAAAGGTCCTACCCCCTTCCTTAAATGACAGACCCCAAGGCTTAAAATTTAGAGAGTTTAATGGCTCAGAAAAAAGAGTGAAGCAAACAGCACAGCTAAATTACTCTTTTGCGCCACAGCTTCTTAGGAAATCCGTAGAAAGAGGAACATCGTTATCATCAAAAAAGCTAATCGATGATTATCTAACTGCAGTTGAAAATATAAAAGAAATAACAGACTTTGATGTAACTTCTGCTGAAAATATTTTTAACGTTAAAATGATAGACCAGCAACGTTCCGGAAATCATAACTTTGTAGGATCAGCCGCCGTTGTTGGCGTAATCGTTGAAAAGAAGCGTATCTATAAAGGCGTAAAGTATCCTATGTCTGCGATAGTAATAACGGGCGAAAGACCAACATCTGCATTTGATAGCCAGGTCGCTTATGGTCAGACGTACGAGTACGTTGCTAGAACAATAGCGAAATTTATAATACCGGTTACTGACGAAAGAGGTAGAGTTTATAGAGCGTCATTTCTTGTCGCATCAAAACCAAGTCCAAAATCAATAATAAAAATAGAAGAAAATAAAGCCCCTAATCCGCCACAAGATGTTAAATATTATTACGAGTTTGACTCAAATAGCTTATGGATAACATGGTCCGCGCCAACAAACCCACAGCGCGACGTAAAATACTACCAGGTATTTAGAAGAAAATCTATAGATCATCCCTTTGAGTTGATTGCGCATCTTGACTTTGATGATTCAGTGGTTAGACACACTGCTAAGGAATATATAGATCCTACACTTATGACGTCGTTTTCGTCTATGCCTCTTATGTATATAGACAATGAGTTTAATAAGTCTTCATCGTATATTTATGCAGTCGTATCTGTTGATGCAAGGCAGTTAAGCTCTGCGTACTCTACACAAGCAAGGGTGAGTTTTGACACTACAAAAAATAAAATTAAAAAAGAGTTTGTGTCCTACGCTGGCTCACCTAAGCAATATCCTAATTGGACATTAAAGGAAAATTTCTTTGTTGATTCTATGAAAGACTCAAATCATAACAAGGTGAATATTTACTTTAATCCTGAAGCATATACTCTTATTAGAGGTAACGGAGAGGCTATTCCTACGTTTTATTCAAAGACAGACGACTCTCTTGCAAAGTATGTGTTTCAATTTATAAACACAGACAGACTTTTGGAGCAAAAGTTTGAAGTGACGATAGATGACTCGAATTTTAAGAAAGATATAAACACAAACCAGCTAAATATTGTGAAAGACGATGACGAATAGTTCACTATGTTTATTCCAGCGTATATTTAGCAATGGTTTAGGAGGAATTTAAATGGGTTTCTTAGATAATAGTACAAATAATATTATAGTAGATGCTGTATTGACAGATTATGGACGAGAGCTTTTAGCTAGAAATGACGGAAGCTTTTCTATAGTAAAGTTCGCGTTCGGCGATGATGAAGTTGATTATAGCTTAATTGAAAAGTTTGGAAGGACTGTTGGAAAACAGAAGATAGAACTAAACACTCCGGTTTTTGAAGCGCAAACAAATCAAAATTTTGCTCTAAAAAATAAGCTGGTCAGTATTTCTAATCCGACGCTCTTTAAGTTACCGTCCGTAACTTATTCGTCTTCTGGACTGTCTGGTACAACTTTGTCTTTTAAAAGGACTGGTGCAAATGCTTCTCAAATGATTGCGTTTGAGCAAGTAATCGCTGATGAGTCTTCAATTGATCCAGAATTAAGGGATCCATCATTTATTGTCAAGTTGCCTTACAGGTTTCTTGAAATGTCTGATGGGTCAACTCCTGACTCAATCGACTCTGAGGAAATTGCGTCGTATTTCGTAATGAAGGACTCAAATCAAACATCGGCAGGTGGTTCGCAGCTCAGCCTTAAGATTAAGACAAGATCTATATCTGACAGCGTTTTTACGTTTTATGGTGACGCAGACAACAAAAACCGAATATCTACAACTTTTTCTGTCACCGGCTTAAATTCTGGCGTTGTGACAGAGTTATCTGCAACCATAGAGAAGTGAGGTTAAATAATGGCAACGTTTAAAGAAGTTTTAGCAGCATCTGGAGACATTAAGACAACACGCTCTGTGTTAAATCAGCTTGTTGATGTGATTCAGGAAGACATTTCTGGTTCTGCTACAAGAAAATCATATCAATCGTTTGTAACAGGTGGTATTGGTCCTGGTGTTACATCATCGTTATACCAGACTGTATTTGATCAAGACTTTACTCTTCAGACAGCTAACCCACTATTTGATATGACGATTGGTTTATTCGAAGGCGGCGACACTGTAGCATCATCATCGTTAGGTCTGGATACGAACGGAAAGCGTCTGTTTCCATCACAGTCACTAATGATGAGAGAAAAGATTGATATCTATAGACAGTATGCTGCAAACCTTCTAGGGGACGCCGACGCTTCATTCGTGTCACCGTTCGGATCAGCGCTAGATACTGATCGTGTTGACAACGCAGCGTTTATATCTTTTAAAAGGTTATTCACCAGAGACAAACTTAAACGTGAAACCTTTGCCTTAAAAATGTACCAAAGCGCATCGATTGCAGGTCAAGGCCCTACTACATTAGAGGGTCAAAATTTAAAAACAACAGCTTCTGGAAGTGCCTCAATCTTCACAGATTTCGGGTCCTCGACCAACCGTCGTCGAACGTTTGGCGGAGAAGTAGGGGACTTAGTAGACTCTGCAAACTCTGCAAAAAAAGTTGGTTTGGTTTTTTATGATGCTGGAACAGTTGTCTTAAATCTTGGTGGCAGAGGTGTTACTACTGACGATAGAACAAGAGCAGTCGTTGCAGACCAGATAATGTCTGGAGCAATCCACGGTATGATTGGGACAGTTCCTTCAACCAATACCGATCTTCCACTTGGTCGACAAATAATGGGTTACCCTGGCCAAGTCGCCGGTCTTTCCAAAGCGAAGTTTATCCCTGACTTTATAACATCAGGTAGCATTGACGACGTCGTTAATCATTTAGCAATGACAAGATTTTCTTCTGGATCTTTAACTGCTACAACGTTTCAAAATAATACAAATATTAATTCAACTCTTATATTTTGTCGTGCAACAGCTGATGAGTTTAATTACTCATCAAATCCTACGTATACCGACACAGCTAATAGAATCAGAGTTATTGAGCAGGGCCAAGAAGATGTGCAACGAGCATTTACGTACATTACAACAGTCGGCTTATATGACATTAATGATAACCTATTAGCTGTCGCGAAGCTATCTAGACCAATTGAGAAAAACGACGAGAAGGATTTAACTGTCCGAGTAAGACTAGACTTCTAGGGGGGTCCAAGTGTCCCTCTTTAAACTAGATAAAAGTTATTTCGATACTTTTAAGGTTCTTGCAAAACCAAAGAGGTTTTTTGCATCTTCAAGCTCTGGAGTTACTGGCTCAATACCAGTATTCCCAGGCGCTTCAGTTATGATGAAAGAGTTAACCACTTCTACATCTGATGTAACTGTTGACGCAGATTCAGTAGAGGCTTTACGACAAACCTTAAATAATCAAAGAATAGACTATGATAAGATGGAATCTTATCTATCTGCAGTAAACAAACAAACCGGTAACATTAGAAATACTAAAGAGATGGAAATCTTAAGATTTGAGCCGTCTGTTAAGTTTACCAGTGATACAATACGTAAGTCTGTTATTAAAGATGTGCTTTTCCCATACTACAGAGTAAAGTACGGAAAAGCATGTAACTGGGCCTATACGAATTATAACACTTTAAACTTTTTCTCTTCATCTAATGGTGAAGTGCCAACAGACTCAGTACTAATCTATCCAGCTACAGGATCCTACAAGTATAGACCAACTGGTTCATTTTCGTTTGAATTTTATATCAACCCAAGATACCAAGAGGTTTCAAGGGGAGCCCCTTTTCATCCTGGCACAATTATGCATATGTCAAGTTCATATGCTGTATCCCTTGTTTCTGGCAGCGCTAAAGATATAGATGGATATGTAGATGGCTTTAGACTAATGCTCCAGTTGAGCCATAGCGCCGATGTCGATCCATCATCAGCTGGCGCAATAGGTGCCACATCAGCCAGCCCTTACAACTTTATATATTCTTCGTCTGATAACTCTTTAAGAAAAAACCATTGGCACCACTGCTGTATCAGATGGGATGCAAATACTCAAGGCTCTACCGGGTCTTTTGTTATTGATGGGGAAACAAAAGGAACTTTTCCGATCCCGCATTCTGCGTTAAGTGGAAGTTACCTACAAAGAGCTACACCCCCTACAACAACAAGAGCTGGCGCTTCTGTAATGCTCGGTCCACCAGATGCTTTGTTTATCGGGAACTACTATGATGGACCAAATAGCCAAGATCCTGCTGGTGACGAAGACTTTACTGCACAATTTTTTAATCCAGTGGCAGCGTATAATGATGGCTTACCGAACTACTACGCACCAACGTTTACTCATGACTCACCAGGTCCAATAACAGAACCAAATACGTTTAAGTTTCCAAACCCGCTAAATGCAGAGGTTCATGAATTAAAAATTTATAATAGGTATCGTACAGACGCTGAAATATCAGGTTCTAGACATGACGGTATTAGTGATCTAGACACTGAGATTACAGGAGGGTTGATGTTTTATGTGCCACCTTTCTTTGTCAAAGACACAAATACAAGAAATGTGTTACAAACACCGTTTCAAACTGCAAGAGGATCTACAGACGATCCCTTTAACGTTCCTCTTTCTTTCGGGGTAGGTGGACATTACTTAAATCTTGAAAACTTTGTAAAAGAGCTTGTGGAAGGTAACTTCCCAAGGTTATTTGCTCTTTCTGGCTCGACTATAAATACTGCAACTGGTTGGGTAACTGCAAATAACTTCTTGTATAAAACAGGCAGCGTAAGAAAAAGAAACTTGACGATACTTCCCAACGACAATGGACTGTTCATACCTAATTTTTCTCTTTTAGAGCAACTTACGGTAAATACTGGTTCATTATCACTTTTTGTTGATGATAAAGGATCAAAAGACCTAACGTTGGTAAACCTTTCTCAACTTCTTCCAACTGGATCAATTGGGGAAGGGCTACTAGGCGCTGAAACACCCGGCTCAATATCAGAAGCAATGCAAGGTGCAACGCCTGATGATCCAAGCGTCCCGGCAGGTTCGATTTTAACAATATATAATAGAACAAGGGACCCTTCTTCAAATGAAATATCAATATTCGATGCTAGTAACCTATTTTACGGGAATAAAATAGATCCTGGGTCGTATATCTTAAAAGACACAAGCTTGACTGGTTCTGGTGGCAGAATATCTGTAACAACACGAGATCACAGCGGCAGTTTATACAGGGCTGATTCTATAACTAGAAATGCAAAGTGGGCATCTATAGGGACCTTGTTATACGAAGAAGGCATTGGAGTGATAAAGACACCTCTTTTACCACGCTTTGGTGTAGATCAATTCTCTATAGACTTAACGGGTCAGCAAAACATTCATATGTTAAGAATCGACATTCCTGCCGAAAGAGGTGATCTTGATCTTTCTTCAAATAAAACTTTTAAGAACTTAAGCCCGTCAAATCAATCATCTGATGAGAATATAAATTTTTCTTACATTACAAACGTTAACTTGCTTGATGAAAACCTTAATGTTATTAGTAAGACAAATTTCTCACAAGCACTTGTTAAAAGAGAAAATGATAGATTTGTAATAAGAATTAAATTGGATTTTTGAGATATTGAATTTAGGCCTTGACATATCAACATCAAACGTTGGTTGGTGTATCATCAAAAGCGGTTCATCGGAGCTTGTTTCCGCAGGAGCTATAGAGCTTTCTAAGAAATTAAGCATATTTGAAAAGTGCGCAGAAGTTAGAAAAAAGTTTTTTGAGATCAACCAAGAATATGATATATCTCACGTTGCAATAGAGGAAAACTTACAAGCTTTCCGTCCAGGGTTTTCCAGCGCAAAGACCATAGTTACCCTTGCTAGGTTTAATGGTATGGTAACTTTGATATCTAATGATGAGTTCTTAATAGAGCCATCTTTTTTAAACGTTAACAACGCAAGAAAAGTCGCAGGACTAAAAATAAACCGAAAGTCTGAGCTTTCTACAAAAGACCAGGTATTGGATTTTGTAAAGCTAAAGTTGCCAAATTATGATTGGCCAAATAGAACGCTGAAGTCAGGTGCAAGAAAAGGTCTTGTAATTCCTGCTAGCTGTTGTTATGATATAGCAGATGCATATATTATAGCACTAGCTAGCGTGGGTGAATGAGTAACGAAAATCTTATAATAAAGAAACGTACAAAGTTAATACGTAACGCATTTGGCGAATCTATTTTAGATAGAGATGGTATTAACATTGCGATTTGTTGTGTAAACAAGAAGTGCTCTACGTTTTCAAAAAAGCACAAGAAAAAGCTTTGCCTAAGAGTTGATAACGAATTTTATCATTGCTGGGTTTGCGGCTTTCGAGGAAAAGGACTATCTCGGTTTTTTCGAATGTACGCTCCTAGATACGCTGGTTTAGCAAGCGAGCTATTCGAAAAAACATTAAAAGAGAAAAAAGAGGAAGTAGAAGAAAAAATAACTCTTCCAAAAGATTTTCGTCTTCTATCAACCGTTACAAACTCAGACGACCCAGACTTAAAGGCATGCCGAAACTATGTGATCAGCAGAGGTTTGACTAAAAAGCACATGTGGTACTTTCGTATGGGAGCTGTTTCCTCTGGCTCGCTGCGAAGAAGAGTGATCATTCCTTCGTTTGATTCAGAAGGCTATTTAAATTATTATACAGCTAGAGCGATTGACGAAAGCACAAGAAAATATGTCAATCCAAAAATTAAAAGAACAGATATCATTTTCAATGAACTAAACATCGATTGGCAGGAAGAACTAATAATTGTGGAAGGTCCTTTTGATCTTACAAAAACAACTCAAAACGCAACTTGTATTCTTGGGAGTACATTGTCTGAAAGACACTTATTATTCAATCAGATAGTAAAAAATAAGACTCCTGTAGTTCTTGCATTAGATCCTGATGCACACAAGAAGACTCAGAAAATAGCAGGTCTCTTATACGAATTTGATGTAGAGGTGCGTGTATTGGATATTAGACCCTATGATGACGTTGGTGAAATGCCATCCGGAGTGCTTGGAAAGCTTTTGCCAAAAGCAAAAAGCTGGACACAGAATGACAAATTAAGATCCATGATTAGTACAATCAAATCTGGTTCACTAATATAAATTATAATGAGGTATAAATGAGTTTAAAATGCGCACACTTTGCAGACATTCATTTTCGTGGTCTTACTAGACATGATGAATATAGGAAAGTATTTGCTCTGTCTTTTGAAAAGTTAAGAGATCTTAAGCCTGATGTTATATTCTTAGGTGGAGATATTGTTCATTCAAAGACACAAGGGATTAGTCCTGAGCTAATAGAGATATTACGCTGGTGGCTTACAAATCTTTCAGAAATAGCTCCTGTCCATATCATTCTAGGAAACCATGACGGCTTAATGCTGAATGAAGACCGTCTCGATGCAGTAACCCCGATTGTTCGTGCTTTAAACAATCCTAAGATACAACTTATGAAAGGGACAGACGTCTACCCAACAGGTGTAGAAGGGTTTAGCTGGTGTACATTCTGTTGCTTTGATTCGAAGTCGTGGCCAAACCTTAAGCCACCAGAAGAAGGTGTTAGCATCGCATTGTATCATGGTCCTGTTAACGGTTCATTAACCGATCAAGATTGGGCAATAAACGGTGATAGCATAAAAGTAGACTTTTTTAAAGACTACGATTACACTATGCTAGGAGACATTCATAAGAGACAGTTTTTAACAAACAAAATGGCATATCCTGGTTCAACCATTCAACAAAACTATGGCGAAACCGTAGAAAAGGGTTTCTTATTTTGGGAAATAGAAGATAAGGAAAATTTTTCTGTTGACTTTATACCCTTACATAACGATCATGCATTTCGAACAATCAACTGGCTTGGAGACGTTTCATCTACCTTAGAGGATATCCCTAGTTCTTGGTCTGGTTCAAGATTTCGAATAGTCCACAAAGGAATGACTCAAACAGAGTTTAAGCAATTACAGACCTCTCTTAAGGAAAGATTTTCTGCATATGAGGTTGTTTCTAAGAATGAGCAAGAATCCTTTACTGGTGTTGACACAGAGATAACTACAAACATAGGTAAGATATCCCGTAACGACCTCAGAAGCTTTAAGCAGCAAGATGCATTGATGACTGAATACGTTAGGAAGCAAGACCTATCAGAAGAGGATAGAGAGGCTCTTAAAAAGCTGCATAAAGACATTTTTTCCAAATGTGCTCAAGCGTCAACGTCAAAATCTCACCAGTGGAGATTAAGAAAGCTTTCATTTGATAATACATTCGGTTACGGAGAAAATAATTTAATTGATTTTGATACGCTTAATGGAATAACTGGAATATTTGGCAAAAACAGAGTTGGAAAGTCTTCAATTCCAGGCACTATATCATATGCTCTTTTTAATACATCTGATAGGGGATCGTTGAAGAATATCCACATAATAAATAACAGAAAAACATATGCTAAAGCATCCGCAGATTTTTCTGTTGGTGGAGAGTTATACAGAGCAGAAAGACAAACATTAAAAAGAACTAGCAAAAATGGAAATGTATCTGCGCCAACTAATTTAAATTTATTTAAGATTGACGAAAACGGTGACGCAATCGAAGACGCTACCGGAGAGCAAAGAAGAGAGACCGAAAAAACTTTAAGAGATCTTGTTGGGTCAGTAGAAGACTTTATGATGACGTCTTTCGCTGCTCAAGGAAGTATGAATGCGTTTATTAAAGAAGGCTCAACCCAAAGAAAAAATATTCTTACAAGATTTTTAGATCTCCAAATATTTGACGATATGTTAAAAATCGCAAAAAGTGAAATATCTGAACTACGAGGAGAGATGAAGTCTGCTCCTGATAGAAATTGGCAGGAATTAATTAATGAACAAGTAGATCTAAAAGATAATCTATTAGTAGAAAAAGATGAGGTTGAAAATGAGTTTGTTTTATTAAAGAAGAAAAGAGACGAGTTAAAAATTCAACTTGCTGCCCTTCCATCATCTGAGCTTTATACAAAAGACCAAGTTGAAAAGCAAGTTGCTGCTTTAGGAAATCTAAAGACTAAAGAGAATAGATTAAAAAACGAAATTGTTAGATTATCCTCAGAGCTAGAAGCTGCTTTTAAGAAAGTAGAAAAAATTGATGTAATCCGTGAGCAGTTTCCTATCGAGGAACTTAGGGAAGAGTACGAGCTACAAAGAAGTCTTGAAAACCAACAGGAAATGTTAGATTCAAAACTCGAACTTGAAGTACAGCGTCTTGAAAGTAAGAAGAAGTTAGCAAAGAAGCTAAAGCCTTGTGACTGTTTCGAGCATTTGCCAACATGCCAATATGTAAAAGATGCAAATAAGAGCGCGCTGCAGGTTGATGATCAAAAGCTAGCAGTAGCCGCGGCCAAAAAAGAGATAAGAGTGCTAAAGTCAAGTTTAAGAGACCTTTTATCAAAAAGCTTATCTGAAAGACTTCAAAAGTATGAAGAAATTATACAAAAAGCGCAAACCTTAAAGTTAGCACACTCTGAAATGCGACTAGAGATGAAAGAGCTAGAAGGTGACCACCAAGAAGTCTCTACTTCTATTACATCTGGAAAGTCTTTATTACGTGAAATGCGGCTTCGCTCAATAGACGAAGAAAAAGATACTGCTGTCATATTAATGAAAAAACAGCTTAACATTGTTGAGTCAAAAATCAGTGAGCTGGATGCTGAAAGGTTATACCTAACCGAGCAAATCAGCATATCAAAACAAAAGACAGCTACCTTAACCGAAGAGCAGCAAAGGTTCGGGGCAATTAAGAATAGGTGGGAAACCTATAACATATTCATGCAGGCTGTAGATAAAAAAGGTATACCTCTTACCATTCTTTCCTTACAATTACCACAAATTAATAATGAGCTAAGAAAAATCCTCCAAGGTGTCGTTAATTTCGAGCTAGTGTTGGCAACTGATCTTGATTCAAATAACATGGATATTCTTATAGACTACGGCGATTCAAAAAGAATAATAGAGTGTGGTTCAGGGATGGAAAAAATGATTTCGTCCTTAGCGCTAAGGGTTGCGCTTATTAATGTTTGTAACGCACCACGTAGCGACATTCTGATAATTGATGAAGGTTTCGGTGCACTGGATGATAAAAGTATTGAAGCGTGTTCACGTCTACTAACATCGTTAAAGAAGCATTTTGCAAATATTTTAATAATCTCCCATGTCGACGCTGTTAAGGATGTTGTAGATAACGTTCTCGATATACAGAAGAAAGGTAAGGATTCGTATGTCAGGTATGCATGATAATACAGCTCGGGTTCCTATTGATTGTCCTATTTGCGAGTTTATGTTAAGAGACTCAAACGACCTCGCACAGTACCACACATCTCAATGCTGTATTGATTGTTGGGTAGGGTTTTTAGAGCCATTAAGAAAACTAAACGAAGATGATCAATATTTACCTAATAGTGCAGAGCTTAATGCTTATCGAAGCAAAATAGTTAATATAGCCAACTTGGAGAAAGAACAATGCTAAACTTAAAAGAAATAAGAGCCCTGGCGCAAGCCACGGAATACTCATGGGGTAAGTCAACCTCTGACAGAAAACTAACAAGCAAATTGCAAGGTGACGTTTTAGAATTGCAACTAATGACTGTCGTACACTTCGCTGGCGAAGCAGCGCTAAGCCAGCAGCTGGAAGCGCAAAGAGATTACGCCAACCAGCTATTTAAAGATCAACTAAAGAGGATCAAGGAAGAATTCAAGGGTTCTGTAGACAGAGCTTTAGTAACAAAAGAAATTAATAGAGATGATGATCTGGAACTAGTTTCTGCTACATCAAACTCGCTAAGAAAGATTGCTTATTTTAGAGCTAATGTTAGGCTTCAAGTAAGTTAATCTATGCCTCCTCTAAATAAGCAAAAACAAATAGCTGAAATTGTAAAGTGCGGAAAGAATCCCGAATACTTTATAAACAGATATGTGAAAATCCAGCATCCGCTTAGAGGAAGAATTGATTTTCATACGTTTCCATTTCAGAATGATTGTTTAGAGGCTTTTAACGACCATAGATTTAATGTGGTTGTAAAGTCTAGACAACTTGGTTTGTCCACGCTGACTGCTGCGTACGCAGTGTGGCTAGCAATGTTTAGAAAAGATAAAAGTATTTTGATTATTGCAACAAAATTGGCTGTTGCACAAAACTTTATTAAAAAAGTCAAGATTGCTTTAACAGGAATACCACAATGGATGTGGATAACTGAAATAACTGCTAAAAATACACAAGCTATAGAATTTAGTAATGGCTCTCAAATTAAAGCAGTACCAACATCAGAGGATGCAGGTAGATCTGAGGCTCTTAGCTTATTAATCGTAGATGAAGCTGCATTCATTAGAAATTTTGATGAACTCTGGAAGGGTCTGTACCCTACTCTGTCCACAGGAGGTAGAGCGATACTAGTTTCCACCCCGAACGGAACCGGAGGCCAGTACTATGATATCTACCACGGTGCAGAGGCTGGTGACAATGAGTTTAATCCAATTAAGTTACCATGGGACGTGCATCCTGAAAGAAGCAGTGATTGGTTTGATAAAGAATCTAAAAATCTAAACAAGCAACAAGTTGCGCAGGAGCTGCTTTGTGACTTTCAAGCATCTGGCGAGACATTTTTATCAACAGATGATATTACAATTCTGCAGTCTCAAATAAGATCGCCAATTGAAAAGTGGGGCCCTCAAAACGGTGTGTGGGTATGGAAATACTTTTTAGAAAGCCACAACTATGTAATATCTGCTGACGTTTCAAGAGGAGACGGCGCCGATTACTCTACATTTCATGTAATCGATATTGTTGAATCAGAAGTCGTTGCAGAGTTTAAGGGTAAAGTTCCACCAGATCAGCTCGCAGTACTTTTAGCAGAAGCAGGCAGAAGATATGGTAATGCTATGCTATGTCCTGAAAGTAATACATACGGATATGCTGTCCTTATGAAGTTACAAGAACTAGGCTATACAAACATCTATTTTAAAAAAGAAAAAGATAAGTTTAACGCCATGTATGGATCTGGACCAATAGCAAAAGCAGGATTCTCTACTCAAAACCAAAGCCGCGCCCAAATTTTAACAAAGCTAGAAGAAGTTATTAGAAATAAGAAGGTATCTATTTACTCCTCTAGACTAGTTTCTGAATTAAAAACTTTTGTTTGGACAGGCGCAAAAGCACAGGCTCAAAGAGGTAAAAACGATGATTTGGTAATGTCTTTAGCGATAGGCTTATGGCTATACGAATCATCATCAAAAACAACAAAGAAGTCAATTGATACAAATGCTGCCATGCTGGCAGCATTTGCTATAAACAAAACAGAAAACCCTAAAAAAATACATTCAAGCTATAATAGCGAATTATCATATTTAGCAAGAAAAGGAATGCCAGTATTAATGGACGAATCACATCCTGCAATATCTGGGTCTGTAGATTTTAAGTGGCTCTTATAATTCCTATAATACTTAGACAGCGTAGAGGAAATTTCTAAATGGCAGATAAAGGTAACATTTTCCAGAGGCTAACGCAGCTTTTTAGATCTGGACCAACTGTAAAAAGAAAGGTAAGATCTGCCGTTAGGGTTGGTGCAAAATCATCCGCTGTAGAGACTTTCCGGCGAGCCCATAATGATGTATACTCAAACACAATGAGTGCATACGGGTCATTTGACAGAATGTCAAGGTATAGTGACTTTAGTGAAATGGAAGCAACTCCTGAGATTGCATCCGCACTAGACATATATGCTGAAGAAACAGTCTCTCCTGACGAGCATGGAAAAGTCTTACACATTTTTTGTGAAGATGATTTAAAGAAAGAAATACTCGACTCACTATTTTATGATACCTTAAATGTAGAATTTAATCTTGTGATGTGGGTAAGAAACCTTTGCAAATATGGTGACTTTTTTCTTTTTAACGATATTGATCCTAACTACGGTGTAGTCAACGCGTACCCGATACCAATTTCAGAAATGGAAAGAGAAGAAGGCTTTGATCCTGAAAATCCTGCAGCTGTAAGATTTAGATGGTTAACTCAAGGAAACTCATCTCTTGAAAACTGGCAAATATCTCATTTTCGTCTTTTAGGTAATGATGCGTTTTTACCGTATGGCTCAAGTGTACTTGAATCCGCAAGACGTATTTGGAGACAATTGATCTTAATTGAAGACGCTATGTTGGTATATCGTGTGATTCGTGCTCCGGAAAGAAGAGTATTCTATGTTGATGTTGGTAACGTCCCACCTGAAGATGTAGCAAATTATATGGAGCAAGCGACGGCTGCATTAAAGAAGGCTCCTGTTATAGACAAGAGCACAGGAAAGGTAGACTTAAGGTACAATCCATTAAGCGTTGATGAAGACTATTTCATCCCTGTCAGAGGTGGTGATAGCGGCACAAAGATTGATTCTCTTGCTGGTGGTCAAAATACAGCAGCGATAGAGGACGTCGAGTACATTCAAAAGAAATTATTTGCAGCGCTTAAAATTCCAAAGGCTTATTTAGGATATGATGAAGATATTGGCTCTAAAGCAACCTTAGCACAAGAAGATATTCGATTTAGTAGAACGATCCAAAGAATACAAAAGACTGTAATTGCTGAACTTAATAAGCTTGCGATGATACACTTATACGTTCATGGCTTTGATGGTGAAGACTTACTAGACTTTGATTTAAAGCTTTCCAATCCTTCTTCCGTTGCTCAATTACAAAAACTAGAATTAATATCTAGCAGGTTTGATATCGCAGGAAAAGTTCCTGAAGGTATGCTTGATCGTAGATGGGTACAAAAAAATGTTCTTGGATTAACAGATAAACAAATAGATGAAATTCAAGAAGGAAGAATAAAAGACAAAATTGACGATGCGGCAGTCGAGGCCGGTGGAGCAGAAGAAGGTGGCGATGAGGCCGCCGGCGGTGGTGGTGGAGATGAAGGAGGTGGCCTATTCTCTGGAGATAAACCCGATGGTGAACAATTACTAACCGCTCACCCACCTAGCGGGGAAAATGCTTTTGAAGATGAAGATAGCGAAGATGATGATTTTGTAGACATATCCAAGCTATCGATATCAGATCCTGACGCTCCTATTAAAGCACAGGCAGCAATTTCAAGGCGAAAAAATACGTCAAGAGGACCTGCAAAGCTCCACGCACCTGACTTCAAAAAAATGGTTACACATGGAAGATCTCAGGATTCTATGAGGAAACCTTTCGGCGATGATTACCTTAAGCCTGCTTTTGAAGGTATGGATTACGACGAAGGGGATAGTTATGCATATAGAGCGACCGTTCGTCCTGCAATGACGCCGGAAATGAAGAGCGTTTTTAAGTCATTGGTAAACATTTTAAGTCCAAAAGGCGGAGTGCTTCTATCAGAAGCAGATGAAAATGAGGGAAAACAAATTTCACTCGATGAATACGATGCCGGAGAAATAGATGAAAGTTAAACACAACAAAAAAAGAAACGTAGGATTGCTATTTGCTCAATTGTCTCAGTCAGTATCTGAGTCGATGGTAGAAGGCGATTCTAAAAAGGCAGCCAAAACACTGTCAATCATAAAGAAGCACTTTGTCCCTGGTACAGAGTTGTTTAAAGAGTTTCGCCTCTTTAGGGCTATAATGGTGACGTCTGTGCCAACAGACTCGCTAGCAAGCTCAATTATATTTGAGGCGAAAGCTGCGTCTAGAAATATAAACACAAAAACTCTTACACAACAAAAGTCTTCTTTAATAAAAGATATCAACTATGAAATGAACGAAAGCTCATTTTATAATAGAAGAGTAGCGGATTATAAAACATTCGCAACAGTACAGACTCTGTTATCTGAATGGAGAAATAGAGACCCCAATTTGTCAGTAATGGCAAAATTTGAGACTGAGCTTCATACACATCTTTTAAAGGAAAAGAAGCTACAAAATTTAGATGACCTAAAGTCTGCCGACGCAAATCATCTTGTTGTTGATATCATGAGAAAAAAGATCGAAGAAAAATTTGGTTCACAATTAACCAGCTCACAACTTTCCCTACTAAAGGAATATGTGTTTTTTGATCATGAAAATGACAACTTTTCTCAAAAGCTTTCTGAAATAAAGCGCTCAACAATTTTGGCATTGAGTAATTTTGAAGAAAGATGTGACAATCAAATCATCAAAACACAAATTCCAAGAGTTAGAGAATCAGTTGATGCTTTACCAACCGATACATCGGACGATGAAACATTATCAAGATACTTAACTTTGATGAAGCTTACTGAAGAGCTTACGACTGGAGACGAAGGTAATGAATAATCTAAAGCTATTAACAGAGTGGAGTCCTTGGCAATACTCTAAAGAAATGATAGAAGAATCAAAACAAAGCAACGACGGCAAGATTTTAATGAAAGGTGTCTTACAAAAGTCTGATACACTTAATCAAAATGGAAGAATTTACCCTAAGGTAATTCTAGAGCGTGAAGTTAGAAATTATCAAAAGTTTATTGCTGAAAGTCGTGCATTAGGCGAATGTGACCATCCCGACAGCTCTGTTGTAGAATTAAAGAACGCTTCTCATATTGTTAGGGAAGCGTATATGGACGGTGATGTTTGTTACGGTATCGTTGAATTGCTTAACACTCCGTCCGGCAAAATATTACAAAGTCTTGTAGAGTCAGGAGTTACGTTAGGAATATCTAGCAGAGGTGTTGGCTCAACAAAAAGAAAAGGCGACGTTGATGTAGTACAGGATGATTTCCAATTGATATGTTGGGATTTTGTTTCTGAGCCGTCTACTCCTGGTGCCTTTATGATGAAAGAAGGCATTGAGGTTAGACGTAACGACTTAAATAAAGTTTTTAATAAATCTGATAGAATTCATCGCGCATTTAATGACGTTATTAGTTGGGGAGATAAAAAATGAGTATGAAATGGCCTGAACCAGGTTTAAACTGGACAGCAGAGTATCAAAAAAGCGGTATTCCATTTGTCACTTCGTCCAATGGCGCTGAAGTTGGAGACACTACGCCTGTCCAGGTATCATTTCCAAGAGTCACAAGATGGATTGAAATAACTCCGCACACAAATTCATCCGCAGTTTATCTTAAGCTTGGGTTTACGAGTAAAGGTGTCAAGAGCCAAGGAGCTGTAACAGCTTCGTATTTCAATGAATATGACACTGACGGCGCCGAAAAATATATTCAAACGCAACCACCTCCATCTACATACGAACAGTCTGGTACTGCTAGAAACTATCTAGTTATACCTGTGGCGTCATCAACAGTTCGTCTTGAGGTAGCTTGTACTGACTTATTCTTTTTAACAGATACAAATACTTGTGGGTTCTCTGTGATGGCTGGACTAACAAACATACCTGCCGGAGACCTTATACTCACCGGCGCCAACGGAAATTACGGAGTAGGATAATGGCTAAAATGTCTAGAGGGGCGCTCAAGTCTCTAGTAAAAGAGTGCTTATTTGAGATATTATTAGAGGCGTCTGAAGATGAATCAAAAGAAAGTATTACTGAAGCTCGCACAAAAAAGCCTATTAACTCAAGGCGTACAAAAAAAGCTCAAAGCAGGTCGTCACTTGATACTGTAAGTTTTGGGCCAAAAGAAAATCGCCAACCAAGAGAATTAGACGTTTCGCATATTACTGCTGATCCTATCATGGCAGCCATATTTCAAGACACAGCTGCTACAACAATGGTTGAACAAGCAGATGCAGAAAGAGGTAGGGTTCCTAGAGGGAAAGGCGACGCAGCGTCGCAGGTTGCAGCTCAAAATGAGCCATCGCAACTGTTCGGTGAAGCTTCAAAAAATTGGGCAGCACTAGCATTTAACGAATAATGAGAAAGAAAGTTTCTTATACTATATTTAAAAGATAGGTCAGGAGGATTTACATGGCTAACAAAACTAAATTGACACCTTCTCTTCTTAGAAAGATTGTTTTGGAAGAAAAGAAGAAGATCATTGAGACCCTCGAGCAGGGTAAAGAAGAATCAGAGAAAATCAAAGCAGATGAAGTTGACGCTGATGAGTTAGCTGATTCTTTAGAAAAAGACATTGATTTCATGGCAGCTCTTAAGATTAAAGAGAGTATGTTAAAGAAAAAGTACCAAAAAGTACAAATTGCTAAGAAACGTCTTCTTAAAAAGATTAACGAACGCAAAAAATAGATTAATTTTAACCACTAGGAGAATGTTGAAATGCCAACACACACGCAACACACTGTAGAACACCTAACGACTGTAAGAGATATGGGCTCATCTGATTCCGCATCTATTAAATCAGCGTTTCCGGCTTCTCCAATTCACTCCGGCGAATTAACAGCTGACAAGGTGAGAGAATTATTCCAGGCTGATGTTATTGACGGTACCGTTAATGACGGAGGACACACATTCGGAACATTCAGCAGAGATTATGGTGAAGCGCCTGATCTCTCAACTGTAAAAACCGGTGGTGGTGGATTACCTGCATCTCCCCATGTCCCTAATCCGACCTCACCTGGTCCTGGTAGCTTAAATGCAACCGACCAAGCTGATCCACCTGAGGGCTTTGGTCAAAATCCTTCTGCAACATGGGGATCAGGAGTAGGCTCGCAATTAGGTCCTAAGACATCGTCAGAACAACAGTCATCTGGAAAATTAGGTGACTATATCATGGGTAAAGCCTGGGGTAGTAGTTCATAATGTCTCAAAGGCCAACAGCGCCATCCCTTCCATTAAGCCTGGGTCAAAGACCCGGGCTTTCTTACGACTCTAGGGATGGCTTAGGGTATGGCTTGTCTAAAGATACTTTGCATAAGCAAAGAGCAAAGCAAAATTCATTTCCGTATGTAGAAAAACCAGAAGATCTGGAAAATATAGACATGGAAATTGATATTTTGCAAAAAATTTATAATAAAATATCAACGCCGTTTGCTTCAAGTGATTCGCTAATAGGAAGATCAGCAGATCACTTGGCAAAAGTTAACGGAAACGCTCCAGTTGCAATAGGTGAATCTGTTGCAAAAGGTCTGGTACCGTTTCCCGCAATGTATAAAAAACGCATCCAGGTGGGTGGTGGTGTAAATTCTCCTAAAACTATTAGTCCCGGCCAATATAATTTGACAGGAACAAAAAGAGGATGGAGTCAAGCACCTGCCCAAACCGTTAACGATTCAGATTTTGAAGAGTACGATAACGACGATCTTTCACTGGAAAAAGTGAGAAATATCGTAAAATCAGTACTAAAAAAGAACTCTGGAGAGATATAGTTGGGTAAGTTTTTAGTCATCTTCGATTTGTGATCATATTTAAGAGATAAATGTGTGCAATATTTTTTGTGAGGTTCGTGAATGTCGACTACACTGTATAAGGAAGCAATTGCAGAGGCGCAGCAGTTAAAAGAGCTGGCCGAGCAAAATGCAAAGAACAAAATTATTGAGGCTTTAACGCCTCGGATTCAAGCGATGGTAGAATCACAGCTGCTTTCAGAGCAGCCTGATATCGAGATCGAAGACTTAGAAGCAGATGATCCAGGAGATGATGACGGTATGATGGCCGTCTTAGATTCTGTCGCTGATGAGCTAGTCGATGATGAATCAAGCGATGGGCCAGATGTTGAGGCTGATGTTGAGGCGAGTGTTGTAATTAATGCTCAAGGTGATGTCAACGTTTCAATGTCTGAAACAATGAAGAGAAATATCAAAGATATTAAAGAAGTACTGAACAACTCTGGGTCTTCCAACGAAAATAAGCTTGCTAATAAAATTGCAAAGCTTCAGACGAAGGTTAGGAGAATGGATGCATTGCTGGAGGACTTGGATGCTAACGCTCTAACATCCCAGCAACGCGCTGTAATTAAACGGTCATATCAAAATATGTTGAACGAAGCCATAACTTTACGATCAGAGGCAATAGTTATCTCTGAGAGCAATGGACAAGGGCTGAGACTTCAGCTATTCGAAACATTAAAGGAGATGAATAACATGACTAAATCCCGCAGCCGCGCCATCTTCAACCAACTTTTTGAGGCTGGTTATGGCGAACTTGATGAAATGGAATTGGTGCTCAGTGATGAGGACCTAGAAGCTCTTGGTGTCGAAGACGCTGAAGATGCTGATATAGATGCTTTGGACATTGAGCTTTCAATGGATACCGAAGAAGAAGCCGAAGGCGAAGAAGAAGAAGCCGAAGGTGAAGAAGAAGAAGCCGAAGGCGAAGAAGAAGAAGAGGAAGGCGAAGAGCTGGAATTGGAAATGGACGAAGGAATGCATGAACTTGATGAA